>Ga0210059_1001654_pt1 | contig 33984 bp, 20 predicted proteins | sample Ectturendosymbi2_FD_188042 | JGI IMG/M metagenome (GOLD analysis project Ga0210059, IMG submission 188042) | Ecteinascidia turbinata endosymbiont from Florida, USA - Sample 2 (SPAdes) (version 2) | ecosystem: Host-associated > Tunicates > Ascidians > Unclassified | place: Key West, Florida... | reverse complement strand
CCGCTCTACACCGAACACTTCGCTTGAACCAGCGAGACCGCGAGGTAAGCAAAGGCAGAGCTTCGGTTTACTTCAAGATTCGCATACCAAAGTAAATTGGTGATCGAGAAGCGGGGACAACAGGGTCCGTGAACGGAGAGGGTGTTCAAACTGACCAAATTTTCAGCATGAGACCTGGCCTTTATATACTTTTTGTGAGATGCATTGCGTAATATTCTATTAATAGACAACTGATATACATGTACTTGGTAGGGCTTTTGTCATGCCCCGGAAGTGACCCCTCACATGCAATTGTCATGGTTCTTTCCATGACACTGTCATAGTCCTTTCCACGACACTGTCACGGTTCCTTCCATTACATTATCATGTCCCCTTCCATGACACTGTCATGGTCCCTTCCATGACACTGTCTCGGCTCCCTTCATGACATTGTCATGGTTCCTTCCATGACACTGTCATGGTCCCTTCCATGACATTGTCACGGTCCTTTCCATGACCTGGAAATAACCCATCGTCATGGTTCTTTCCATGTTTGTATCCTGACGTTCTTTCATGCTTCAGTGCGTCGAGGTTTTCCCCTTGGACTGGTTATATTTTTGTTTTCTGAATATTAGAGCATAGTTCTGCGTGACTTTGACATTTGTTCATTGAGTTGTAGCGCGCATTAATTTTGCGCTGCTACAATGGAGCGTACTCATTGACGGGATTCGACCGATTCGCAAGATCCTGTTCTTGCGAATTTCTGCAATCCCGACTCCCGAGAACCGGTTGTCGGCTTAAGTCAGGTGGCTCAATGTTCCCCATGAACACCTTTTATATATGACCGAAATCAGTAATTTCAATTGCTAGACTGTACCAGTTGGCAACACAAAGATCAACCTTTGCACTTATATCGGGCCAACCAGCATGCCATACTGACATGGTTTGCCTCTGGAGACTGTGATAATTAGAGGACCTGTTCTTAAAAAATTTGAATTCCATCCTGAGCGTGCTGCTTATTAGCGCTTCATTATTATTCATGAGTCGAGCACAGGCGGGCGGGATTTTGACCTCGCCAACTCATCTCGGTTCCAGCGCCAGGTTGTAACCTAATCATAACAAACGAGCTGCAATGTAATCATAAAAACGAGCCGTGCCACAGTTCCTTCACTTTTAGAGCCTGTGTGTTGTAAGCAACAATTCATCTTTGCGAGAAATATTAAAATGATTCCCTGTATACGTTTAAAAACACACTCCATAGCAGAAATACTCCATGGCATGGACGTAAACTTTTTTTCACGACTGGGAAGTATGGACTTAATGTTTGCCCACGGTCCACAAATTTCTATGACTTCGATTGTGCTTCATTGTTTTAAAGTAGACATGCAAAATCCCCTGTTTAAGCACCTCCAGCAAAATTATGATATGGCCTTTTTCACTTTGAGGGAGTTTGAATGCATATTGCGTACATCATACTTGTTGCAATCATCTTCCCCATTTACGGGGCCTTTGCATGGTCCCACACTCTAGTAACTTTCAAGTGATATACCTTCAAATGACTGCCAAACTGTGACGTAACAAGCAAGACAGATAGGGAATAAATCATGAGCAGAAAGACTTGTATCTTTCAACCTGACAGAGAGAACAAAAAAATTGCCTTTCCGTTGCAGTTAAACTCACCATGCAACACCAAGAGTGACTCAGTTGCTAAAAGAAGTTTAGTAGTGTATTTGAGATGCCTCACAGTCCTTTATGCAAAAACATAAAACTGGATAAATTGACATTAAATTCCGAACAACTGCACTAAACTGCTCGGTGTATACTGCTTTCTCTACTTTCGCGATCGGCTTTCATGCGTGACGTCATGACAAGACCTTAATTCATGAACTATTTCTTGCTACAAGCGGACGAAATAGGAAATTTTAGAGCGTCTTACTTTGCGACCTGTTGGTGATGTACGGAATAGTGTAGTGAGTCTTCCAACGGAAAAACTTCTTCTTGAGAGTTTTTCTGATGTCCTTGCTGGTGCAGAAGAAAATCAAGCAAACGACCAGGCCCTGCGCAGAAAACATTAACTTCAAGTTCAGAGGAGGAATCAGTGACACTCAGGGTCGCAACTGGCCCATATTTTTGGGGGAGGCAAAATTGTAACTTGTTGCACTATTTTCGTGAGGGGAATGATTGTAGCTTGCTGTTGTACTATTTTGGGAATGATTGTAACTTGTTGCTGTACCTAACAGCTAAACATGTTATTGAAAATTTCGAGGGGGTAATTTCCCGGTTGCCCCCTCGTGGTTGCAGGGTTGGTGACGTCTCTGGCTTGGAATCAGCACATGTCACTGCTGCGAAAGGTTACTGGTTTGTTTGGACAATCGTTAGGCTTTCGGTTTTGATTTCAAACTTCTGAGAGGCATCTCTGTGTTAAAACAACTGAAGCTTTCTCGTCAAAATGCATTTCAACAACAAGAGGTTGTTTGCAAACTAAAACAGAAAAGCCGATATTTGTTGACAAGCATCAGTATACGCACAGCATTGCGAATACGTTTTTGCTCCAAACAAGTTTTGAAGAACTGCATTACAAGCGTGTTGCAAGTTGTCACGATCTTGTGCTCCAACCTTGCGATGCCAGTGACTGGCATCACGGATAAGCACGAAAGCTCAAATGTTTCGCTGACTTGCTGAGGCCACAGGCGCGGAGCCAGGGGCGCAATGAGGGAAATTGCCCCCTCCCAATTCCAAAAAGATTGCATCAAACATTTTCAGGTTAATCAAGCCTTTGATGTATAAGTCAAACAAATTCTTCAGTATAAATCCACGAATCTGCTTAAAGGAACCTGTCCTACTTCAGATTTTAATCAAACCTGATCAAAGCAGTATGGTTTACCGATTGTCCATGATCAATCAAACGTTGTGTATCGTGTAAGTGTCACGTTCATATCATGGCTGACCTTTACTTCAGGTTTAAGCTTCGTGTAAAAGTTGGTGAATATGAAATTCAAACTTGTCTCTGACCGCTTGCAATCACTAACCCCAAGTAAAAACAAATAGTAACGTTTTTCACAACTGTTCCTGGCGCACCAGCTTGCCGTATCCCACACAATAGTAATGCAAGCTTCATTTAAAAACCATCGAAAAAATTCCTCTCTGATAGCTCTGGCGTGCTACAAATATAACTTATCCTTGTGACGGTTCAGTCACAATTATATGGAGGCTTAACGTTTTCATCAATGATTTCCCGTTATCTTGACGACAATGTAAAGTTTGAATTTTGTTACTTAAACACTAACGGGTTTGAAAAAGACTTCAAGCGGTTACGCTAGATGAAATAGATCAACAGACCAACCGTTACGAAAACAATATGAGTAGCAAAAAGAACAGCATTTTTCGAAGACCAACCGTTGTCTAAAGCTGAGCCGACAAGGAACTTTGAATTGACAAGTTTTAAAAGTTTGTTTTCAGTGACTGAAAACAAACTTTTAAAACTTGTCAATTCAATGAAAACAGATTTTTATTTATCTGCGTATCTGAAGGTTCAGGAAAAAGTCGACAGACAAATGTACGTTTTATGGATGACGCTATAAAAAGAAGGGGCATTGAATATTTAAATTTTGAGAATCGGTTGCTGTTTGCCTCCTCCTATTAAAATTTCTGGCTAAGCGTGTGGGACGTCAGCGCAGCAACCTTTGCACACGATCCAAGCAGCGCCTTTCCCGGATCGGAGATAACTGTCGAGCAGGAAGAAAACACACCAAAAAGCAGCACACGTTCTTTCAGTGCGAAGTTTTTTGCGTAAATCCGTAGTAATTTTTCAACAAGCTTCTTTTATTTCAAAAACAACAAATCTAACAACATGACCAAACAAATCCAAAAAAGTAACTGCTTAGTTGCATTTACGTGTCAGTTTCTTTTAGGGATCGTTATTGAAATGTTTTTAAACATGTTTTGCAGTGCTTCTCAAACTTTTTCTCAAACCTCACTGCCCAATTTTACCGATACAGTCAGGTCTATTTGTCCAAGCTCCGATTAACCGGAATCCCCACTATCCGACAAAACTGTTAGGAACGGATTTCTCCCAATGCACTTCACACCTTTAATTCGGAAACCTCGCTGTCCGACACGGAAATTTAGGAACGGATATGTCAAATCAATAGAAAATAAAACCTCTAAACCGGATTACGCCAACTGTTACTCAGTTGTTTATTAAATCCCAATGGAAGTGTGAAAGCCAATTTTCTACGCACAATGAATATAACAGTGGCAGAACTGGCAGAACGCAGTTAGGTCTCTTCTACAGTTTTTTAGCGTTTAATCTCATTCTGAATGCATACTAGCTTAGGATATGGATCTGCTAATACACAAAAAAACGATGCGTGTTTCATTTAGTCATGTTCCAAATGCAGTCTACATATTTGCTTAAGTTGACAGTTCATCTGAGTCTACAGTTTTCTTCTGTTCCTCTTTGAGCGTCCGCTTAGGCGAGTTCTGCTGTACTGCACATAATTGTTGACATTTGCTCTGAAAAGAATTTCGCTCTTTATACTTTCGATTCCGATTATCCGGATACCTCGCTAGGCCGACGTTATTTGACGAAACAAAGTAGTTCGGATAAACGAGGTCTGACTGAAATTTATTTCAGGGTCCACAATCAGATGTGGTTTCAAAAATAGCAACGCAAAGAACACATAATTTACTTTCAATGCGAAACTTAAGCTTTCTTATTGGACATGATCAGATCAGGTGGGGAAGCTTGGCAACAGAAAAACTCACACGCAAAGTAGAAATTTTATTGTGTTTCAAATAGGCTACAGGTTTGGCTTTTATAATCCATAACACCTTGTGAAAAAATAATTCCTATTTGCACAATGCCAAAATTGGAATAGCAAAAGGTGTACGGCCCACTTATTGAAAGCTTCGCTGCCCACTGGTTGAGAAGCGCTGCTTTAGAGTAATACCGTCCACACATTTGTGCATGTCATGGTGCCCATGACTTCAACCGTTGAATGTAAAAAAAAACACTCTCACCTGGAAGGATTGAAGAAAGGTATTGATGTAGACGAAAACGATTTCTTCCGTTGAATCAGAAGTCGGACTCGTGAAAAAGAGTATGTAGTTGATGCCGAGTACCGGGAAAAGGAAAATAAAAGCTCTGGCAGCTTTCCAATAATCGCTTCGCCGTTGTGAGTTTGGTCTTGCTTGAACTTTGAGCACGACAGTTCGGACAATGTTGAGGAGGATGAAAAAATTCAGCTGCAAAACAACTGGTATGTTTGATAGATTGTACGGCTTCGGGCAGCGCCGCATTTACAGGGGCGCCAAGGGGCCCGGGCTTAGGGTCCCCCACCAAAGTAGACCCAGCACTGTGTTCATGTTTTAGCCATATGTGAGACATGTGCGTGCCACGTGTTCATTTGTAGATAGGAAAGCTTGTTTGTAGACGCTATAAGTATCGGTCAGCCAGATGGCAATATTTCTCTTGGCTTAAATGTTGTTCGGTGTTGAGATGAAACAACTATACACTTACCGGTTTCCTGTAAGTCGGTCAGGTATCTGAATCCAGTGAATACAAGGCCAAGGGAAAGCCACGTAGAACACATTAGCTTACGTCTCTATTTGTTACTGTTGGATTTTGCGCCTGCTTTACTCAGATTTGCACAGAGTAGCATGGTTAAGTATAGGGCTACCATGTCCTCGTTTTGGAGGACATGTCCTTCTTTTTCATGAAAAATGTGAAGTTCTTCGAGATAATTAAAAAAATGTGCAAATGTTCTCCTTTTTGCACTTCATTTTCTCCATTAGCCAATATTCAAAATGACTTGCGAAATAATGGTGAAACCGAATGTGGATGGCTATACTAAAACCCTAAATCACCGGAAAATAATCCGAAAAACGCAAAAGAACAACAACCCACTGAAAACCACAAGAATACTACAACCGAAATATAAGTTAAGTGGGGCCCAGTTTTTACATTCAGCTTGCCAAGATGGGGACGATTTGCCACTCTGTCCCCCCGTCAGTTGCACCACTGGCTATATTCTATGGTATTTACATACAGTAAGTTGTCTCTACTCAATGAGTTAATTGGTTTCAGATGAGTTAATTGGTCAGTTGGAAAGGCAGGAATGCTTTCACATTCACTGTTACATAACAGTGATAAATCCTTATTCAGTATCTCAATGAATTTCCAATTAGAGTTCGGACTGCTGACTCCATTGTACTGTACTATAGCTTTGTTGATGAACTGTGATGCGGTGAAACAGTGTATTGTACATAGCTTAGTGTATTAGTTTCTAGGAATTATATCTCATCAGTAATGCCAAAAAGAATATTGCAGTTTGATGAAGAACTACGTCAGAAGTATACTTTTTCCAGAAAAGGACTAAATGATTTTGACGTTAAGTGCATTACGTGTGGTTGCATTGGCACAGTGCGCATAGAAGAGTGAAAAAACTATCGCGACTTTGTGGATATGGAGTACCAAAAAATCTTTATCACAGCGTAAAAAGATGGCTATCACTTTATTCTAGCTTGTCAACGATGCTTCAAATGTTCCCAGCTTCACATTCATACTTCATGTACATCGACAAACCAACTGTTGTTCTGATCCTTGGAAATACTAATGACTTCAACCATCATCATCCCCCTACCTAAAGACTCTGTATCCGCACATGGGGCTTCCCACCACGCCGGGGCCCCAGGCCCCCCACCATCTAAATCCGGCGAGGGCTTCGGGTCATTTTTCAACAGACCCCAAGGAGCTACAGTTTGGGCGAACAGATGTTTTGCTGAGTATAATTTCCGTTTGAACCGCATTCGTGTTTTTCAATGTAGAATTACTTTGTTCCCAACCCCTTCTAAGCACAATTGCAACATCTTGCCCGACATTTAGAAACATTAAACAACAATGAAGCCCAAACCATTACTTGATTTTTTGTTGGTTATTGACAGTTTTACTGAATCGACAGAATGCTTTCTACTTCCCAATATCATCCAACGAATGGTGGAAGTTAAAAGTTACAGCTTCCACTGGCCAAAAGTTTGCACTGCCTGCTTCACAAGATAAATTGCCCTATGCTTCGCAATTTTAAAGCTAACCGTTGTCTTGCATTTTTACTCGTTTAATAGCATTGTAGTTTGTGCGCACAATCATGACAGACGCTTTTGTATTGCACATGAAAACTCATAGAAGCTTTCGACGCAGTCCATTGAAACAGAAATAGTAATTTCGCTCAAGGAGCATTGTCAGTTCCACGAAATAAAAAAGTAAAAACGTGTGATCTTTGCTGGGCTGGATGGTTTTGTGTTGACATTTTCACTTCGAACGTCATCGCCCATTCGCACTCGTAAAATGAAAACATGTCTCCAAAGCGACGTTTGCGACATAAGGTCGTGAAAATATTTTCGGTGTCTGGAATTAAAACCAACTCAACTTGATTTGATTGGCGGCGACAGATTTGCTGTTCCTGCCTATCAACAACGATACAGGCACCGAAGTTACGTTGAAACGAATCACACAAAACGTAGAAAAACTTACGACAAGAAGGATAACTATGGGAACTTGGTAGAAGTAGTCGGCAAAACCATCGTTGCTTCCACGGGACACAGCAGGGAACCAGCAGTGGTGGTCTTCGTACGCGAGTTTCATGGCCAACCAGGTCACCAGTATTGGCACGGGACCCCCTTAAATTGATGCGCAACAAAATAAACCGAACGCCTCTGAACAAATGGTTTACTCGCGCATGGATGCACAAGGCAAGGAAGACCTTGTGCATCGCAGAAGGACGATTATTACCACGCACTGTTAAATGCTTCGTCCTCAATCCAGATGTTAAATAAAGATGCGGATTATTTTGTTCACAACACATCTGGGTTTTTGTGCCCAGTAGTTGTTGCTGATTCTACCGCTTTTGCAACTCTTCGAACTGTGGGAAATATCAGTTTAGACCAGAGGTCCTCAACCAGGGGTCGCGAAAACGTTTAAATTTGAAGTTTATTGTTGAATCGTATATTTTTTGCACCGTTTATAATTATTCAACCTTCACCAGTCAGACATCGCATCTGATACACTGGTTTGATGGGAACTCATAAAATCCTTCCAGAACCTTGTTTGTTACGTCAACAATTTATGTTGAAATTGCCACAGAACATTTCCAAGACAGAGTTCCAAGTTGTTCACGGATTTGATCTAGAAATTAGCAGCAGAAGCTTTTTTTCAGTCTAAATCTAGGATCTGTTGAAAAGTACCTTGTTTCAATCCTATCGTCTTAGTTTACGAAGGCTAATAGTGTCCATCAATGAAAAGCGGTATAATTGCTTTTGTGTTAGGCGTTTTTTTGCCGTTTAGTGCAACTTTCATTTAAACAAAACCAGTTAACTCAATTTTGGTTTTACCTCAGTGTCAGATGTTAGCAACGAAAAGCCACCGTGTGATTTATACGACATATGTGATCTTTTCGTGGATAGGAAAAATAGATAATTGCAATTTAAGACGTGGTGCATTTCCCTGTGACTACCTGATACAATGCATATTGTCGTATAATTGGCTAAGCACTGACCAAATCATATTTCTCAATAACCTAAAGTCTGCTGGCTAAGTGATGGGGTCTGCCTTAAAAAAGAGTTAAGAACCACTGGTTTAGATAAACTATTGCTCACTGTTTAGAAAATTCTCTATTTGTCTCTTCAGCTTTGAACCTGTAAGTGTAAGACTTGCTTCAGTATGTATGCTGAAGATTAATTTTAACCGTAGATGACTAATGCCCTGTTTATAGCCAATGCCGTACTGAGAAAAGGTTCTCGCTCAAGTTTCGTTCACCGTGTTTTCAGTTTTCGGATTCATCTGCGCTTTCTGTTTGCCACGTCACTTCCCGTGGAAATGCTCGTCGGGTCAGTAATTCTATCACAAGCCTATCAGCAGCTTACGTAAGATTTAGCATAGGACAAGGTTATCACTGAATTAATTGCCGATTAGAAAAGTTATAACTTTCATAAAACCTAAATGAGCCAATCACTAGCGTAGGAGGGAGGGGGCCACTGTGCCATGGCTCCCCCCTCAGACCTTAAAAATAAAAAATGTATAAACAGTATTCGGCAGTGTCTGCTGTCGGTATTGGGCAGTGTATACCAAAATGTTTAATTTTAGGCGAATAACACTATTTTGTTTAGAAAAACGCCTCAAAGCACAAAATGACTATATTTTCTAAAAATTTGGGGGACGCATAGCCCCTTTGGCCCCCTGGCTACGCCTATGCTTTTGCCCCCCCTCGGAAATTTTCTGCGTACGCCACTGGAGCCAATGTCTCTTTATTTCTTTTGAAAAGTGACATTGGTTTTCAGTATGTTAGGTTTAAATTTGCGCTGGCAGCCAACAACCTTTCAGTAAAAAGACTAAAACCCAGCATTACCATTTACCCTTTGCTTGGGTTTTTGTGTTTACAATCTGCCGATTGTCGCTACGGTTCATCAGGTACACGTCACAACAAAGCGAAGTAAGCGATCGACTCACCCCACCCAAGGATGACGTAACTCCTGAATTTGCATTTGGTGGGTTTCATCGGCACAGCAATGAGCATTGTGACGTAGACCCCGGAGACGAACATCCAACAGTAGCTGGCGACTTGCGCGTAGTTGAACACAAAGACCAGAACGCGGCAGCCGATCTGCAGGAGCCGAAAACAGAAATAAGCCACACGTCCTGTGACTGCTTTTGTGTTTCATATCACTCAGCTACTCAGCGTGTTGCGCAGCAGCGACATTTCTACGCACCTTAACACGTGGAAATGGAGATACAAGTCGCTGTATTGAAAAAAGCATAGATTTTCTATCGCCAGTACTAACTGCATAAAGTTGTTCATAGCCCAGGCGAGACGATTCGGAAGAGAGGAAAATCATGAAAGGTGCGATGTTTATCCCTCATCCCGGAAGCGCACAACGTGGACGGAATACCCTTAAGAATTCAGGACTGACGATACGTGGAGTTATGTCAAACCTGCATTCTATTAAAAACATTTGCTATTCAACTGTATCGCCTTTGTGAAGACCACGTCAGTGGATGTTGTGTCGTGTTTCCAACGTGCACAGTGCATGAGGTTGAATGCTCCAGATTTGAATTGATAAATTTGGCTTGACGCGTACCAGTGTTCTACAACACTTTTCAAAGCTGGCGTCGATGCATCAGCTGTTGGGTTTTGACGCATGCGTTGAAGGGAAGTAATGAAGTCAAAAAAGGACAATATCAAAGGCGAAATTATAACAGTTTTCCGATCTGCCATTGCTCCATTCTTATACAGTGACGGAATCACGCAGGTTTTTCAGGTCAACATTTGTGGTTGACCTTAGCTCACGCTTTTATCAAATAAAGAAAATAATAAAAACATTGAAACGGAAAGTAAAATTGTGCTCTTTGCAAACAACAAAAACAGACTCAAGCACGGCCAACAACAAAATAGAAAGCGTGAAGAGTAAGTTGGCGAAATGGATGTATCATACGACGCCTTCGTGTAGGAACTCTAGTCAACAGCTAAAGTAAGTTTCGTAAACATTTATAGGCAGGATGTACGTAGAAATGGAACTCAGTTTACAGAAAGAAAACAATCGATGTTTCAAAAGCAGGCAAGGAAAAGATATTTAAATATGAAAATATAAATTGCCAGAGTCGCCGTTTCTCTACCTTTGGATCATCTGTGACCAAATCTAGAAGCAAACACGTCACCCACCCAGTTCTCGCTCTGCGCCACATAAGTTGTTTTGGAGTAAACCGCAAACCAGAACGTGTTCCTCAGGATCAGCGTCGCCACTAGGTTCCAGTGAAGGACGTGCTTCGGACAACGAACTCTCCTGTAGGAAGAACAAGACGTTGTTGGACGAAAAACCAGCAACATTCGAATGTTTATCATCGTCGCCAGATCTTGAGGAAGTCACTTTCACAATCATTTTGTCCAGTCTTAGCATTGGAAGTTCACTTAGTAGACACCTACATGTATATCAGGAGATCGAAAGAACTTCTTTTATTTTGCTGAATATCACTACTTTGACCACAGTTTTTTCGCCATTTGCTTTGAAATCAGATTGCAAGATCTTGGTCTTGCAATCTGATTTCTATGTCTAGCAAACTTCTGTTCCTAAACGACGTTTTACGTGTACTGCGATTCAAAACTGATCTGTGAACTTCTTATTGCCATAGGTTTCATCTACAGTAGAAAACAAAGGTGACTTGAGTCCAGAGTATCACACGGTCAACGCACACCACTTTCGTTGCTCAGAGTCGATGAGCCCAGCAGTCCAAATGTGCAGCATAACTCTGCAGGCTTCATCGTGAGCGCCCTCTGACAGGGCACGAAACTCACTTGCAAATCCAGTAGGCCGCAAATGTGAGCAAAAGGGCGAAAAGAGAAATCGCTCGGGCAACAATGGAAATGATCACGAGGTGCTCATAATGGGCGTCGCAGTTGTTCTCCTGCGAATTGAAAGTAAATATAAATCAAAGGCTGCCTCATCAGGCATAAAAAGCACTACAGAAATACAACAAAATTATTCTCATTACTCTTTTCAAGTTTTCCTGTTTTTTTTCTGTTCGAAATCAAAAACACTCCACGATAAGACGTGTTTTTGCAAAATTTACACTTTTCGCTAGCTTTGTTCGTTGGCGAAGGTGGAAAACAAAATATTGGATGATGAACTGCGGTTTGCAAGTAATGTTTTCTGTGTCTATTCCAACACTTCGCTAAAATCGTCCATTCAGAATAAAAGATTGCAGTGCATTTGTAACTTTAGTTTAAATACAGTAAATTTAAAATAAAATCGACAAAAACTTTCACAACACGTTTTAGGATCCGGCCACGAGGTTCAACTTATTATCCAAGTTGGGCAGCGACTGAGCAACGACAAGCTGTTTCCAGTCGCTCCCTTGTTCTATCGTCGAGTATCAGTTAATTGATCCGTTATGGAAGCATTCAAATGCTGTAAATATTCCAAGACGTCAAGTTGTCACTGGCTAATGTACAAAATATCTAGGTGCGGGCATCCAATGCGCCCGCGCTCTTCCCTCGGGCGTGTTGCTTTCGGGAAAGGAGACAAACAATGAGTCTTTGTTATCCACAATGTGCTATCCATGAAGTTATGGCATTTCTTGGATTAAAATTGGTGCTAGGGGCTATTCCAATTGGATCATCCTCCCACCACCTGACCAATAACCGGAGCGAAATTCAACCTGACACGGTTGTAACAGCAAGAGCAGCAGCACAGTCTTTATTCCTATTTCCCAAACTGAAACAGTTTTGCAAGGTTTGCGGTTGCTTTCGACATATTCATTTCGCAAGGTCACAGACAACATCGCTGAATCAAGTCAGTGCAGCGCGCTTTACTGGAAGGATATATTGCCCGCCTGTCTTGACTAATAAATCAAATCGTCCTGTATTCTTTGGCAACTTTCACAAAATGCGCAAAGCTTTTCTAAACCCAACCGTTGTCACATTGATTGTTACGAATAAAAGAAGTACCCCTCGGAAAGCAGTGACTTTTGCACTCTTTATTATGAAAACCGTTATATTTCTCAAGCATTTAATCAAACAGATATTTATGTTAATTGTGGCCGCAGTTCGTGATTTCAACCAAATCTATTTTAAGCAAAGCTCGTCATTTCCTCGCAGACGAAATTTCGAATTTACCGGACCGGCAGCCAGAAAAAATCACCGCCAGAATTACCTGATAAACACTTTACCTGTTTTGTGAACGTCAACTGCTTTTAATATCAAAAGCACTCGTGAAACGATTTTCAGTTTTACGACTTGGCCTTTGCAAAAAGTCAGAGCTTTGCTTTTTATTCCCTCGCCATTTCGTGCAATTTTTTAGTCTTCCCACTTATCGCACCCACCCCGGCATTTCTTCGAATGATTCGCAGCACATTTTTTTATTACCGGCGCATCGCGACAAAGAAATGTATTGCGGAAAGCGGTGAAGGATAAAATGAAAGGTATTTTGGCATCAATACAAGGCATCAATACAAGCGCATGGAATAAAAGTTGCGCAATCGAAAGTGATTTTATTTTTCTCGGTCAGTAAAAGAGTTACGAGCACCACAAATAACAAACCACTTAACAGTCGGTAATGGCGTACGCATAGTAAGCAATGTTTCGTGCTGAGACCTCTGTCAGAAATTGCAACCTACGTCCACAAAGCCGTCAATGAAACCACCCGACGTTCTCTGTCGCGATGGATCACTCACGGCCAAGCACAGACGCCTGCGACCAAACGGTCACCCCCCCACCTCCTTGTACTGCAATCTATTGATCGCAGGTAATCGCAGCAACGGGTCGATGCTGCGCGGTGTCTTAATCAGACTCACATTCTTCGATTTGTTCAGCTTCAGCCTGAATCAAAACTCGACCAACCATTCCATCCACTGTCGATATGTTCAAATAGACAATGCAACCGAATCGATGCAAAGAGAGATAGCCTTTGTGGGGTCTTGCAACGTAAGCGAAAAGACAATGGGAGGGGCCATTGCATTAGTCCTTGTACTTCAAAAACTTAATTTGACCTGCATAGGATTACCGTCCGGGTGACGTATTGCTATCGCAGCGAGGCTGCAACGCACGATGCGCCCTTTTTGTTACGTACCGAACTTTGGCGACCATGAACGTAGACTGCTAAGGTTCTACATAACGTAATGCTGCAGGGCAATGTGCTATCGCTCCGCTAAGGATAACGTTTAAGCTGTATTGAGTTTATCAAACACAATTACGTGCTGTGGATGAAATCAACGTCTGAATCTACTGAAATGTTATTGTTATGAAATTGAAATAAACATTGGAAGCAGTGCTTCTTTATCGTCCTGATGAAAAGGCTTGAGGCAGGTCAACCAGCATAAAGTTGAAATATGAGTTTATACAAGCACTTGTGCTAAAATACGTCGGCAAATAAAAAACAACACCAACGAATGAAAAACGGGCCAACGGACTTGACATTGCACTCTCTGTAGATGCCGTAGCTAAATATTGAACTATTTCCAGTCTATGATTTAAATATCCCTCAGACAAACCACTTGTGATCGAGCATTCCCTTGTTAACCAAAATGTCTTTGCAACGTATTTTCAGATAATCCTGAAGTACATGTTGTTCCAACACAGCAGGAAGAAATGCAAAGGTGATGAAATACACGCCAATGTGCGACATACCACAGCGTGGAAACCTATTCTGCCCGCAGCATGCGCCTCGCAAGTGGGAGAAGTAACGTATTTCAGCGGCATTCGGCGGCGTTCACCGCAATACATTTCTTTGTCGCGATGCGTCGGTGATAAAGAAAATGTGCTGCGAATCATTCGAAGGAATGCTGGGGTGGGTGCGATAAGTGGGAAGATTAAAAAATTGCACGAAATGGCGAGGAAATAAAAAGCAAAGCTCTGACGTTTTGCAAAGGCCAAGTCGTAAAACTGAAAATCGTTTCACGAGTGTTTTTTATGTAAAAAATAATGACTGCAAAAATAAAATTTACGACAAAATAAACAGCTAATGTCTACTTTTTTCAATAAATAAATAAATGAATGACACAATTTTCTGCAATTGATGTAACCAACGGTCAAGCACGACGTGCAAGATGACTTACCTTGTTTTTGATGTTCGAAATCCTTCTCCCGTATATTGAACTGGTGCAGTCAAGGGCCATGTTCTACGCAAGCACGAAAAACAGCATACTACCACTGCAGGGTGCAAGAACTACGGCAAGTGCGTGCGGGCGACAGTGAGGCCTGCGACCTCGTTTTTCGGTGTTTGGGAAATTTAAGACGGGCAACAATCAGCTGAACAAGGGCAGGAAGCACGTTTGCCTCACGAGAAAGCTAATAGTACGGACTAAATGCTTAAATGCGCTGCACAACTAAAGTAAAATGCAGCAAACTGCTTCGGTTGCAGATTTGTTTCTAGATTTCACGAACTCTTTCAGCTTTAATTCAGGGTTTCATCACTCTGTAAAAAATTTTAACTTCAAGGATCTCAGTTTTTTCTGAAGGCCATGTCCTTTGCGAACATCCACCAGGTTCGTTGTTCACAAAACACCGAAGTTGCAATCTTTTCAGAGAAAAAAAACTGAAAAGAACGACTACGCAGCATGCAAGCCAGAACAACTATACTGCATGCACGCCATTGCGAAATAGCACACGCCACTTTACTGCAAACAGTAACGAGCAAAGAAGAAAGCTCTGCTCGTTTTTAAACGTTACTTCGCAGTGATAAAGATGCTTGAAAACTTCGCACAATTTGAACAGATAGGCAAAATATCAGAATGACCTTGGCGGCAAACAACGTTTAAAATAATATTTTTGTCGCTAGTAAAACCTTACCAAAACGGAAGCTGTAAGTGCTTTGAAATCGTTCGTTATTGCATCACAGATTTTCTGTTTCATGTGGGACCTGATCGTGACTTGGTGTTTGATGATCCTGGTTAATCAGGAGTCATTTCAAACTGCTTCGTTTGCTTACCGGAGTGACCTGACTCTTGCCGAGATATTTACAAGAATGACAAACAAGTCCAGTATTCCGGTGCGGCGTTGTTGGAACAATGTGCTCGGTATTGCAACACTCCTTTTTTTGTTTTTATGCAGAGCAAGGATTATGCGATCACAACTAGACTTGCAAAGCATTATCACATGACGTAATCACGTGCATTTTTCATCTGCATGGGTTAACACGCGTTTTATAATTTTGGCGGTTTGGCTAAAGCAACTGGGGGGCCGATGACTTTGCACTAAACTCTCTTCTTTTGCTACATCATAATAGGTCGCTGCATGGGATTTGCGATTGATGCTGAGATCTAAATATAAAACAAAGCTATCGCGATCGCAAGGTATCTGTTAGTGTCAGAATAGCAGTTTGAAACTCAGAGCAAAGTGCATGGCAAAAACAATATTGGGCCCTTATCTATTTGAATGGGATTGTGGGACTGACGATGCGTAGTGTTGCGTGAAATCGATTTCCTGCTAAACAAAATTTGCTGGTGAATCGAAACCCTTCAACTTTATGGAGACTACTGGGCCCAATCTAAGGTTTTAACATGCGGTTACAAAGCAGCAAGTGCAATTTTGTCCTATGATTCATATGTTTGTGGGATGGCTCCTTCGTAACTTTTCCCGCCTTTCTTCGACATTGCCGGACAGCAGCAGCTAGTGGTAGGCCTTTGCAAACAGCGTGCCGAAATCTAACTCAATACGTGAGCGGAGAATATTCCGATACAGAAAATGGTCCATGATGAACGTGGACGTCCTCTGCAGTTGGATGTCATTAAAGTTTGAAAAGGAAGCATCCCAGGAGGTTGTTTCCTTCTCAATCCGTCACATTCAGCACTGACTATTCATTACAGCGCAAGGTTTCATTCCTTAATGTCCCACGTTTTCCCCGTTCCGGCAAACAGGGTGCCTGTCTATTTGCAAGAAACCTCGGGGAATTCGTGTCACTGAATTGACGGGCGTTTAATTATCGACACAAGAATCTAGCAGCACATGCGAGTTAATGTATAAGAAATTTAAAACAAGGCAGAGTAGCGTGGCCTTATGGAACGAACGTGTGGTGGTGGCTTTGCGCAGCGTGACTCAAGGTTCCTTGCGATAGATCTTGATAAAAAGGCTCAATTCAGGATGATCGGGAGGGGGGTACACAGTGAAAGACAAAAGAAGTTATCGTTACCTATGAATGGGGACCTCCAACAGCAAATGGGAGATCAGACACGGCGTTCATGCTGCTTATCCATCCGCTGCGCAGCCTGCAAGCGAGTTTTGATTGTTTGCGTCAACAACATCAAATGAATAGGCTCCATCGCGTATTAAATTTTTGTGGCGCACAAGTTGTACCCTGACAACGGTTCGCTGACCGCTTGTGGCTGACTCTCGCAAAAACAGTTACAAGCCTTGCTTTGGAATATTTTTAGTGAATAATTAAGAAACTTGCTGTTTCACACTTTTCGTTTTTTTATTTTACAATCGTCGCCCCAGCGCAACCCAAGTACAAGTACTGTTGATTGAAAGTTGTATTGGGTAAGTCTCGGTATCAATTCAATTCAGAGACTGTATCAACCTTTTTTTACTCCTGACAACAGATACTATCCGTGATTGTGAATAATCAGTGCTTGTGTGTCACGTGGGAAAATAGCATTGTGTCGTCACCAAAATACGATGGGGTGGTTCTTGGAGAGATTTTGAACATCTACAATGCAGAGGATGGTGGATTTTTTCCGCAGAAACAAAGCGGATTGAAGTGTGCACGGAAGAAGTATAAACAAGAATAAATAAATATGACAGGGACGTTAAATTACAGAGAGCAACACATCCCAAATATTTTTGGCCCATCTTCGAATCTCGAGCAACCCTAACTTTTCTCCAACTCTGACATCGATTTGAAAAAATACCTGTGTTGGGTGAAACTTTTCTATTTTTGCTGAAAATCGTTGAACTCGTAACAGTATTATAAAACAGGCTACTTGTAACGATTTAAACCCCACTTCCTTCGGCGACATTTTTCGCATACCGAAGCCTATCAACGACCCTAGTTTTCTGTCCGCCGTCGTATTTTCAGATACGGAGCACACTGTGTGACATCACAAAGCGCCAGGACTATCATGTTTGCCCAGCCTCACAAACTAAGTAGATCTCAGCAGCAACGAGCAAGGGCAAGCAGCCTTCGCTTTGAAAGGCCAACTTGCCACAGTAAAAATCGTGTCTGTTCGTTTGTTATACCACATGTACGCGAATTCCGGCGACAAGGCATAAAACGAACCGCAGTCAGCTCCAATTCTCATTTGCAGCAAGAACAGAAAGCTCTGCATGACGTGTTGTACTGCAGTAAAGCATGCAAAACGCTCTGTGGCGTACATACCGGATCTATGATGGCTCGGCAATCGTTGTAATTGGACTTGGGCGCCCACTCTGTGCTCTCGTAACACTTCCGTGAGACGTTATCTGAGCACAAGTACAGAAAACTCTGAGTTCAAGCGAAGATTAACGGACCGTTCAAGCGAAAGTCTTGTTGGCATGGCTGCAACCTCATCACAGGAGTCTAACAACCATCGCCAGAATTACAAACGCGATGAGCAATGTCCGACAAAGCGCACCGGATTTTCGCGCGCTGAACCGGCACGTTTGATGATCACCTCGGAAATTATCCGTTCATCATAAAATGTAAGCCACCGTGGGCGGCACTAGCTTCCCGTCAATTAACTCATAGCTTCAGGCACTTTTTTGTCTTGAACTTAGCAAAAGTTCTTAGCAGACTGCCTTTGAAACACACCAGCAGCAAACATGTTGATCCTTCTGTCTGAACATGGCGCAGTCAATGAGTGACGCAGCGAGCTGGAGTCTTACGCAATGCAAACACTGACTTCTACTTGGAAGTACAAAACGCCTTTGATTTTGTGACTCACGTCGGATAATTCGTGCAACGCACGAGATGTTTTGCCATCAGCTCGTGGTGCGTCACTGCACGATTTCAAATGACTGGAAGAAGTGACAAAACCAAGTGCAGCAGCATGCAAAGATGCTTTTGGTTAGCTTTTCACTTTGCTTGTGTAAAATTGATCTGCAGTTTTACAGAACACAAAACTTTTAATTACGGAACGCTTTTGCTAATCCGTTCGTAGGTCTTTCAAAGCTCAGTGATTGCACGAACAACACAAACGTTTTGTTCAAACATCCTGCCATCGTGTGGGTGTATTTTAAATTCGCAACCTTCCTTCAAGTTTTTCATTCCTACCCCTACTTAAGCAAATAATCTCCAGAACTCCGACATTAACGAATCAATCAATTCTTTGATTGATTGAATTGCATCGCCTTTGCAGAGACTAATTATTTGAACACAGATGATGGAATTTCGAATCATCGCCAAATCATGAAAGTCAAGCCCAGTCGGCTGATTCTTTGAAAGCTTGCAGCAAGCCCAGAACTTTCAAGGTCGTCTACTTCTACTTAATTGGTTTCATAACAAAAATATTCCAAAGCGGAGTGATTTTATTTTTTTAAACAAAATCTTTTAACTTTGGAACAGAGCAAACATGTGCTGTGGAAAGAACAAATAAAAACATGATGGTTTTAGTCAAACCGTTTATTTTGGATTGTTGCTTCTTGTGTTTGGTGGTTAAAAAGATTTTTGCTCAACAACCACAACCACCATCAAGGTCGCAGCAGCTCGACCCACAGCTCTAGTTATGGAGAAAAACGCAGATCATTACGTTTAAGAAATATTTGACGCTTCGTTGCTTATAATAACAAGTTAAATGGCGGCAGAAGAACGATCTGAGGACGTGATATTAAATTTTGGAGTAGCAGCAACATCAGAAAATCTCGATAGTGGTGCATGATGAATTTTTAGCGTGAGAAAGATGGACAAGCGCAGGTTAAGGTAGGACTGATAGAGTGAAAGGGCGGACGCAATATGGCAAAAATAGGCCTGGAAAAATGGCACATGCTCTGCTTCAATTGCATTTCGAAGACGCGCCACTGTTTTTTTCCTTTTTATCATGAACAGAGCAGGGTTTCTAATCTGGGCAGGAGCACGAGGCACTGTAGCGTTGGTGATGGCGTCTGCGTGCGGCAATCGCTGCTTTGCAGCGAAAAAATTAAATGAAATCCCGTGACGCCAGCGCTCTTTGTTCTTTGGAAAAAAATTATAAAATGAACAAAAATCGATCAAGTGATCAACATATCAGACCAAACTGCTGACACCCGACCTAATCGCTCCAAATTCTGGCCAGTCACGCTCCACGAGCAGACCACGTGCGAAGTGGTTTTGCTTCTCAACATGAAGTTCAAACTGCGCGACAATCAGTTTGTTTGTTAACAACCATTAATTGACCTACAACACAGAAAAGCCAGTTGTGCAGTAGCTACAACTCTACAAGAACCAACGGGATGAAACATTTTGCACTGATAATTCCTTAAAGGTCTGTGTTTTTTTTGCTTTTTCCAGAAAAAATTAGTTTATCAAAAAAACAAGCTTTTGAATTTAATTTCAAAAAACTGTTGCACGAAAATGTGACGTTGAAGTTGAGCTAAGAAAGCTGCTTTTGTAATAAAAAAAACGTTAGTTTTTCTTTATTTATACCGGTAAAACTTTGTCTTCAATGGCTTGTGTGACCTTGTGAAACAATAACATTACGACTTGGCCCAAATCCGTTTCAAGCAACCAGACGTCAATCAACAGCAACGTACTTTCGTATGAAACGCCGTTCAAGTTAACGGGGCAAGCCGCGAGCGCGACGTCTCCTTTCTTTGTTTCCGGGAAGCACGTCCCGAGCAGATCGATTGTCACCGGGCAGTAGTTGCTGTCTGGAAACAAGCATGGCAAGTGGAGCGATCAACATTTAAGACATTTCGCAAATGATTTGACACACGTCGTTCTTCAAGCAGGGTGTCCCTAGCAGAGTTTAATTGGGTACGTCACACACAAGTACGAATTCCATGTTAAAAGGTGTTAAAAGTGCTTCGAATCGAGTAAATAAAGCGTGACGAATGTCTGCTTCGCTGTGATTTCTTCTCTGGTTACCGCAAATAATCCTTGTTAAGTGGAGAAAAGTAGCAGGTTGATTGCGTTTCAAACAACTGCATTATTTTCAAAGCGTTTAAAAAAATGATCATTAGCTTCGGCTTTAAGGAGAAAATATCTACCACCATCTACAATATCTACCACCATTTACAATACTTAACTGAGAGTGAAATCCACAACACGATCTGAGCGCAACGGGCAAAACAACAGTAAACACGATGTTTGGTTACTTCGGTATCGCAAAATGTGGGGTTTAAGAAGGGAGAGATGAAGTCGGAATAAACATTTTAAGCGTTTCACTTTAGTTTTGGTCACTCCTTTCAGCAGTGACTTCGAAACAGAGGAGCGGCCAAAGACTAACTGAAGCCTCACCGCCCTAATCTTATTATGCAATGCATGAAGCCAAGTCACGTGGGAGTTCCATAAGAGTTTCGGTTTGCTTGTATGACCAAACCAGTGCTGGCAGCTTTGTCGAGATTGCGGACTGCCTTACTGCAGATGTGCATCAGGCGGATAATATTGGTGTGATTGATACGTTCTTCCGCAGACACAATGATTTTGTTTAAAAGAAACAGCGACCTGATATCGGGTTCCAATCGAAACCGAACTAAGAACAGGCTGGAGTTTTGCAGCAAACACAAACCGGTCTGAAATACACCACGGGTTAATGTCCGGGCGGTATTGAGAGGTTTCAGTCATCACGCTGTCGAGCATTAAAGCAGGGGTCGGCAACCTTTCCCTCGTCGCGGGCCAAAAACAAACTCTGCAGGGTATGGCGGGCCGCACTAATTTCTCGCCAACAATTCCGTTCATTTTGCTGTTTATGATTTTGATAAAACTTGGTAATTGATGAAAGTTTAATCAGATCAACTCTTGATTTTCACAGTTCATAACGAAAGACCGAAATACGAGACATACAGTACATCTATAGCACAGTGCGGTTTCTCATAGCTAGTTCCTCATAAGTATGCAATATTAGAAGTTGCAACGAGGGCAGATTCAGACAAATATACTACCACTAGACCGGCCATACAGTTACTACCATTTTGCTTAGCGGGACGGATCCGGTCCGCGGGGGGTGGGTTGCCGACCGCTGCATAAAAGGAAGGACACTCGCATGAATTTCTCGCATGAATCTCTGCTGAAAGCGACTGAAACAAAGGTGGTTTTTGCGAAGTTTATCTCATGTGTGTTGAATATGACTCTGGCCTACAAGTTATCAAGCCTTAAGTGTCATGCACGTCAAACGGCGTCATCCTGAATCATCCGTTGAACTATTTGGGCCGACCTTAAACGCTGTATACATCAGTCGTCTACAACAGCACCTGACAAGCAAAATTTCATTGTTCGCCGCATATTTCAAGCGACCCATAAAAGGTTCATGCGCGAGGGGATGATTTATTCATGGCCAAGGATCCACTTGCTTCTGAGCGGTATCGACTTATTGATATCGACGCGCTGAGAGTGATGCCGTCAAAGCGTAAGTGCTCTCAATCAAATTGCAGAAGTAAAACATCCACTGCAAACATTCCATGACATTACGAGATGAGCGAAAGCACACGAAGCTTAAAATAAAAATGTCTGAGGCCGAAGCACAAAAAAAACTTGAAAGATAAATTTGCTCAAACATTTAAAACTGAAATACTTGCTCATAAACCCTAAGCATGCGGCATGCTTTGCAACGTAACACGCATTTAATATCATGACTGATATGCCTACGAGGCGACCATGCATACAGAGAAGAAGAATTGAAACGAACCATTTCCACGATGAATTTCGCAGGCAGCCGTGATGTAACAGGCATATTTGGGATTTAAATGTTTCTCAAAAAGTTGCTGGTGAACAATTTGGATCGCTTTCACAAAATCATCGGTTGAGTTGTCCAGATACGGCCTGCATAATATGAAGGAAAACAGTCGACGCATTGCTGCTACTACTGTGGGTAAAGGTCACAGCTTAAAAGCAAAATCTAACCATTACAGTTATCACGCAAAGGCTGTCGGAAGTAACCTTTCGCAAGACCGCAGACAATCGAGAAAACCGCGGAGGGTAAACTTCGAACTTCAAAGGAAAGAAGCAAAAACCTTCGCCCAGATAATCACAACTTTAGCGAAAATATGCCAGGAGCGAATCAACGCAGTTTGTCTTCTGCATGGTAGTTAACATGGTATGTGCTGGCGAGAGTTCGTTTAATTGTGGGGGCACCGTGGGTTTATGCTAAAAGAGCTCTTAATTTTGTACAGAAGTCCTATCCCGGAACGCTGCGCCTTTGCAGTGTTTTTCCGACTTTGCAAATTTAGTCTGCACCGATTGCAGCTTACAACGACCTTCCGGCACCTGTACTGACTTCCAGCACCGGAGCCTGTACTGACTTCCGGCACCGGAGCCTGTACTGACTTCCAGCACCGGAGCCTGTACTGACTTCCGGCACCGGAGCCTGTACTGACTTCCGGCACCGGAGCCTGTACTGACTTCCGGGCCCGTAGCCGCGGAGGGCATTCGGGGCCAGTGCCCCACACAAATTTTTTGTTCCCTCCCAAATTTTGTCGTGTTCAGAAAAATTTGTTTTAAAGATATGATAAAAACAAAAATTTTCCCCCTAAAAGTGTATTTTTCCCCAAAGAAACCTTAACACTTGACAACGCGCCTGCTGACTTCCAGCTGAGCTGGGTGCGTGCTATGGATTTAACTATGGCGATTGCAGGATTTTCAGGAGAATTAAAATGGGGAGAAGTACAGAAATTTTAAAGGCCATACAAATCTTTTAAAGGTCATCGTACAAAAAAAGAACGCAGAGCATTCGTCAAGCACCAACGATCAGGAATCCGAACAAGGACTGTATTTTTTTTCAGCGGTTACGTCTCGTCGCCTGGCGCGATAATGGCTAGCGCTCCATCGTGAGGGAACAATGACGTGAAAAATGTTTGACGAAAAGATAATCACGTATGCAGCGTTGTTCTTGACACGCTTTATCGAGCGATATTTTGGCAACTGCGTTTACGAGGATCCACCTCAACGAACTTAGCTGAGGTGAAGGTGCCGTGGAATGGAAAGAAACAATTTCGTACACGTCACAATTAAAAGATCGTAAACGCAATCAAGGTGCCATTGTTACGTGTTAATGGCATGCTATTTAAAGAAGCAAAGATGTTTCAAATACCTGTTAACTTACTCCAAAGCAGTACAAATGTTTTTCAATTGTTAACGCATTTCCTCGCTTTATCAAAGAGCTTGTTAAACCCTGTTAACTCCTGGTAAAGTTAAATATATATCAACCAATTGCTGTAACATGCTGAGCCATCTCTAGCTATTAGTCGTTATAAATTTGTGTATCAAGAATGATATCATGACTAGCATTTACTGTAACATGTACTAATATGTACAATAATTGCTCGCCGACATCGAACCAATTGCGTCACAATTAAATTGATTATTACGATGCTCAATGTAGAGAGCCAAGGATTCCCAACCAGAAGTGTAGGAAATTTTCGACATTTATTGTTTCGACTGGTTTTGACTGGTCAACAGAAATGGCGAAGCGCTGCGACCGACAGTGGAATGCACGGTAGGAGTTTTCGACAATGCGCAATATGAAGGTTTGACAAATGACGGAAATGGACCTTTCTGCGCCCATTGTCCGTCTGGCGATCAGTCAACAATGCTTCATTGCAACAATGCCTTCCATAAAGGGTCACGAACGGTGGCGGAACAGCTGGACTCGTGGCCAGCCGTACAAAACAAATGCCCACCAAGCAATTGCTCGCTTTGCTGTTTTGTTTTCTGCGCTTCTTTTATATGTTCGTGTTTATTTTATTCCAAGCCAATAATGGATGCCTGTACGTTTAGCGCTGATGTATCATGGTGATGGTTTATTCATGCATTTTTGTGACTCAAATTACGAAATACCACCAATGCAGCAAGAAGAAATACGATAACATCAAAGATCACAAAGTAATTTCATGTTGATGAGAATATAAAAACATCAAAAGTTTTCATTTTCACAGTTTAGTGATCGTGTTCTAACATGTTGACTCACAAAGGTTGGCGAAAGACCACTTGGGTTAAGTTCTCAGCCAGCCCTGTTGCTAGCGCAAACCAATTTTGAATTGAAGACGTTTCACAAGTAGTAAAAAGTAACAAAATGCATCGAATCAAAGTCAGGGAAAACAAGCAAAAAAAACAACAAAAAACAGTGGGGGAAAAGCATGCCTATGTACAGGGGTTGGACTGAGCAACTGTAGAGGTAAAAGAGGGGCATCAACAAAACATTACAGAAAGTGACAAGCATATAAAACGAAGATCAACAGGAAATCTGGCAAGATAGCAGAACGTTTTTATATTGTTTTCCAAATGAATAAGCCGAAAAGTATTTCAAATTTTCAAAATTATCATATCAAATTTTGAGACCAGCATAATTTGAAAAACTGACCCAGAGACGTTTTCATTCTGGGTAAATGATATTTTTGCAAAGAAGCAAGTCTTGTTTGATATTTGTAGACTGATGCAATCTCAGTAAAGTAACGATCAAAGTGATTAGGTAATTCATTATTATAAAAGGAGTAGACTAATTTGGCAACTGACAATCTAAATATGTCTGGTGTAATTAAAATTTTGTGCTTAGAATAGAATACATTTGTTTTAGTTTTGTCATATTCAAGGGTTCTCACAACTTTATTCTGCAATCCAGTTAAAGGGAGTAAAGTAGTCTTATTGGCCCTTCCCCAGTTAAGTTTTCAAAAAGTTAAATAGGGATGGAAAAGAGCAAAGTAAACAGATTTGAGCACTGAGATGTTGGTATATTGTTTTAATTTGAACAACATTCCACATGATTTGGAGAGTTGCGTCACCAACTTTTCAATCTGAGGCTTCCCAATTAAGTTTATCATCAAGTGTAGCGCCAAGAGGTTTTAAGCTACTTTGTTTTTATATTGTGTGATGATCAATTGAAACTGAAAAATTAATATTTTGTGGTTGTGCATGAGCATGAAATTGCTTTTGGAATAATGTTACATATTTTGTTAGCACGAACCCAGTGAATAATTGTTTAAGCTCATGGTTAACTTTTTTTTACTTTGTGGTTTTTCCCTGAAATGTGAAGATTGATGTCAACGAGACATGGGGGTAAAGTATCAGAACCGCTAGTCATTCATATTGGGCAATTATGTGGTTTCTCAGTCAATGACGTAATATTCAAACTCTTAAACTCGTGGCGACCCTTAAATCCTCGTTAAAACTTCTGTGGAAACGACCTGCCGCCTGTTTTATCCTATTTTGACATTACTTCAGTTCGGTAACTGAACACCATAAGGAAAGCAACGTGGTTTTTAGGGACAACAGGAAATTGTTTCACTGCATTGTGTTGTGCAGTCAGCCTATAGGCATTCGACGAACATAAGTTGCAAATGCCTGCATCGCGCGCTTGTAGCTAAAAAATGTAGTGTCCTTAAAGCATTGTTCATTTGTATTGTGGAACAGTTTCGTTTCGCATTGTTGCAAATGAATCATTGTTGATTGATTGTTGAAGCATTGTTGATGGAAGGCATGTTGCAATGAAGCATTGTTGATTGATCGCCAGACGGACAATGGGCGCAGAAAGGTCCATTTCCGTCATTTGTCAAACCTTCGTATTGCGCATTGTCACCAACTCCTTTCTGCCAACTGTAAATTTAATTCCTGAACATACGTCACAAGTGTCGCCGACCTCAAGGTTCGCAGCTTCCCGGTTACTTTAAATCTGATTCAGATTTTCATCAACAGATTTACGTTCTGAATTTTTTTCATGGTGAATCACCCATAATATATACAAATAATTCCAGTGCAAGCTCTTGTAGCTGTTGTGCTGTCAAACCTCGGTCTTATGGCATTTGTTGAAATCTACAGACCATGTAGAGTAGACTCGGCGAATGTTTTGGACTGCGAGGCCATTTCAGAGATTCAAGAAGATACACGTGGTCGGAGGAAACAAAAAGGAATCCATAGGACGGTTGTTGACCCAGCACTTCACGACATAACATGACTTTGACTTAACCGAAGTTCTCAAGAACGTTTTTCTGCTTAAAGCGAAAATGCAGCTATTGGTTTGAGTTGCAGCAGCTGCGGTACGCAACATTTTCATATGACTTGTGCTTCGCAAAGATAATACACGATTTACTTAATAAAAGTATAGGAAACGGCGATTGGCAATCTGCGCAACAGCATATATAACCCAAGTTAAATTCAAGTAGTGGCCCAACAAGCGCTAAGAAAACGTTGCACCAATAGTGAACATTAAAACTAACCTCTTACACTTCTGCAACAGACAACGTGCTTGCAATTGTCACATGAAACCAACAACAAAAGAACCGTTTTTGGTATGCAGTAATTGATATATTCAACCTCAACAGTTAAACTGTTGTCTGTCTAAACTAGTGCTTCCTTTTCCTACCGTGACCCATTAATTATTATCAGTCCGGAATCCCCATGATGAGACCGTGACCCAGAAACATTGACTCAAGAAATGATACTGATTATAGAATACAACTAATTTTTAAATCACTTTCAGTTATGTATTAAAGTTGAAAAAAAAGTTATGTACAGTAGCGTTTAGTGCGTGAATATTATATTTTACTTTGCACCAAGCTGACTTTCCGCAACCCACCCACCAAAATTACTTCCGTGACCCAACTCGCGAGTTATGACCCATGGGTTTTGAATCAACGATCTATAGCAGTGGTCTTCAACGTGGGCGAAATCGCCCCCCAGGGGGCGATTTTGTGATTTACGAGATTTGGGGGGCGATTTCGGTTTCCAGGGGAGCGATTTCTGCTTCCAGGTTAAAACATACTCAATTGTTGAATTGTTTCCAAAAAATAAATATTTGTTACTTTGGAATCAAAGCCTTTGATGCACGTTCGACTCCATGGTTCGTAACAAAGGTTATAAAACACATATCGGAATGGTCACGCATCAATCAAACTACTGTAACATGGTTCTGTGAAACGCTTCACTGCACCAACTATCCAAGACCACTGAGATTGTGACTGGTTGGTAGTCAAGCATTGCGGTTCTCACGAAGATTATAGGGTAACCGATCTTTTGACCTGAAAACTTGAAATTTTGACTTTAAAATTTACAAATTTCAACTTTATTTTGGCTTACCAACTTCCTGCGTTTGAAACTGCAAAATAATTCAGCCTTTGGTGTTGAGGTTAACTCAAAAGCAAATTATTTTCGTGTACTTCAAACTTTTAAAGAATTTGTTTATTTAACCTTAGCATGATATATTTGGTAAGTACATTAAAAGCTACAGTAGAGTCAGGCCTGGGAACATCACAAAGGTAAAGGACTATATGCATAAGGACAGAGCATTTACCAAACTAAGAAAGTACTGTACTGCATAACCACGTTTCTTGCCTTTCCACGCCTAGCCTACTTAATATGCAATCTTCTAGTAATGGGCAAAACAGTATTACTACATCGGAAGTCGCAACAAGCCAATTATTATTTCAGATTTGCAACTAAACCTGCAAAAGTAAATCAATATCAGTTGTTGTAGCTTCAATAAATATAGTATGCATTAATTAGTTTTATTATACCGATAGTGGTCGAAAGCAACGAACACTGATATAGCTATCTGAAAATACCCAATCGGTCAAACTCCATTTTTTCAAGAGGAAGACTTCAGCTTCTGTGAAGTTAGTAAAATTGACCCAACAATCATAACATTGCTACTGCACTAAATCATCGCATCGACTTTCGCGGCGATAGCGAATTGCAAGTTGCCGTCAAGTTTGGAGCAGTTAATTTTCGTCATGAACTGTCACAAATCCCTCCAACCGTATGTGTTATTATTGGCAAAATTGCCTTGAAACAAGTCTTCATGGCCTTCGGTAAAGCATTGCCAAACCATTGTTTCGCAGGCAAAAAATATGGCAGTCCATTATCATGTGTTTTATAAGCTTTAGTTAGTACCTTGAGTGAAACAGGGTAGACCTACTGAAAGGTGTTCTGTTGTAAAAATACTGGAAATGTGACTGTTGCAAGACAATTTACGTAGAAATTAACGGCTAGTAAAACTAGGAACAGCTAGCCGTAAGTTGTAAAATGTGCTTATCGTGTTTTTCAGTCACTTCGAGTGTTTTGACGTCTGTGGATATAGTTGCACTGTGTTCATCTGACTTATGACCAGGGGTGCAGTGGGGCGGGAACGCGTGGGAACGGCGTACCTACACCTTTTTCATGTTTTGCTTTAAGATTAGTTCGAAGCTGTTTCAAAATGGCTAATTTTTTGGGTGCGTTCCCACACCTTTTTTGTTAGCGCTACATCCCTGCTCATGACAGAGTGTAACAGAACAGTAGGTTGGAAAGGAGTAACTTAGACCAGCAAGTAAGCCCAAGCACCCAATGTTGGCTAAACTAAAGACTCCAAAATATCTTTTTTGCCACCTGTTGTTTGAGGCTTGCTATGAAGTCCTTCTGTTGTGAAGATCACGCCGAAAGTTACACTGCGTAGAAAGTTATGGATGAAATAGCTTTTTGCCAGCTAACAAGCATAAGCGAATGCGATTCCAGCATCCAGGAACGTATCAACTCTCGGGATAAGTGATCAATCACCTTGACATGAGCAAGATCGGGGACACTCCATTTAAACTGACCAACTTGCAACCTGCTTTGAGAAAGCTTGCAGATAAACACCATTGCAAGGTTCGCATTAGTTGGAACGAGCTGTTTTTTTGGAAATTAATAACATTTATTCTACAAATGCATTTGCATTCGTTTTGTGCTAACTAGATTGCCCGTTTATATTTCATTAGCTCTGAATTATTTTCAAAGCAAAATACTATTTTCAGAAAAATTATAGGAAGGGGGCGATTTTCAAGCAAAGTGCCTGTAGGGGGGCGATTTTACAAAAAAGTTTGAAGACCACTGATCTATAGAATCTTTGTACGATCGTGAATGTCCATCCATTTGTTGTTGGTCGGTGATTGCGAACTCGAAGCATTAAGTAATATATCATTGTTAAAATAAAACATGGCTACTTTCGAAAAAGAACATAAATCTATGAAATGCACGACTTCCCGCAGGACTAAAGAACAACATTTGAAATCGTAAAAGTTAAATTATGTCGAATGCAATTGTTATTTAACAACGAGAAGGGCGCTAGGCCGGACTGGAACACTAGCAAGGCCGTACTTGCGGCCTAAACCACGATTTTCACTACTTTCGATCAGAGTTTGTAACAGTTTTTAAAATCATCCCGCGACGCTTTTAAAAACAATAAAGTAATAGCTTGGATTCGGTTTGGGGGGGATTCCACAAATAAGAACTTGCAAAACCGTTTTCAGGCAGCTGATAATATATGAGAAAGCAACAAACCTGTAAAGGTCGCAGGTCATTTTCAGTGCATCCAGTATAGCAAGAACATGAGCGGGAAGGGCTGATACGCTGACTGCAAACATACAGAAATTTGTTGGATTCTCACATTTCTCTACATTTATCACAAATTGCCTGCTGCTGTGATTTCCCAAGTGTTTTTTATCACTTTAAGGGTCCCGCCCACAAATGGACCAATCGCCGTCAGATGAAAACTCCCGCGAGCGAAAAACATCCACGTCATACTTCCGCATCTACGTTTGACCCACTGCCATGTTTCCCAAACTTTTGTGCAGCGCTGACACGAGTTTGGACGAAAACGACGTTAAGTCATCGTCTCGTTAGCGTGGCCCGCTTTGTCTTTGTTCTACGGTTTGCAACGCAAGCGCATTTTGTTTTGAAGCAATGCTTGGTTACAAAGTTAGTACATGGCATCTTCTTGTTGCTTACACCATCGATAATATCATCTTTGAGCTGTCTTATATTTCACTTTCACAAAAATACGGCAGTTGTTATTCTAAACAATTTTCCCAATTAGATGTGTCTCCCATTTGATAAATGCCTCATGGCTCCCGTTTGCTTTGTTTCTGTTTCAAACAAACGTTTTCACTCACTCTTGTTTTACGTATTCATGCGCCTACAGAAAAAGTGCTGCGTGACGTCATTCTACCTACTTTCTCGCAAAAGAAATGACAAAAAGTTAAAGTCAAAGGTCACTTGGTCTTTAGCAGAAATGTTGCAAGCTGGAAGGGATGTTAATTGCGTGGAACTTGATTGTCCAACTTTGCATTGAAAATTAATCTTTGCATCAAAACGATTTTCGCTTCAAACCTGTTTGTTCCACGTGACTTGGTGTGGAAAAAGCAAAAAAAACACAAAGAAGCTTTCCAATCAATTTTGAAATTTGAACAATGCAAAACGCACTTTACGTTTTTGACTGGGCAATTAAAAATAATAGTATTCACTAAATGAGACGTAATCAAAGTTCGTCGGTCACAGATCAGGACAACACTGAAGAAAAATACAAAATATAGCGAAATAAGCAGATCGTCCAGGCAACAAGAAAAGCTGCTCCAGATCTGCAGCAGCAACACCCCCAGAATTGGCGTTACGCCACCATGCACGTCACTATGCACAGCGAAGAAGGATTGAGAATAACAGGACCAGCGTGAGAGGTTATCAAAGCGTTGCATCTTCGCAAAGTACATTCGAATTTCCTTTAACAATTACATGTGTATGAGTCCTGCGCGAATATGACCACTGGCAGTCTAATGACAAACAGGGGTTATTCGAATGCTCACCTGCAGTGGTCTCGGAATGTGTAGGAACAGTGGTAAACGTCGCATCCATCTGCACCGTAGTGGAATGACAAGTGTTCAACTGCGCAAAATAAAATCAGGTTTAGTTGAATTTCCTCTGCAAATGCACAGCATTGTGTAGAACCGCGACTTGCAAAGAAACCAGACGTACGATGCAGAAAGCACGCATCAGAAAGTCCACTAAAACTTTGTTTTCAAAACACCAGTTGGACAGAGTGATGCTGACACAGGATTTCGTTACACAAGGTCGGTGGTAAATTGCGGGTCAAAGAGACGTTCGCGAGCAAGTTACTTGTGAAAGCACTGTTTGCAAGCTTTCAACATCTCGTTTCGTTTGTACAATTCCACGTCACCGGCTTAACATTAAACAAACGATCCATCCAAATCACACCGTGGTTTGCAAAATAAAACTTTGTTTTTGTGGTTTCGTCTGGAGTAATGAGCCAAGTTGCTGAGATGGTGCCAGAGAAACTGCTGTATTGAGAGTTTTCACGATTCCTAAATTAACACATTGTAATGGCTAATAGGACAAGGTGGTAATTCATGAATTTCAAAAGGTTAGGAAAAGGCACAGTTAAGTTAGCAACTACGTCTACATCTGGCGGTCCAAACACGGATTAGTCAAATTTTATTGAAAATAACAAGATTTTCTGAGCTACGACGTGATTTTCGAAACACATATAAACTAGCATTTGTTGAAATTAGCGATGCTAGAAAAGAGACACCAGCAAGGCACACAAAAAGTATATTATGTCTGCTCATAGACGAAGAATCGTGTATTGTGTGTAAACCAAATCGGATGCACTGAACCATCTGCTGTGTGGGTCACCACGGAAGGCTTCCAGTTTGGGGCATGTATTGCCACCCGGGAACATAGGCGTAGCCAGGGGAAGGTCTAGGGGGCCATGACCTCCAAATCTTTAGAACATATCATCGTTTTGTGTCCTGAGAGGCGGTAACCCAAACCAAATAGTGTTATTCGCCTAAAATCAAACATTTCGTCTCCTCTCCCAAATTTTTCTTCCCCCCCTCCACATTTTGGACTGGCTACGCTAGAGCCACGGAAGGCTTCCAGTTTGGGGCATGTAATACCGCCAAGGGACTTTTGAAATGGAGTGGCGTTAACTGAAAAAATCAGCAGCTTAACTTTGGTTGCGGATGTGATGAAGTCTTTGATTCCGTTCGTATCATGGAAAGCAGTGTGATCTTGTATGCAAATTGCAAACGCAACCACGTGAGAATCAATGAATCGTTTTCACATATGGCAACTGCGAATTAAGGACCGGCCCTCCCCTTTCGCCAAATCCTCCTCATCATGAGCAACCGGAGCCCATGCACAGCTACGGTGCGAAACGTCATTTCCTGTCTCGTTAAGCCAAAAAATAAACAATTCTCCACAACCGCGTTACGTCACACGTACCGGCCTGCGACCTGCTGTTTGTTGGCGCCATCTCGAACTTTGTCGTGGGGCGGAAACAACCTCTGCGAGAGATGAGAGCATCGTCTTTGGGCATCAACAGGCTGCCGAACACTATGACACCTCACAATGCGGCTGTGTTTATCTGTGTCTTTGTGCACCATTGCAAAGTGCGATTAAATCTGATGCTGTGCTGAACGAGCGTTTTCGAACGACTATTCGAACGCATGTTTTCATTAAACAATCTAATCGCCGTCGTGTTTCCGACGCTCCTCGCAGGCCACTGGTTTTATGTTTATCCGGACATTAATATCAGAGCTTTGAAGTTGAGAAAAACCTGACATAATAATGCGTTTGTGTGGTAAGAAATGGAATGTAGGTGAATTGTTTCATTGACGACAGAACGTTTTCAATTCACGCATAAACAAAACTACGTGTGTTTGCGTAATAAAAAACACATGATCACAGCTTCTTTCGTGGAGATTAATTGCCCAAAACGCGAAAGGACATTGCATTTTTGGCGCGCACAGAAATTCCAACCAGCAACTGTGCAGCCGACTGACGACAAGTGAGACTGCCAAATGCGTCAAATCAAACTGCCCAGCGTTTCAAAGGTTGGCGGAAACAAAACGTGACCTAAAAATACGATTCTGTCGTTTCGGTTTGTGTAGTCTCTTCAGCGTCCGGAATTATAAAATAGTGTTTTTTAGCCTTTTCGAAAATAGCGAAATTATAGTGTCCAGTAACTTGACATTACGTTTGGTTGAGTTTCTTGGAAACAGATCACTCGGGCGCAGGGCGAAGCCTGCATTCATGTCAAGCGCAAGTGCGATACGAAAGGGCAATGCTCTTTTATGCTCTTTTTCATCATCACCAAAGGCACGCAAATCGTGTGGGGGGCGTGAAAGAAAGATTCCCGCTTGACTTGCGTGGTCACATAGTCCACACATTAAAGCTGAAATATATTTTCTGATTTATGCAATACTCAAATATGCAAGATACACATGCCAAGCTGTATCAGTCAGTGTGATTGTACAACTCGCACACTCTTGGTAACAAAACAAAAACTTTTATTTTTTCCTTGCAATGAAAGTAAAAGTTTGTTCGTGTGTAATTTGCTCAGTGCCTTCTACTGCATGTTACTTCGAAAGCAAAAATAGCACGACGCTTGTTTTCTGTTCACATGACATGGCAGTAAAATGCGGTTTTTGCTCAAAAATTTGCTTTATCCGGCGCTATGATCACCTATGAACAACAAGGGTTTAGATGTGCGTGGAAACTGATGCGGAGTGTGGGGCAGGATGCGGGATGTGGGGCAGGATGCGGGATGTGGGGCAGGATGCGGGATGTGGGGCAGGATGCGGGATGTGGGGCAGGATGCGGGATGTGGGGCAGGATGCG
>Ga0210059_1001653_pt1 | contig 33986 bp, 23 predicted proteins | sample Ectturendosymbi2_FD_188042 | JGI IMG/M metagenome (GOLD analysis project Ga0210059, IMG submission 188042) | Ecteinascidia turbinata endosymbiont from Florida, USA - Sample 2 (SPAdes) (version 2) | ecosystem: Host-associated > Tunicates > Ascidians > Unclassified | place: Key West, Florida... | reverse complement strand
AGTCTCTGCTTTTTCTGGTCGACACGCGTGGCATGTCCGGGTGAAGTTCTGACACTCGATCCCGCAAATTTGGCATTGTCCAAATTGGCCGCCCACCGCTGGAATTAAGGCCGACGCCTTGTGAAATTCCAGGCGGAATTCAGCCACACCAGTTGTCCCCAGGTGCGATGAAAATATTCGGCCTGAAGGCATCGCCTTGCTATTCTTGTCGGAAGACTCGTTTCTGGCAGAGCTACTCTCTGTGTGCCGGTCTGATAACTTGTGGTTAGTATAGGAATGGCCTGTCCCCGTGTCTGAAGACTTGGTTCTGGCAGGGCTACTCTCTGCAACCTTGTCTGAAGACTTTGGTGTTGGCTTCGGTACGAACGTCCCTATTTCTGAGGACTTGGTTTTGGCAGTGCTACTCTCTGTCACCTTATCTGATGACTCGGTGTGAAGACACATACCCTCTATCATTTACCACAATGACTTAAGGTTAACAGAAATATTTTCTGTTACTTTGTTTCACGATTTAAGAAGTGTAAACAAAGTCAGTTGCTATACAATGCTCAGGAAACTAATTTGGAAAATCGTAAATCAAAACCCCTTAGGCACAATTCCGGTTAATGACAGAACAAATCCGTTTGCAAATTCGTGCGGAGAATTTGCAGGAAACCCAACTTAGGAAACTTCTTCGTAGGAAAGCTACCAAAAACTAGTCACGACTTAATTACACATAAAAACGGTCTACCAACCAGGTTATGTTATTTCACTAGGTAAAATCAGCATTAGGACGTTTAGTGTCAAGAATCTTGATTTCTGTGAAATGGTTCTTCGTGCGTCTTTGTCACTGTGTTCGAGAGCATTTTTGAGAGTGGACATCTTATGAAACTTATTGGTAAGTTTCAATGTTTCTATGTATTTCTTTGAAAGAAATAAAAAGCAATAAAAAGAATTGTATAAAAGTCAATGTCTTTTTCTTGTCTTAAGTAATAAGGAGATCAGAGATCATAGGGAGACCAAGCGAACAAGCTTTCGTGAATGTCGTCCTTGTTACGTCTATGAGCGAACTCACGTGTAATATACGGACGTAGCTAAATGCGGCTATCTAGATTCAATTTGGGTCTAGAACGTCGTTACAGATTCAGCAACGTTACCTGCACAACCGCCTGTTACCAAGGCAGATGCTGACAACGAAGCTATCCACAATGCATTTCGTAATGGTTGGTTCAGACAACAGGAAGCTATGGGTCATGGGAAGATCAATTTCTTTGACGTATTAGATAAATATGAATGCTGAAGGGAGAAATGTGTGAAATCAGTTCTTGCTGAGTTCAGTTCTGGTGTGTCTTGCCCCTAATAAAGGTCTTCAGTCCGATGCGGGGTCCCCTTTTTACCAGACACCCAGTCGGGGAGAACGGGAGGACTTTCCTCCGCCTCTGTTTGATATGGTACCTTCACTCAGACAGCTCCAAGAGAAGAGCATCGAGCAATCTCTTCCGTTGTATGGGATTATCCTAGACCTGACCAAAGCCTTTCGACACGGTGAACCGCTCGAGCTTGTACAACATACTAGACCTGCTGGTCTGCCCCGAAACGCTACTTTCCATTCTTGTAGCTTTCCACGAGAACATGAAAGTGGCAGCCAGTTCGACACCTCCAGGTCTGCAACTTTCCAATTTGCAGAGGGGCCAAACAGCGTTGTACCTTGGTCTCCAAGCACAGGTGGCGGAACCGGGGGGCCGCATGGGCCTAGGCCCCCCCACTTTTAAATTTCTAATTTTGCCGAAATAACCTTAGTAATACAGTCCATTGTTAAAGTAAATCGTTTAATGAAAAATTTGGCAGAATTTTGCCAGTATTTTGGCATTAATATTTCCAATATATTATTTGTAATTTGGCAGGATTTCATAAATGTTTGGCAGAACACACCGCCAACAATCTGGTCACCCTTCTCGGGATTGCTTACCATACTGCTGTTATCGAACAGTGTTGCAAGATGGTGTAATTTTGCATGCTTGTGTGTAAGAAAAATTCGTGCCACACCATGAAAAAATTGTTGTGATTCGGTGTAATTTCAAGCGTTTTAACAACATTCCAAATGGTGAAATTTTGTTGAATCTTATACGCAAGATGAAATATTTGACAGATCAATTTCAATTGTGTTTTCTCTTTGCATTGGCAACACTACTGTAACTAGCAGTGATGTAGTCGGGACCGTAACCTTCAAGACCGAGACCTCGTTAAAACTTCGAGACCGAGGCATCATCAAAAATTCGGAGACCGAGACTTCAAAATTCGTGGATTTTGCCGAAATTTTTCAAAAAAAACGTGGTCACCACTTCTCAAGTTGAATTTTTTTCGAATTTCTCACATTAGTCCGACCTGTTTTCATTGTTTCTTTACTGCAAATACAATAGAGAAAAAACTCGTTGAATTACAGTTTTACTAAGCCATATCCTTGCAATATTCAAAGTCTCAAAACAATAGGCTTGTGACCGAGACCTCTAGCCTTCGAGACTGAGACGAGACCTGAAACCTTCGAGACCGACACTCGCAAAATTGGGCCTCAAGACGATTCTTGAGACCGAGACCAAGTCTCGAGAATCCATCACTGCTAAGTAGTAGCTATGTTATATTTTTTCACTGGCAACACAATTGGCATTTTACAGACAACTTGATGCATATGCTTTGTCTTGTCTTTGCATTCCGGTATCTAATGCAGTTGTATAATCAAGCCCGTCGCCAGGATTTCCCAGCAAGGGGGCCAAAAACCACAAGAAGGGTACATTTTTTAAATACAATACTGGATGTATGCAGCAACCGGGGGCCAAACATGAAATGGGGGGAACATATTTGAAATGAGGTGCCAGGCACCCCTGGCCCCCTTCTGGCGACGACCTTGTGTAGAATGAGTATTCAGTCATGTTACTTCTGTGTTCTAGTTGTGGAATGTTGTGATTTTGAATGTGTTAAGAGAGGTATCCATACTGTGTCATTTTTGCCTGTTTTTTAAGCTGTGTTCTTGGTGTTGTTAACAGCCTAGTGACGGCTCCGGCACACGGGCTCCTCGGGCATACCCCGAGCCTTCGTTTAGGATTTTTATTGGCAAACGCGAGTTTGCTTTATATATTTGTGCCGCCACCCACGGTCCCACTTTACTAAGTTGTTAACTCGGGATCTTTCCAATTTCAATGTGAGCCTTGTCACTGTTCATATATTTTCGTTACAGTATCATCATTTTGAAAGCCTATCTCACCCATAGACGCTCCCTTAGCTTTGTGCATGTTGTATTTGTGCAGGCTACTTACTTGTGAATGAATTTTGTATGAGACTAAGAACAACTAGCTACATTAACTAGCTTCAAGTCAGTGTAGCATAGATAGATAGGGTGTAGTGTAGATAGAGGTCGATGAGGGCTTATAAAACATTGCATGAAACATGCTGACAAAAGTTAATGACGTCATATTTCAATGCTTGTGACGTCATAATTTCCAATTCAAACCACAAATTTTCTGTAGATTTTTGACGATCATTTGTGCCCCCCCGCTTTGAAAAAAGTTCCGCCACCCATGCCTCCAAGTTGTTCGGCATCTTCTTTTCCGCTCTTCCCGCTCATGCTTTCTAAGAGGAAGACGGATTCGTGCTCCAGACTCACAGCAGCGGCAGATTGATCTGCGGCGAATTCTATAATACGTCACGTAGAACTGGCGACCCAAGCTGCACTGTAAGGACGTCATCAAGTGTGACATGGTTGGTTTCCAGATCTCCTCACATTCCTGGGAAACACTTGCTGCTAACCGCGACAGATGACGTGCTATACCCTGAGTGACGGAACTTCAACTTCAATCAAACCTACGTAGAGAAAATAGAAAAGCGTTGAGATTATCGTCGGCAACGATGGGATGGTTCACAGTAATAATTAAAACAGTAGTATTTTTCACAAGTGACGCAACGCTTCACTGTAAATACAAAACTATAACCAAACTTCGGAACTAACGACAAAACATGATGAAATGCTAAAAACAGACTTCTCATCGTAATCAATTTCAATTTTTTCAACCTACATTGCTGATTTTGTTCTCAACGGCAATAGCGTATTTTGAAATCGCCGCTCAGGTAATTTGAAATGCTTGATTATCCGCGTGACAATTGCTAAAATGACCATTAAAGTCTTAGGAGCACAGGCGCATTTTTCAACAACTCAGCAAATATTTTCAAGCCCTCATCTGACCCGACAAAACAAACGTGTATTTCGAGATATTTTTTTACAAAAACAAACATCCGCGGAAGGCCCGCAAGGTGACTCCTGCCAAAATGGCAATTTTCCTTTTACAGGTGCAGCGGAGGTATGAGCCACCCGCGTCGACACAGGTTGTGTTATCGGCGAATTCCCTCATGCGACGCTGTTGCGAAGCTTGCTCGTCTATCAAAATGTCAGACTTGTTTATGTAAAAACGGCATTGAAGATCAGCTCTTGTACAACAGCACAGCTTTTGCTATCACACCTTAGAAACCACTGCCATCCCTCCTTACTCAAAAAATATAAAACATATGCATATTTCGATAGGACTACTCGAGAGAAGGCTTCGAAAATTCGGCTACTGATGGACTCACGTTAATAAGTGTGTTTTGGTGTCTTTTTAAAATTCAGTTGAAAACTGAATTACGCAATAATGTCCAGAGTTTCCGGAGGCTTTAAAAAAATACAAAACTAAACTTTTAATCAGTCAAACACTGCAAAAATTCTGAAAGGGTACAGACGTTATCTAACTTTTACAGTCATTAAAAGTACATTCTTTGTTTTTACCTGCAAGTTGAAAAAGTCTTTTATGTGCACTGTTATCTTCTTTCTTTTGCAAATTCAATCTACTCCATAACAAAAAGTACCTATTTAAAAAGGTGGATGCACTAGATTCTTTTGGCATGTCAAAACCGCTTATGAACATGCTGGCGACAAAAAATTAATGGTGACCTAAGGCATGAACAAATTAGCGCTGTTGCTTTTGGTTTGTGAGCTGTAGCAATACATTGCATTGGTGTAAGAGGCGGGGGTCCAAGCGCACCCCCAAAAGCTATGATTTGGTGAAAATCCGGGAAATTTCCTTGTTAATCTTGTCAAAATCCATGGAGATCTGGGCAAAATCTGTAGAATCCTTCGCAAAACCCCTGAAAAATTGGGCAAAAATGGTGCCCAACGTGATTTGATTTGAAAACAATGGCGCCCAAAGTGTGCAGAATCACATGAAGACATTTTTGTTGGAGGTCATGCCAAAAGAAGGTCTGTCTGAGAAAATGTTCGCACAAAAAGTGGCCCAAAATTTTTTGGGAAAGTTTGGGGAAATTCGGGCAAAAATCCATCGCACCCACTAAAATTTGCCTTCTGCCACACCTATGGTACATCCGAATGCTTTTTGGTTGTCCCTATAATGCAGTCGCGGATCCAGACTTGGCGTTTACATAAAGACGCCATTAACGTTTGGGGAACATTTGCAAAAAGATCCTACGATCCTACATTCCTACAACATGATCACACATCTAGAGGACCTTTTTGATAATACTGGGCCCCAGGCCCGTAACCATCTTGGGACACCAGGGGGGAGGGTTTTCTGAAAAGTGCCCATATATTTTGAACTATGTCCAATAGTTTCAAACTACGTCCAACGCATTTTTCCAGGGGAGGCGAAAATTTTTCTTGGGGGGGCTTTACGGGCCTGCTGGTCCCATAGGTGCCGAGTACAGGAGTGTGGGCGTGCGCCGCGTTCCAGCAATTCTGGCCGAGGTTGCGGCACTCCCGCTAACTTTTCATTTTTTTAATTGAGCAGTTCTTTGTTAACACGTAGGACTCGTAAGATAGTATTAGGAAATTTATTAAAACGTTTCCGGAGTCCGGACAAATACGGAATAGGAGACTTAAAAATCGCAACGCAGCTTGAATCAGTTGCAGTTAGAAGCACCATCTGCGTTGTATGTGACTTTTACAAAGACGATGTAAACGAGGAATAGTTGCACAGCAAAATCCAGCAACTTTTAGCAACCAGGTTGGCAAACAGTCCCACTCCAAACGCTATTTCGAAACTGTTTGCGAAAAAACGAACATTAACTACTGAAACTTATTTCCGATTTTAACGTGTTTGCTGCGCATGTATTCGCATTGCCTTGCACTACATGTTAGGTAGAGTGTACCTTTAGTGCACCTCGTCGCATTAAAAATTATCTCCGATCGACCATGACTGAACGTAGGTTGAAGTCTTGCTGTTCACCAAACATTCAATCCACTGTGGCAGACGAACTTAAATGTTGAACAATAGATGGATGTTTCAATTTATAGGGCTGCATAAACACTTTCAGGTAATTGTTTGTTTTCAACTTTTTATGATTCCAGTTTAATCTGTTGTGAACGTGTTTCAAAAGTTTTGAAAAAAAATACGAATGATTGAATAATTGTGAGTCGCCTGTAAAATTGACAGTGGTGTGGGAGACGTTTTAGGATATTTCAACCGGGATATATTTTACCCATCTTTGCAGGTTTTGAGTTCATATTTTGTGGCGTCATGGATTTCGCACGCCTGTAGAAATTTCAAACCGAAGACTGGGCCGCAACGTAGCGATACGTAATGAATTTACTGGAGCTGTATGCGTTATGAAGTTCATCGGCTTATTTTCCGCAGAAAAAGTAAAATTTTATGTTTCCTAAACAAGAACAATAAAGCACTGTGCAACAAATCGATATTAGCGCGTAAGCTAACAGTATCAATATCGGAAAATATGAAAATCTGTTTAGAATGAAGTTGAAAACAGAACGCCTGATAATAATGAAGTCACTTATAAAACAATATTATATTTTAATTGCTCAGAAACTTAGGTGCCTGCAAGAATATTTCACAAAAATACAGTAATTTTTATCTGCACTTGCAGGTTAAATGGGTGTTTTTGAATGCAGAGTTGGGTGTTTAGATTGCGGAGCTATATGACGACTAAAATTTTCTGCGCTAAGGCACTTCACATTTAACACCAGTAATTTTGTCTCTTGAAAAGACTGCAGCCTAAATAACCCATACAGGCCTCTGCACTCTTCCACACTCACACTACCGCACAAAAAAGTTATGAGAGGATTTCGCATACCAAAAAAACATTTAATACACTGATGTTAATACGAAGCACAATATGAGAGAGTACACTTCATTCTATAAAACAAGAACACTCAATAACGCACACTTCTTTCTAAAATTAATTGGATCTTTTCTTCCGATTTGAAGGGGTTCCGTGAATATGTTGGTGAAAATCGCAGGTTGGATATATTTCACGGAGAAAAATCAAATTATTTCAAAACAGTCCACGCCTGTGTACACAACAACATATCTGACAAAATAAAGCAGACCGGGTTCATTAAATATTGTTTCATATCAGGCTTGAGCTGCACCGATGTTCTTTGAGTGTTTCGATTTTTTTCTTACCAAAACAAATAGTTTCGAGAAAAAAAGACACTGCTCTGATTCGCATACATATTTGTAAAATCCCTGGCGGATGGGATCATATGCATACCATACTCCCACTAATTTACTGAGGAGTGTGATGTATGCATTCATACCCTAACAAAGATACAAATGGCGATAAAGTGACATACTTAAAAGCTTAAAACACATGCGTTTAAATATGTTCCAAGACGTATATTTATTTATTTGATTTATTATGTATTTCTCAGACAAAAGATCCATATAATAATAGTTAAAAGAACAGAAGTTCTTTCGATACTGAAGAGGAGCGAACAATGAAACAAAGCTCCAGCAACTACTACATTCTTTCATTGTCATACAGAAGGGCTACATAATGAGAAAGAAATGGGGATTTGTAATACGTATGAGACAAATTTAATGATCGGATAAAAAATTTGGTGAAAATGTGTATCGTTTAACAAAAACATACGAATTGTTTCTAATCAAGGCATCAAAGAACCCTTGCGTACTTGGGGATGTCGAGCAAGTTTCGATAAGCATCGTTATAAGCAACGCTGAGGTGTTTAATACAACGCTGTGTCAACTTGCACCACAATTGGCAGGCATACATTGGCACGCGGTAGGCACGAAACACAGTGTTTTAACTAGAGTGGAGCACAGAGAATTGAAAAATACTGTGGATCGTGTGCAGACCTTGAGTTCATAAGGCCACCTTATAGTCACGAAAAAGTATGTGCCCGTTCACATACATTCTGCGATAGGGAAGGAGCTGACCTAGCTTTCAACGTGGAGACATGACAGACTATCTTTCAACGTGGAAACACGACAATCAAATTATAAGAAATATGACAACCAGGTGAGCACTCAAGGCAGATGCAAGAGATGAATTCCCCATGCTAGCCCAATACAGTGAAAAGTCATCAATCCTATTTAGGACAGTCATATTACTCTTTCTGTTAGCCTTGTTATTTTTCAGTCGTCTTATCGTGATTTCCATGTGTATTGTATACGGAGCCCTATTTCAAGCTGTAGTTACAACCATGCGATCCGCGCCGACTTCTGTCGATTTCCGTGGTCGATGCTGAAATGGAGCGTTTCTTGAACTTGTGCCTGACCCTCGAAATGATGCATACCACCGACCGAATTTTCTAGAAAACTTTGGGAGACAAACTTTATGTAATATACGTGTTTTTGTTTATTGCTTGCGTTTCGATGACGTCACCAAATTCACTCAACAGTAGTACGATCTGTTTGTAAAATTGGCAAAATGGGAAGGAAATTATGAAAATAATGTATTTTGGGGAACATGGCCCAAGCTCCCCTTGACTACGCCAACGGTGTTATGGCAGTTGCATAAATTGTATAATACTGTGCCAGATTATTACTAGGTATTTGCTTCTTTACTATAAGTACACAAACCTTTAGTACTAGCACTTGAAGGGTTCCTTGTCAAAGTAGATAAAACGAACACAACACTTCAATTATTCTGTTTAAAAAACAAACAAACATTGAAAGTAGAATTTATGAACACGTATCTCTGATATTCAAATAATTGGCAGTTGCATAATGCAATTCCAGTTAATGAACATGTATCTCTGAGATTTCAATATTCCAATAACTGTCATAGCTGCGCCATATATTGACCCAAAGGTACGCCTAAATCAGACCGTTTTTGTCATGTACATCGGGATAGTATTTAAGTTTTGCAATTTTGGAGTAAACGGTAATGTAACCACGAAATTGTATTTGTACAACTACATTATTTTTATCACAAAATATTGGGAGAGACAAAAGACATTGTGTCCCCTTGTCGAAAAGTTGGGGAGACATATCCCTCACGCCCCCCCTGAAACTCAGTCCCTGATGCATACTATGATGAAAAGTTACTTTCGTTAGCATATCGCCACTGTAAATTAATTTTAAACCAAGGCAGGTGATCAGGCAGTAGATGTACGATTTTAGAAAAGTATATCCCTGCTGCAATTTTTGCTGGACAGAGAGAGAGAGAGAGCAGACATAAACAGGGATTGCTAAGTAAACCCGGCTAGCAGAAATGCTGAGGCGGTGCGGCATATGCAGTACAGTTGCGTATTTTGTGGTTTAACCAACTGAATTTTTGTAGATTAGATAACAATTGTACTCGAAGCATTGAACATGTCCCCATTAAAGTTGTTTTTTCGTTGCGGTTTTCAACACCACCTTCCACGATTTTCATGATTTAGTAAGTGCAAGGTACTATTGTAATTTAGCAAACAGCGATAAATAAGTTGCACACATGCATTACACTGTAAGTAATTAGTGTAGTCTAAAAGCTATGCAGATGATATTCTCAAAGTTGCCCGCCTTGTGCGCAACGAAGCTAAGGTGGAGAAAATCAAGATAAAGTACGTCGATTGCAAAGAGCTATATCCAGGTGCGTAGTGGGGTGGGAACGCGTGGGAACGGCGTTCCCACACCTCTTTTTGGCGTGGGAACGCGTTCGCACACCTTTTTGCACTAGCAACGTTACTTGAAGACGTGGGATCCAAAAGAGTACATTAAAACATGGCTGCGATCTCACAGTTGGGCTAGCGACAGGCAGATTTGCACTGCTAATCAATAGCTTACACAGTGAAACAAAAAGATCCAGTGTGCAAATTCTTGTGGGCGAATGCTCACTTTATTCGAACTATTTGGTTCAGCTTTTTTATTTGGTGTGAGAACAGAGTTCCCACACCTCTTTTTTAGCACGGCGTTCCCACACCTTTTTTTGAAAAGGTGTGGGAAAGCCTCTTTTGTGGAAACGGCGTTCCCACACCTCTTTTTTTAGCACTACACCCCTGGCTATATCTCAACTGAAGTAGCTAAATCGGGCGTAAAGATTTTTGAGCATTTTCTTATCCAAACATTTTTGCGTCCGCTGATGGTGATTGGATCATTTGGTTGAAAAGGCTTGTTGGCCACAGAAGATGTCGATGGCGAGACAGTCCACAACCTACTGCAACACCAACCATCACTTCATTCTATCGCTGATTTGTCATCCCGATAAATTTACCTGCTGTCAAATTGTCATTTAGAAAAATGAATATGTATGTCAGCGGCCTGTTACGTTACTGAAATGGTTCTTGAGGTTTAACTTCCCGACAGTGCGAACATGAATACAGTACAATGTATTTCAGTTCTGAGTTGATCTGGTCTGCACTGAAAAGAAGTGTTTTGTAAATCCATCTGTTTCAGGTATGAATAGTTTAACTGAGGCGTGTTACAAACCTGTATCTTTTGAAGTATTCTGGCCACCAGGAGAGCAGTCCTCACTCGTGGAATAAATATTTTTATAATTTGTTCAACTCAACGGCAAAGCAGTACACTTGTTACGGTCACCCTCTGAAAGCAACACGCAACAAACTTTTAGGTAGGAATTTGAGGTTTTGCAAGTGCCACGGTTGAGAGGTTTACCTTGTCAATTCTGCCCTTATGAGATTCCTACGAGGGAGAGTTTTAATACTGATAGCTTTATTCACATGCTGATCAAGGTCTGCATACCGTTTGTGTGTGTGTGTGTGTGTGTGTGGGTGTGTGTTTTCTATTGCCAGTTGAATTATCACGAGTCTGCTGCATGGCGAACTTGCAACTGAACATGAATTTACACTGAAAATGATAAGTGCGAAGAGAAGCGATTATCTTGCGAGAACATACTCTCAGGTTTCATAAAACAAAGTTTTAAGGTGCCAAGTTTTTATCACAAGTGACAGAGCTTAGCTTTCCTATTATTTTTCTCAGAATTGGTCTGTAAGAGAAAGTTGTCCAAAAGAAAACCACTTCGTTGTCGCATTAGACATTCGAGCGATGAAATGGTGCAAACCATGTTGTCCAAAAGTTGTCCAAAAGAGAACCAATTCGTTGTCGCATTGGATATTCGCGCGATGAAATGGTGCAAAGCATGCAGTTTTATAGTTTCGCCAAGAACATCTGCGAAAGTTCTCGAAGCATTTGCTTTCTGCGGTTCGAAATTTGCAAGTGTTGTGCAATTGTGTGCCGGCATCCAGCTACGTGCGAAAATATGAAGGCAACAGAAGGCTGCACGCATAAAAATAGCAATGCAGTGATATGGGATTGGCCGGCACGTAGGTCAAGTTGACTCGCTTGACGTTGAAAAGGAAATGGTGGCGTGCGAAGCCCTTGCGTCACATTTGCGGTGGTTCAAGAAGGGTCGTTAATACGCACGCTTAAACCATGTAAGACCCAATACGCTACATGATGTGATGATATGCACAACAACGTCGGAAAAGCAAGTGACTCCAGCTGATGTATCCAACACGATGTTTATCAATCAACCTCCTGCCAAGGGTGGTCAATTGTGGTATCGAAGTCTGCATCTGAACTCCCCACGTGGATCGAGCTTGACCTTAGCACAGTGTTCGCAGTGATGAAACTGCTTTCAGCTGTTTTTTTCGCTGTGGTGCAATGTTGGAGTCGGCTGCAGCCAACGAAGTTGCTCCAACACGCTACTTTAAATTTGCTTTTCTGACACGACATGACAACATTTAGGTATAAATAGGCCAAAAGATTCCGATTCTCCTCATCGAATAAACGTAGTTCTTGCTTAGAGTTTTATCGGCTGTATTGAGCTCGTTAAATCATGTCTGCAAAAGTAGTATTTTGCCTTACGCTGTTGCACATGTGTGGCCTATTTTAATAGGCCTCTTGTACCACCCATATTTGTTAAGCACTGCTGAAGCTTTCAACATATACTGCGGAAAAATGATCAAAACCTCTATCCTACCTTAGCTGATAGAATTTTTCTAGATCCTTGGCATGTTTTTAGCGCTTGCTTAAAAGTTCTTCAGGTTAGTGTCAGGTATGATTTCCCATGCACAGCCGAAGAAAGTCACTGTTTTCAAAACCAGAAAGTTCGTACTGGGAAGAAACCATTGCATGAAAATGGATTTTCTGTTTCTTTGTGGAAGAATCCGAGTTGGCATTTAAACCGAAAGAGTTCAACTCAGGGTGCTCCGTCTTGCCAACTGTTTGCAAAATGAAATACACAAATATTCATCAAAACAGAGCAATTAAAACTTCTTTCCTAACAGGACATGTCTGGAAGTCATAATAATCTTTTAAAAATTAAAACTAGGCCTACTATTTTAGTCACATTACAGCAGCTAAAATTACTGAAAAATCTGGAAGGGACGGTTTTCAATTTTTTTGTATGCTACTCATGAAAAACAAAGTTTATATTTCGTCAAACAATGAGTTTTCAATTGCATAAAGCAGGTCCAGTGCAAAGGATGCGTTTCACGCCACCTCACAACGCCGCTTGCATTTTGGGACTGGTTTGAGTTTCTGTTTTGTGCGGGGGAATGAGCCGATCGATAATGCTGAATTAGCAAGTTGTTGATGAAAATCTCTTTGACTCGCGTGTGTGGTGAGCCACCCGTTGATGCCATAATTTCGTTTAAATGTCAATCGATAATGCTTCTGCTGCGGTGGAGGAGGCGGGACATCTATCATCTCTTTTCATGGGATTAGCTCAAATATCGATCAGTTTACCTTGCAAAGGTTTCTTACAAATATCGATCAAAGAAATCTTGTTGGTTTCGGAAAATTCTTTTAGGATGATTGCTACCATAACTCACTTGAAATTTCACAGAGAGAAAAAGCACTCACCTCAAACTGTATGCCCCATATATACTGCACATGACTTCGCTAACACCATAGTTGTAGGAGCAGGCAAATTTTTGGGGGTGCAAATGATTTTTGCCCGAATTTCCCCAAATTTGCTCGAAAATTTTTGGGCCACTTTTGTGCATTGCATGAAGACCGTATTTCAGATGACCCCCGAAAAAAACTTCTTCATGTCATTTCATTTTGGGCGCCATTTTCTCAAACCAAAGCACGCTAGGCGCCATTTTTTTCATATCAAAACACGTTGGGCACCATGTTTGCTTGCATTTTCAGGGAGTATGGAATTTGTGAAGGTTTTTACAGATTTTGCCCAGATTTCCACTTATTTTGCCCGGATTTTCAGAGAATTTGCCCGGATTTTCATCAAATCAAAACTTTTGGGGGTGCGTTTGCACCCCTGCGCCCCCGCCTCCGACACCACTGGCTAACACATTGGGATTATATCCGCCACGTAATACAAGAGCCAGCCACCACGTCTTTTTTAGTTTCTTGCACATTCAGAAGCCTCTCTTTTATAAATTTTTAGACTGTGGTAGTGTGGGTACGCTGAGTGTTTGATTTTGGTTCTACGTTGAAAGGTGATGTCTTGATTCTTTGGTTTTGTCCTGAGAGGATGTAGTTGAAAACTGACTAAAATATATCTGAAGCAATTTGACCTGTTTATAACTTCGTTGCGAGCACTGAAGTAGCGCATGTTAAATATGGCACAATATTTTCTGCAAATACTGTACCTAAAATCAAGCCACTATTAATGAATCTCGAGCAACTGTTAAATACTTGACTGATCTCGGTTATTGCAGAAGCTTTGTTTTGTGCAAATGCAAACTGTCTGGTTTACCGGTGCATGTGGTTGTGGTGCCAAAAGAAGAAGTGGTGAATGCTTCATCAAAACAAAGATGTGACCTGCCAGCAGGGTTGCGGAGTCGGAGGTAAAATGTCCGACTCCGACCTTTCAAAAATTTCCGACTCAGACTCCCGACTACTTACCATAACGTGAACGAAGTTTGGCTGTCAACAATTTTGTAGCAACAAGAAATCTCTTTAGCTCGTGGTACACAGCAAGAATTACAGTATGTGTTTCAATAAAAGTTTAAAAAGAAATTGTACCATTTCAACAGGTATTTCCAACTTAGAAGTGTGATATAAAAAATGATTCAGTTGGACTTCTGCAGTCGGAGTCGGACAAAACAATCCGACTCCGACACCGACTCCTAGTGTTCTTAGGAATCCGAATCGGACTACACCCAAAAACCTCCGACTCCGAAACCCTGCCTGCCACACCACATTAATGGGATTTTTTTCAGTTGAGAAATTCACAAACAGTGGCCCTATAAGAACTTCGGTGTTTTGATGCCATATAAAAAATTAAGGGGTGCCGTTCCGATTTCAAAACAGTTGGAAGGACGCTTTCCTTCTTTAACAACACCACTGGTTGTTGTTTTCCAATTAACTTTAATGATTGGTCGGAGTTTTCTTTACAAATATAGTAAATCAGACTAATCCTTTTTGCAGTGATTTTCTCAAACCGTTCAGTGCAAAAAACAACGCTACATTCTCTATGTGGTGAAAACGTCAAAGCGCATGAGCGACATCCACTCTAACATTTTGCATCGTGGCCACAAGCAGGCTTAAGAAAGAGTCGAACCAAACGTAGACCAAGCCCGGCCGTTCGCCACAGGTGATTTGTAATGCATATAGTAAACTTATATACTGCTGCAGCAAGTGTTACATTGCAAAGTGGTTAAGACGGAGTGTATCTCGTTCGTAACATATTCTAAGTGGGTAATGGAGAGAAACCTTGGAAATGGAACAACTGCCGTAACAAATGTCAGACATATGGCGCCGTAGTGCGGCAGTGCGGCACGAACAATATTAGTCACAAGTTTCTGCGACATCCTTCTTAAAAACACCAACGTTTTTACAACCAACCGTGACTAAATAACGAAGAGTAACTGATGCAACCGCGTTCCACCCCTCACACCAAATTATTCTATAATCAGAGGCAATTCTCGTTGCCGAAACTTTATACACAGAATCATGGGTGGTGGAACCTTTTTCAAAGTGGGGGGGCCAAGTACACGTCAAAAAAACTATAGAAAATTTGTGTGGTTTGAATTAGCCACTGTGACGTCACAAGCATTGAAATATGACGTCATTTCCTATACACTGAACGAAAAATTTAAATTCCACTATTTTATACAAAAATACACCACTATGAAAACGTATCGGTGAACAACCTGAAATTCAAACAGGCTGTTACAGGGGATCCAGGTCAACAGCGTCAGTCGGGCCAGAGGCGCAGCCAGAATGAGGCCGAAGAGGCCATGGCCCCCACCGAAAAAAACTTGTTAAGATTTTTTGCTGGTGTTTTATATCAATCTCAACTGTTCGAAAACAAACGGAAGGAACAGTCGGACTCATGTGGTGTCGTGTTCTCTCACTGGCCAAGGTTTAACGTGACTTTTTGCGATTGCGAAACTATACGACTAAAGCATGCAACGTTGTTAGCAAAATTGCCAATTAATGCGGACAACACGAGCTGAGGTGTAGCCTGAATGAAATGCAAGGGCGCAGCTTTCTTGAAAAAGAGTACAAATTCAGATGAGACATTTTTGAGATGATTGTTTGCATGAAGTATTGCCGAAACAAGTAGAAACATACTTGGTCAAGACATTATCAACCCCAAGCGCATCACGCAATGGAGTGTTATGTAACAACGCAATGTTTGTCACAACACGGTTGACACTGTGGCTAGTGGGTATGCGACGCCAGGCAGAAGGGTCTCAATTTTGAAATGTACAGCAAGTCACTATGAGCGCAGCACACAAACTTTGTTAATATTACATTTATTAGTTTCAGAGAGCAAATATAAAAAATCATTAGCAGGCAAACCATTGCTAGTCACCAAACAGCTATGGTGATTTTATGTGAAAGCTCTTCTTCGTTAGTCTTGAGAGCAGAATATGACAGATGGATATTTACGTGGTGCAGTGAGCCAGCATAGGGCTTCCAAGAGAATTTTTTTAGGCGGAACAAAATCTATTTGGGGCCCCTAAGACTTGCAAAATCATTTTGAAATATAAAAATAAAAATTGAGGCTATTTAATGTGCATCATACTTCAACAAGTGCTCGTTCATTGATTATATGAAACATTACCTTAAAACATAACGATACTCAGGAAATGTGACCATACTACCATTTTTAAACATGACTTTTAAGTGTTCATAGTAAACTCTAATCAAGGAAAAAATTAGAAAAAAAATCATTTAACTATTATATAAGCGATTTTCTGGTATTCTTATTCACAAAATTTCTAATAACACTATAAAAATCAACTTGACTGGCAATGCTACACTCTATGTTTAATCTTGCTAGGTCAACAAGTCGGGTTTGTGACATAGCAGACCGCAAATAATTTTTTACAAGTTTAAGCTTGCTGAAAAATCTTTCAGCAGATGCTACTTTAGCTGAAATTGTCACGAATTTTCTCAAGCTAATGCAAACATTTGGAAATAATTCACACAAGCCACACGGGCCACAAGGCGGCGACCATTGCTTTAAAGCACTGTCGAAAAACTGTAAGTAGTTAGTTTCGCCTGTATGTTTCGAAATCTTCAGATATCTGTGTATGTCCGCTAATCCTAAACTCGCATTCGATTCGACCTTGTATCAGCTTGCGGCGCAAGTTTAACAATCAGCTAAATGCACAGCATATCTTCGCGGTGCACTATAAGCACTTGCGTCCTGCACTGCAGTTGCTTAATAATTTTAAACATTTCAGTTATTATCTTACACATATGCTCAACATTCGAGAGCTAGTGCTGTTAGATTAAATGATGCCTGGGTCCAGCTTAACCGCCTCCGCACCGGTGTCGGACGTTTCCGCTCCTGCTTGTACAAATGGAGTATGGCCTCCTCTGCGGCTTGTGGGTGTGGCGCAGAAGAACAAACCGTCGACCATGTCGTCCTCTAATGTCCAATCCATCGACCTCCCCATGGACTGCACGGCCTGACGGTTCTGGACGATGAGACAACCGAATGGCTACTCAACACCTGCCCCGAAATCCAGCGCGGCCAAGCAGTGGAGAAAAGAAGAAATCGCTCAAACGAAAGAAGAAGAAAGTAACTTATTCTTGTTGGTACCTAACACTATCCGTAAAAATATATAAATTGCCTTTCTACTTTCGAATTGAACTCGTACAAAGTTATTATTATATTTGTGATCATTAAACCACTCCATCCAAAATTAGCTCACGCTTTTGGTTGCAGGCTGAGTCTAAGTGCAAGCGTGCATTCTCAAACCTGACCGGTAATAGTCACTGTAACGAAACAGGCATTGTTAAGTAGCAGTTTACCCGTGCCAAGAAGTACAGCCAACGAAAATTCCAATCATAATCATTTAATTATAGAGGAGAACACTTTTACTGTGCAGCTTACCTTTAGTGGTGGAAACTGCAGTTTACCAATTTATCTCCTAGCATTTCACCTCTGTTTTGTTTCCAAAACGGTAAGTTTTTACAAATTACATGCATACATGTTTGTTGAACATAATGTTTTTTATGACATTTGGTCACTCAAAGTTAGTAAGACAACAGAAATGTAATTATTAACTGGGTCTCATATCGCCCCTCAACCGCCCATTTCTGCTTCACCGTCCCCCAATCGCCCATTTCTGCTTCACCGCCCCCTTAGAATTTCTCACCGCCCCCAGGGGGGAGGTACCGCCCACTTTGGGAACCACTGCTTTAAAACTATTGGACACAGGAACGTAACCAAGGGGGAATGGTGGCGAAGCTTCCCTGCAAACCTTTTCGCCCCCCCTGGAAAAATTTGTTGCGTGTAGTTGAAAACTATTGGACATAGTTTGAAAACTTTGGGACCCTCTTAGAAAACTCTTCGCCACCCCTGGTGTCCCAAGCTGGTTACGCGCCTGATTGGACATAGCTTAAAAATTTGGGTCCCTATCAGAAAACTCTTCGCCCCAGCTGGTGTCCCAAGCTGGTTACGGGCCTGGCAAAACCGTCTGATGGATTGGCTTTTTTGACGAATAATCGTGATGTGACATTGATCCTGAGATGGTTATCGACGAGTTGTTCAAAAAGAAGCGTAGACTGAATTTCATCTTTTAATTGTGCTCGCAGGTATTTTGTAAAGTCAAAATTTGGCTATTGGCATCCTCTGATCTTTTCCTATGAATCCACTTACATCCATTTAGTTGATTTTGACTTATTCAATACGTATAATCAGTGATGTTCTCGAGGACAACATTACACGACGCTTCGCTTTCCGCTACTCCTAATGTTCGCTGAAAACTGTTTGGTTAACAACGGCTTGTTGCTCTGTGACTTTAGTTACGTAATAATATAAGAGAAGTTCTCATGATAATTTCTCCATTTTTGAGTAACGTAGCCTACGTCACAGAGCAACGATAACGCCAGTCAGTCCTATCCTTACTAGGCTCATTCATACTAGCCCGAGCTGCTGGACAATTTATTGTTCGTTTGATATTATTCTCGAAATGGGAACTGTCCATTGGATTGCACTTCAAATCCAATGATCTATTCCAGGGTGGTCCAAGACTGCGAGCATGAAGGGCCACATTACGGTTTGAGGAAAAATTTGAGGGCCGCAAAGAGAGGAATTCCAATTCGATTAGGAGACTGGTTTGCTGTTCCAGCAGACCTAATGTTTGCTGTACGCCTAACGCAACGTTGGATTCCAGGGTAATTTTAACTTTGAAGTTTTCTGTTTCATTGTTTGGGAGTCGAACTACAGATTTCTGCTACAAAAAAGGTACACAACACACCAGCAAAATAACAAAACAAATTATTGTATCTTGGTTTTGGTTATTAAGTCAATGTCCGCATTAATTTTGGTAGTCGACAGACCCAAGCAGGCATCCAGGGTATTATCAGCCATTCTGTTCCATGTGTCGCTATTGGCCAATCTGCGTTATTGGCGTCAGTAGTACTGTAGTTAACCAGTTAAATTTCGATTTTTAATTATTGGACGCACCACCTTAATTTATTTAACCAAACAGCTTCCAACTGTTACGCACCATAACCAACTTGGTGATGTCCGCGAAGGTCAGAGATTTGTTATGCATGTGAACCTTCGTTGATTGTTACAATACCAGATGTAGCAATGGGACTGTCATGGGCGTCGGAAGGATTTTTTCCAGGGGGGGCAAAAGTGGTGAAATTTGGTTTTTACCCCTCGAAATTGAAAAAACAACCTTTTTTGCTAATAATTTCAAAATCTAGGGGGATCCAAGCCCCCCCCTTCCGACGCCCATGGGGACTGTAACAATGTTTTAAGGCCTACGCTAGATTTTTTCTTCGTATGAAATATGAATGCAGTAACGCTTGTAACTTGTGCAGATAATATTTTGATGAACTTTGTGTTCAATTGAACTCCGTATTCATCTAAAAATTTGCATGATGTAAAAATCGTCCTTATCTACGCCATATGTACAACGGAAAAGGGTATTTTTTTGGGGGGGGGATGCTGGCAGGCCCGTCGCCAGGATTTAGCAGCATGGAGGCCAAAAACCAGGAGGGGCCAAAAACCTGTTGGGGGGCACATTTTTAAAATACAGAAGTGGATGTATGCAGAAACCGGGGGGTCAAACGTGAAATGATGGGGCACCGATTTCAAATGGGGAGCCGGGCACCACTGGTCCCCCCGCTGGCGACGGCCCTAGATGCTGGACAGACCTTGCCCAGGACACTTAAGGGACCTTGCCCGGGACGCCCCGGCAATTTGAAGATGTGCAGACGCAAGCCACGTTCACCAAATAGAGTCGGTAAGCAAATGTGCAAAAAAGTCGTGCCACGATTGATTGACCTGGAGCGAATATATTGGCGTTTCATTGCGATTTTTGCGATACCTCGCGAACCGCTGAAGCTACGTCAACACGTAAGACATATAAGCGAGGTTGTTTGACGACACATCCTTTGTTGTCTTAAAGGCGTCTTTGTGATGTTGGGCAGGGAAAAAAACAATCTTGCTGCAAAACAGTTGTTTTATTCAACGACCTGTGGAGAGAGAACAAAACACGGCAGAAAATTCGTTCTGCATAAAAAATTCAACCATATCTAAAACTTTTTTAAAATTCAATAAAAACTCAATATGTTTTTGGGGGTCCAGGGAGAAAAGTTTTTTGGACGTTTTTATCATTTTTCGTCTTCGAAGGCCAATACCACCAATTCCATATAACAAAAAATTCTGAAACTCGCAGGACATGTTGACATTAACGTTTTAAAAAATACTACCAATTCTCGAGTACAAATAAAGAGTAAAAAAGTCATGGCAATTTAAAATATTGACAGAAATTCCACAAAACGTTGACAAAGCTTCTATCAAAAATATGGACTTTTTTAGGATTTTTCGCCTTTCGAATGGTACACTCTCAACATGCTTTTGGCAAAAGTTTTGGCGTAAAAACTGAAAAATCGTATTTGTTCAAATTTTTAAAAAATGCATTTTTCGGCCAAACATTTTCCCCGCAAAGCAAGGATGAGTGACTTGTGACTTTTTTGGTGTCTGTGGTTAGTTGTGATCCTTACCAGGACTCCAAGCAAAAAAAGTGTTTCGAAAACGATGACAGGTAAGCATGAAGCTGATTTTTTGAAAATAACCGAAAATCGCCAAATATTGATTGCGAATAAACAAAAAACTGCATTGTTCTCAAAAATATGCAAACGTACCTTCTTTGGGGCTTATCAAAACGATCGCTAGTAGACCTTTATTACAATGTCTTATTTGTTGGTCTTGCCAACAGTGATTCGCGAGTTATGGCAAAAAAACACGCTAAAAAGCCAATAGGCTTCTGCGGTACTTAAAAATTGTTGCAAGTATAGACTCTGTTATCCAGTTGCAAGTAAGATTAGAAGATTTGCTTTGTGGAAGTAATCTTAGTCACGTGTATCATTAACAAAAAATGAGTGTCAGAGGTGTGAAAACGTCATTTTGCGTTTTAAATTACCTGACACAAACGCATGCTTCGTGGTCACAGAAAGCCTAGCCTGGAGGTTAGTTATTGTAACGTCATAAATCGTAGATAGATCTTGTTACCCTATAATAGTTGCATATTGACAGGCACTTCAATGATGTGTGACTTACTACAGCTGTGTGGCTAATACATTGTATTTATGATTTAGTGAAATGTCCGGCACACACAGTGTTCGCGGGCCGCACGAAAACTCTCCGCGGGAGGCATGCGGTCCGCGTGCCAGGGTTTGGACCATGCTGATCTATACAAATTCATTGCTTTAAAAAACATTCAGTTCGGTATGAATTATGTTTTAAAATACACTTAATTGAATAGGACAGCTCGGGCTCTGATGGTTGAGCCCGAGTAAAACGCGAGCGAACGAAGTCGAGAGAACGCCTACTGTGAAACGATATTGTTTATTCAGGTCACCTGCAAGGCTGCAACATGAACGCGAAAGGCCGGACATGGAACGAAAATATATGAACAGTGACATGGTCCAAAGAAACGAGTCCGATTTAACAACTTAGCGACGTGGGACCGTGGGTGGTGGCACAAAAATACAAAATAAGCTCGCATTCTCCGACATAAATCGTAATCAAAGACTCGGGCTGAGCCCGAGGAGCCGCTTTCGCTTACACCGGAATGCAAAGACAAGACAAAGCGTATGTAGCAAGTTGTCTGCTGTAAGGATGTCAATTGTGTTGTCAATGCAGAAATAAATATAGCTGTTTGGTGTTGTCAATGCAAAAGCAAAAACAAAATTGAAATTGATCTGTTAAATATTTCATTTTGCGTATAAGATTCAGCAAAATTTCATTATTCATAATGGTGCTAAAACGCTTGAAATTACACCAAGTTTTTGATGGTGTGGCACGAACGTTTTACGACACACAAGTATGGGTATCGGAAGGGGGGAAGGAATTTGAAAATTTCAGCGAAAAAGGCTATTTTCCTAGTTTCGAGTGCGGTAAAAAACAAATTTAACCACTTTTGGCCCCCCTAGAAAAACGTTTGGAAAAATCCTTTCGACGCCCATGCACACAAGCATGTAAAATTGCACCATTTTTGTAAAATTTATGTTGTATTACGCCATCTGGCAACACTGCAACAACGCCAATGCGGTAAGCAAGCCATAGCAGGGTGACAGACTGTGCACGGTGTATTCTGCCAAACATTACGAAATCCTGCCAAATTACAAATAATATTGACAAAAAACTGCCAAAATTCTGCAACATTGTTTTCATTAAACAATTTACTTTAACGATGGACCCAATACTAATTTTGTTACCTAAACTTATTCAGGCAAAATTCGAAATTCAAAAGTGTATAGAAATAAAAGTGGAAGGCCTAGGCCCATGCGGCTCCACGGTTCCGCCACTGATGCAAAGAATTGTAGAATGGAGTAGCTATTCCCGGAGTTTCAACCAGTGGCGTACGCAGAAAATTTTCAAGGGGAGGATTTCATTCAGTGGCATACGGTGGTTATTTGCATTTGGTGTGCGCTGTTTGTGACGTCACAATTTGACGTCATATTCATGTTTCCAAATCAACGTTATCGCGAAATTTGTTGACATAATAGGCATATTCTTCTACACGCACTCCCCTTAATTTATGTGTCATTGCACTGAATATAAACTATCAGCTCTCTGGGTTACGTTATCGGAAGAAAATAAACTCAACCCTCGACACAGCAGTTCATAATGGCAAAAATACTAGGCTGCGCGTTAAAACAGGGGAGTAAAACACACTAATCACAGCGTCAGAGCAATTTACAACGGAAAAATCAAGCGGCGCTAAAGTCTTGTCGAATACCAGCAGTGGAGCATAGAAAATGTGCGGCTAGACTGTCTGACGCACACCCCGGTTTGCAAGATCGAATCTTGCTAAACTACACAAGAATTGAGAATGCGCATAAAGTTCGCAAGAAAACTTTCGATTTTTATTTTAGTTTTCCTTTTTCTCAGCTGAGACGTTATCAAATGCCTGAATGCTTCTATGTTAACAACTGCTGTTTTTGAGCTCGTTCAAGAGTTTATCATGCTACAGAAACTGGTAATGTGGTCAATGCGATCAGCACTTGCGCTGCTCAGCCATAGCAGACAAAATAAAGACAATGGATTCGAATAAAATGAACTATCGCGGAACACAATCTTCAACATGCGTAGTGGACGAAAGGTCTGCAAAAAGGGTTGAGATGTTTTTTGGACGCAGACGATGACCCAGATTCTCACCAAAATCTATTTATTACTTTTTGGCCAATTTACATTGTTCCTTGTTCTTGAACTTTGCATGCAAATTCATTCCGTGGTATTCGCATTAAGTCGACAAATGAACAAGCAAAAAGTATGCGAAAATATTTAATCTCCTTTACACAGGTAATATAAAGTTTGAAAAATATCAAGCTCAAGGGGGAGTTTAACCCCAACCCCCCTTGCGTACGCCCTTGGTTTCAACCATCTGTTCCTGGTGATCTTACTTCTCAGTCAGACCGACCATGAAAGTGCCGCCCTTTCCACCCCTCAAATTTGCTTACAAGAATTTAAAAATGAAAGAAGACATGATTCGTGCCTACTAAAGATATAAGTAATATTAAAATATCTTAAATATCAGAATCAAACACTTACAAATTGAAATGAGTCTTGTAGTAAAACACCGAAGCACAACATTTTTGCTTCGACATTAGATATTACCTTCATTTGTTGCGCCATGAAAATTTAAAAAGGTGACCTTGAAGGTAAATGTAATCAAAAAGCTTGCAATCAAACAGCTCGCTGACTGCAAACAACATTCATGATGGTAAGTGCACACCCGGCCCTAGCAAGCGCAGGACCCACTGCAAGATCTAGGCGCAGGGCCCCTCTGACCAGGGTTGCCAATTGGCTTTTTTGACGCCAAAATTCACAAATTTGGCTTTCTAGAGACAGTTGGCGCCAAAAAAATTGTTTGGCTTTTTGGCTTTTTCTTTTCATCATTTGGCTTTTTGGAGGCAGTTGGCACATACTATCAGACTGGTGTTTTGGCTTTTGAAATATCTTGCTGAAAAGTGTTATTAGGCTTTTCCAGACAATGCTTGGTGTATTTTCTCAAAGTTATCTGGCAACCCATAAAAGAATAAAGTAGCATATCTGGTAACCCATATTGTCAAAATTTGAGTGGAAACACTCTAGAAAATATGAAAGATGAAGATTTGGAATTGTTTGTAGAGTGTAGAGGTAATGCTACAACTTTATTCTTCTAAAATGTCCTACAACTAATGAAAAATTTTGAATTTCATATTGATTTAACAATTTGGCTTTTTTACTCGGTTTGGCTTTTTTTCAGACATGGTTTGGCTTTTTTTCTCAAGAGATGTCTGGCAACCCTGCCTCTGACCAGTGGTGTTATTATGTCATCGTGGTCAGTCAACCGTGCCATGACCTTTCTGATGAATATATTTTAGAAAATAACTATATGAATATGAAAAAGACGGCAAATTATTGGAGATGATCTGTAGGCTCCATGATAAAGCAACAGCTTTTATGGGGCATGGGCACAGCTCATGTGTCCCCCAGCTACGATCATGTTTATGATGACTAATAGCATGCTGCTGTGGTGGACATTAGACAGTGTACCGCTACTACTCGTAATCAAGCCGAAATTTTTAGTGGAAGCTCTGCAATGGAGCTCCGAGCGGCGAGCGCAAGTACAAAGTTACGTCAATCAAACCGAACTGACAAGCGAATGTAACTTAAAATACAATTACTTCACTTTTGTTGAACGAAACTTTCGTTCGAAGAATAACTGACTTAGAGAAAACTGTTAACATGAACTGATTACTTATATCGCTTTCGGTAACCACAATCGCAGACGCGTTCATGCTCAAGCATAGGCGTCGGAAGGATTTTTTCTAGGGGGGGGTACTAGGGGATTTTTCCTAATTTTTCCAGGGGGGACAAATGTGATGAAATTTGATTGTTCTCACTTGAAACTAACAAAACAACCTTTTTGAGCTGAAAATTTCAAAATCCAGGAGGGCCTGCCCCCTACCCTTTCGACGCCCATGTGTTCAATGAAATGTCTGGGCGCAAGATCAACTATCCGCTTTATGACAAAATACACGAAACAACACAGGCTTGACAAGAGAGCAACCCATGCATCAGCCCAAGGCCCAAATTTATAGTTACTCATTGTTATGCTTCATTATGCATGGACTTGTAATACAAACTGTTTTTTTCTGAATTAGAAATGTAAGGTAGAAAGATTTTACAACTGCCACGTCACAGATGCAGAAACACTCATCAAATGCAATATATACCGCGCATCGTTGATAATGAAATAAAAGCACATAGCAGCCCAATATATTGACAAACAGGAATGAGTGTGCTGGATGACATTCACAATATTGACCTTGCCTAGTTAAGCTACAGAATAGCTTGTAAGTGTCGTTTATGTTTATGAACCTGGACTTTGAAGTGGTGGTTTTTCTAAAGATTTACTCTCGCAAATAGGCAAATCACAATAAAAGTTTGGTGGAGCCTCAAACAACAAAAGAGTTTGCACAACCGACAAATAACGCGGAAAATTTTGTGGTCAAAGACAAGGAAGCAATTTAAGTGCGAACACTTCACAAAATTTGGCTCTAATTTGGATGAGAATTTTGGCCTCAGAAGGTTCAACCTCTCATGTTTTGTCGTTTGTTTCAGTGTGGTACAGTTAATTTTATTTTGGCAAAATATTAAAATATCTAGTCCAGTGGTTCTTAACCGGGGGCGCGCCTGCTCAGGGGGGCGTCAATAAACTTCCATTGGGGCGCGAGGCCTTATACGCGTTCTACAACATGAACAGCTCTTGAATGGAAAGTGTTACTCCAATTTACATACTTAAAGTCAGGGTGACTTGAAACAAAGGACAATTATTTTAAGGGAGGTGTGTGGTGGTCGGTAGATGGCGCCACATGTGAATAAATGCTCACAGCTCGATGGTGCGCATTAGTAACAAGTCTCTGTGATAGCAGTCACCACAAACGAAAGATCGTAATTTACTTATCCCTATATAATGATAGTGCAAGCTAGTAGTAGAGTGAAGTCAGTGATGGATCTCTATTGCTGCTGGTTGCTTTCCTGTTAGTTAATGCCCGAATTGCCCTCTCTTGCTTGTGCTTGCCTGAATAGTTCAAAGTAATGCAGTTAACCGCAACAGGTGTGGTAGTGAAAAGGCTAAGAACCGTTGATCTAGTCTATGTTAAAATCTTCCATGAAGCAAAACTGCAAGCCTTTGTTAAAATGCAGATAACCTACAACCAAACAAAAACTTAAAAAAAGAATCTTTCGAGAACTAAACAACGTTACGCTAGCAGAGCTGCCATCAAAGTTAATGTGACAGACACTCGTCTTTAAACTAATGATAGTTTAAAAAATTTGGGCCCCTCTCAGAAAACTCTTCGCCCCCAAACATTTTATCAATCCACTCACTCCAAAGCCACATGTCGTGTTTTTTTAGGCTAGCCTACCAGTCTAGAGCTTCTAAACATGAAATTTGAAAAGCGGTAGAACATTTAAAAATGTATTTGAAGTAATAACGAAAAACTAGAACTTTAAACTCCTTTCAAAAATTTATTTGTGGTCAGCGAAGTGCCGGCCCCCCTAAAGTGCCACCCTGGGCCCGCTGTCCCCTTGCTACGCCACTGCCTGGAGCGCTGGTAATTACATTCAGTGCAATGAGACAAAATTGAGGGGAGTGGGTGTAGAAGAATATGCATATTGTGTCAACAAATTTCGCGATAACCTGTCCCATCGCCACGGGGGGCTTAGCCCCCCCAAACAAAGCTCCAAGCCCCCCCACATTGCAACATGAAACACTATATATCAGTGGAGTTTTTGTCAATTTTTAGAATGTCAAGCCCCCCCCGCGAAAACGCAAAGCGCCCCCGCAAAGTCCCCCTATTGAAAACTTTCTGGCGGCGGTTCTGGCGATAACGTTTGTTTGGAAACATGAATATGACGTCAAATTGTGACGTCACAAACAGCGCACACCAAATGCAAATGACCACCATATGCCATTGAATGAACTCTCCTCCATAAAAATTTTCTGCAGTACTTGTTTTTATCTCCTATTCTGTATCCTCTAAAAGGGATTTTGGAATAAACCAGCCAAAATAACGTGCAGAACAGATTTTGTGAACCAACTTAAGCGCTGCTAAGCGAGCGACCCGCCCCAGCGGAATTTTTTGGCGCATGTCGATATCCATGGGTAAATTGTTGCAAACCTTGCTCAGATTTTTCTTCTATGTCCACTGCAAGGATGCACCCACGCGATGGCTGAAACTGGCGACGCAGACTCAATGAATTTTCGAACACAACACAAAACTTAGGCTTGAGATTTATGATTCGTTCGTGAATGTATTCTCTGACTGAGTGTTAAGCGGGACGTGATAAGGGCGTTCGTGATCTCGAACTCTTTTACTTCTCTCTCCCCACAAAAATGCATTTGCGACAGCGCAGTCATTGCAAAAAGGGGTGAAGTGATCATGCAATGAAAGACACAGATTTCTCATAACTGCATTGTCTACGTTGTATTGTACAGGTATGCGTTGTAGATAAACATCGAAGTCACCAGTGAGTTGAGAACAAAAGTCGGCAAACAACAATGATCACTTGTAACTGGCACGAGAACTTCAGTTCATGAACGGCTTCGTGTTCCCGCATGTATCATCAACCGCCATAAACCTTGCCCATGGGCGTAACGAGGGAGCAAGGAGATCACAATGCCCTGGGTGCTGAATCACTGGGGCCTGGGGGCGCCGAAAAGTCCCAACAATGCCGCAAGTACTTTATTCTGTACAGTATACATTTACTCCAAAAAAAACTTAGGTTCGAAAATGGGGGCGCCCAACTTGTTTCTTGCCCCGGGCGTCATCTAACCTACCTCGGTACGCCCCTAACCCTGCCATAGATGCATCGGCATCTCACGCCAACAGAGTTTTTGTCAGAAATTTGCGGAATGGTGCAGTACAGTCTTGCGTTCTCGATTACAAAACCCATTCTAAATTCAAGGGCGAAAACATGCGTGTTTATATCGCACCAGTTGTGTTTTCCAGCAGGCTTTCACTTTTTACTTCGCGGCACAATTTTTTGTTTTTTTAAAGTTAGTTTGTTCTTTTACAATCATGACGTTCGTGGTTTGTTTCATTAGTCTTTCCGTAAAGAACATTAGGATACGAAATTACATTTGGTAATCCAATAGTCAACGCCCAATCTTGCGACAAAGACCACACGATCACAATCCACGTTAGGTTTAATGTTATTGTCGTTCAGTGGTGCGGCAGACTTTGCCAGTGTTTGTTAGATCATCGTTACTGCTGCCAATGCTTTCCTGGTTTGCCACATCATCCGTATTGCTTTGCTTGTGAAGGCGGATACCACATTTTTGCAGCGACAAATCCCCCGTAACAAGACGGAGTGCGGCATCAAAGTGCTCCTCCAGCTCAACTGCCAAAGGATGCGTAATGGCCCTTTTTAAGCCTTCTTGTGGTATCAATGAAGCACTCGCTTCTTCTGGCATTTTTCAGTTTTCCAGATCCTTTGTTGAATTTCAACCAAAGTTCTTCACAGGACTTTTTGTTTTCCACCACTACTTCTGCAACCATTCTTTCCATACTTCGATTAAAAGATATTTTGTCGCAAATATTGTAAATACGCAAACATCCAATACCAATCCAGGCGTTTGTAGTTGCTTTTGTAAGGCATTGATTTCTTCAAAATATTTTACCAAAAGTACAGAAAAGTACGAACGAAAAATTTCAAAACGTAGAAGAATATTTAGAAGTAATTCAGCATCCCCTCGGTTTTGAACATATTCAAAAGCTGAAATCAGCTCTTCAAATGATTTTATCACAAGTAGAAAACTTTTTATCACAGCATGAACAGCGTCACTGTTCGAAGGTCACCAGATGCTTCACATATTCGTGTACTAACTTCGTAACGGTGCGTTGAACACGAAAGAAAAGCAAACAGCTTTTCCATAACAGCGAAGAAAGTATGCACTTAACGCATGAACCCAGGGCTGGAGTTCTCTGTAGGCTTAAGCCCAGGGCCTTAAGGTCCAAGGGGGCCTCCGGCGAACTGTTGTACGCATAGTCAATTGCCGGTACGAGATGAGTTCGATCGTCAACAACTTGTGTCGTAACTGTTCATGAAATTTACTTTTCACGTAATCAGATTTCGTGTTGGTAACGCCAGGGTCATATAACGGGTTTCCAATAGGCCCATAGCCACGGGGAGGCATTCAGGGCCGTGCCCCCAAATTTTTTTGTGCCCTCCAAATTTTCTTCCGGTCCGAAAAATTTGTTTCAAACATAATAAAAACAAAAATTTTTCCCCCCTAAAAATATACTTTGACCCCAAACCTTTAAACTTGGCTATGCTCGAGCATAGGTGTGCGGCTGGACTGGCTAGCTTACACTCCGGTTTGCAAGATAAAATCTTGCTAAACTACACAAGAATTAAGAATCCGCATAAAGTGCGCAAGAAAACTTTCGTTTTATCTTTATGTATAGAAGTCCAGCTAACCTTAAGTTTTCATTTTTTCCTGCTGATACATTATCAAATGCCTGTATGTTAACAACTGCTGTTTGTGAGCTCGTTCAACAGTTTTATCCTGCTACAGAAATTGGTAATGTATCCAATGCCGTCAGCACTTACGCTGATTAGCTGTAGCAGACAAAATAAAGGCAACTGTTTCGGATAAAGTGAACTATCGCGGAATACAATCTTAAACATGCGTAGCGCACGAAAGGTCTGCAAAAGTGTTGAGATGGTTGGTGGATGCAGACGATAACCCAGATTCCCATCAAAACCTAATGATTACTTTTTGGCCCATCTCCAGCGTTCCTTGAAATTTGCATGCAAAATCATTCGCTGGTACAGTATTTCCATCACGACGACAAACTAACAAGCAAAAAGGATGCAAAAATCTCCTTTGGGCAGGTAAAAAAGTTTTTGTAACATATGAAACTCAAGGGGGTTAACTCCACACCCCCTTGCGTACATCCTTGTTTGCACCCAAAAAAATGACATGCCCAATACCAATCATGGTGTAATTCCTTACCTTCGTAAGCCACATACGTCTATTTCTAAATGCATTACCAAACGCACGCAAAACATGCGCTTTTCAATGGTCAGCAGTAACTCCGTCTTCAAGTCCGAGGGTAAACGCTCTGAACAAATTTACTACTCAGTACAGCCACTGCCAAGCTGTGCAACTGTTGCGGCTAACGTCCCTTTTAATAAAACCTTCACCACAATCATAACTAAAGACCGTTTTGGCCTTGGGTTAGGTTTTCAGACCAAGGTTCATCGCGTCTAATTTATCAAAATGAGAGCACCACCTTTTTTACGATTGACCCTTTGACCGAAGTCACTCTGCCTTATCTGTCTTTCTTCAACGCTTTACATCCGCGCACTCTCCTCGACATCGCCCTCCTCCTTGCACTAGGGTAACTTCAAAACATCACAACAAATTAGTGTTTTTCATTTATTTCTATCCTTTCACCAACGTTTAACGACTTTCGTATTTTTGTTTTTTTTTCCCGTTTTCTTTTTTTTATGCATCAATTAACCTTTCATTTTTTAACGCTTTGTGTTTGACGTGTTTCCACAACGTGCTTCGGGAATGACGATCGAATCGTGTTTGTCCGCTCCTGCGTGTTTCCTACGCACCTTAGCGCGACTTCGTGACCAACGGCTCTTCACCTGCAAAACGGCAATTCCGTGAGGTGCGCTGCATTTGGCGAAAGCGGCTGCTTGTTGAGTCGAGAAAACAACAATTCGTTTTAAAAAGCCAAATTCAAACTGCCCTGTCGCAACAAAACAGTTGTAACTCGTGAAAAACTTGGCCAGGTCATCACAGCAGTGACGCAGGCCCACAACGACGCGATTTGAACCAAAAGGCGTTAACGGCGATTAGCCATTCGGGCGCCGGCTACAACGCCGCTTGGAGTAAAAAAAGGCATGTTAAAAGTTGTCCGGCGTTCCTGCTTAAAGTCCGATTCACCACAAAGTGAACCTTCTTCAATTAAATCCCACACGAACAGTCTTCCACAGGCTGTTGATAAACAGCAGGACGCGGCGGCCGGCTTGTGCTTCTTCAGTACGGCGAGTACCACGAACGGGCTCGTCCCCTGCAACAAGTCATCGCGGTCAACAGCGTACAATGTTAGAAGCATCAGCACAACTACAACACAGATGAACTTTTCCACGTCACAAAACAGGCCCATAGCCACGTTTCAAGGTTGGGGGGAAAATAAGTTTTTTGGGGCAGGCAAGATTTTTGTTTTCATAATATGTTTAAACAAGTTTTTCTGGGCACAACAAAATTCGGGGGGCACAAAATAATTTATGCCCGCCCCACCCGTGGCTACGGTCCTGCACAAAGGTGAACTCTGTTCTGAAAATCAGAGGTTTTGTGTACCTGTAGGCTCTACGCGGTCTATGGTAGTACGGAGCATGATAGCGGCCCCGAGAGCGACCTCTGTACCTCGGCCTTCCCCGGTCAGACGACGAAAGCCCGAACTTGTTGGTTCTTTTCGGATGCACCTAAGTACCGTATCGTTTCGTTAAAATGTCGGCAAGCCAGTCCTGTGAAATAACTCGCACCCGAGGCATCAATACTGCGCCAATCCATTCGCCCACGTCACCACCACATGCAGACAGATTCATAGTATACCGATCGCGTCTGCGAAAACCGCAAGCAACTGTACGCGACAAACCGTGCACAAAACGACCAATATCTTTGAGGTTATACTCCCACAATATTCCTTTTACTCCGCATCGTCTCTACGCCGACACGGGAATTTATTTATCGTACCTGTAACTGACGTCCTCTGAACAATGTTCCATCTAACGCGGAAGCAGTTTCCACCGAATCTTTGTCGGCAAATTCGATGTAGGCAAAGCTAGAATGCAGTAAAACAAGTGCTATGGTACCAGACAAACGCGGTCACATCGCTTTATACACCGTTTTGTGCTGTTGTGGTAGCAGGGTGCAGTTAAATTGTTTTATATCATTCAACAGAGGCGAAAAACATGTGAGATATAGCTGAGATACATTTTAAATGCACAGGAAACGCAACAAATTTCTTCGAGATAGACAACTACCAGCAAAACGTAGGTTGAAAAGACATCAACAACACAGGATTGCTGATTTATGCAAGTGCAGGGTGTTTTTAAGGCGTTTTAGGGACCCGATTCGGGTCCCTAGAATTTCAAATCGGGTCCCTAGAATCAGAGAAAATTAACATAGGGTCCCTAAAATCAGAGAAAATCGGGTCCCTAGAATCAGAGAAATCGGGTCCGTACAGATCGATATCGGGCACCCTAACATTTTCCTTAAAAAAACCCTGTGCAAGTGCAACATTTGCCTGTTAGTTAACATCGTTACCGTTAAACAAACATGTGTTTACAAAAACACAAGATTACCAACCCTTTTGGATGACCAGAGTACTTGTCGCACAAAATAGTCACGCGATTGATAGAGCCAGCTCCATGAAAGTGTTGCTCGAGTTCCTCGGCAGTCGCGCCATAGTCTACCTGCGTCAACAGCGCTTCGCAATTATTTTCAATGGACAACCGACACGATGCCTTCATAAGCTGCACGTTGTCGAAACTGGAAATTGCTTTAACGGGTTTATCGTTTGCAACCAATATTTTCATGAAGAAGGTAGATTGACTGAGATCAGCCAACCCAACGAGTGGTTGCGCTGAAAACAGGAACTTCATACTATTAAATAACACGGGTGGCTAAAACCTGAAAGAAACCAATATCAAAAAAAAGCAATGACAGCTTCACCAAAAAAAAACAGGTTGCACATGACCGATCCAACCCCACCAGACGTTTCAACCAAATCAGCCAAACAGAAACACTCCGACTCCTAAATTGCGCATAGTACCTTGAAAGATTTGAACTCTTCTACCTCAACTCCCTCGAAAAATTTGTGAATAAGACGCCTTTGGCTCGCTCATTTACGTTTCATTCGATTCCCGAAAAACCTGCGATCACCTGTTCTCTGATTCTTGACAAAGAAAGTTTACTTATTGCAAGACAAGCTCGTATTCAGACGTTGTAGACACGCATAATTCCTGGGGTCTCTGTAAGAATTCGTTCGCTTCAAACAAATACGGCGATGCGCGCTTTTTGCTACAACCTTACATCAGGAGACAGAAAGAATAGACCAGCTATGTCCAACCCGCGGCCTATGGGCCGCAAGCTGCCCAGTTTAGGTTTTGGCTGTAGTAAAAGTATTCTACATACTGACAACTTGTCCATATTTTGGTGATCTAAAACTTGACATATTTGTTGCAGGTGGTCTTCAGTGCTACTTTATGAAGTCTGCCACCATTGCAGTTAGGATTAGAACGCTTTCAGGACATCAGATTTAACTAAATTTAGTTTGCTGAGATCAAAGAAAACCATTCAATGTGCGGCCCTCATTAATATGTTATTCAATGTGCGGCCCTGGCTAAGATAGTGACATGATTTTTGGCTCAGTAAGCCATTTGGGTTGGACATAGCTGGAATAGACAAAGCACAACAAGGTGATCAAGTTTGGTTTGAGTTAATAGTACTTCCACTAACTGACATACATAAGTGTAGGGACTGGTGTAGGTAGCGATGGAGGATTCTTAGCTGGATTTGCGGTGCCGATTAGTTGGATGATCAGGATTCCACAGAGATCCTTACTAGTTGAGGGGTCAGCCTCCCACCTAAGCAACCTGACGTCTTGAAGTTGCCAAGTCAAAGCAAGGAGAAATAAAAGGCAATAATAGCAAAGCCACCGCAGTGACCATACATCAAGCAAATCAGTCGCAATAATTTATTTGCACAAGGAAACTAGTTTCGTGTTCGACACATCTTC
>Ga0210059_1001652_pt1 | contig 34010 bp, 27 predicted proteins | sample Ectturendosymbi2_FD_188042 | JGI IMG/M metagenome (GOLD analysis project Ga0210059, IMG submission 188042) | Ecteinascidia turbinata endosymbiont from Florida, USA - Sample 2 (SPAdes) (version 2) | ecosystem: Host-associated > Tunicates > Ascidians > Unclassified | place: Key West, Florida... | reverse complement strand
CACAAAAAATCCGCACCCCCCAACCAAAAAATTTTTTTTCAAGTGTAATCTACTAGGCTGGCCGATCCGGTTAAGCCCTTGAACAGCTCTCTAGCGCAATCGACGGAGGAGCTAGGGCGTTGGTAAGGCAACCGAAAACTGCTGTTTTAGGCTGAAATCAAAGTACGAATATATCGTACCCCGGTTCTCAAAAGTGTTAATAAAATTTTCGCGGATATGATCGTTAATATTGGTTCAATCCGTTCAATGTGGCCACGCTCTGGTAACGCGTTTGCATTTCGCCGACGTCCGTATTGGAGCCGACTGCCGGCTGGAGCAACTGCCGGCTGAGTTGACCTAGGTCTATGTACAAGGGGTGGGATAAGCAACTATACTCTATGGAGGTAGATAGGAGGGAAAATAGTGGCATTAGCGCAATATTACAGAATGTGACAAGAATATAAAACGAAGATCAAACAGAATGTGGCAAGCATAGCCTATAAAACGAAGATCAACAGGAAGTCTGGCAAGATAGCAGGACTTTTTTATATTTTTTGCCAAATGAATAAGGCGAAGACAATTTCAATTTTTCTGGAATGTTAGACCAAATTTTTGAACCAATATACTTTAGAGAAAGCTGACCCAGAGATGTTTTCATTCTGGGTAAATAATATTTTTGCAGAGAAGCAAGTCTTGTTTGATATTTGTGGACTGATACAATCTCAGCAAAGTGATGGTTTGCTGCATTGCAGCAAAGTGATGGTTGCTGCATTGTGTGGTGATGGTTGCTGCATTGCTTTCTGTTTCTATAACCTCCAATCCATTTTTACTTAGGCAGTGTCTATTTTGTTGCCAAGATGCCGGCATCAGCAGACTTAGCATTGGTAGAAACCAAGTATACGTAAAAGATAGGTAGTGTCTATTTTACCGGCGATATTCTGGCGGCAATAGATCGGCTGGAGCTATTGTGCCGGCAGTCGATGATTCAGTCTTGTGGCATGACGCAATACAAACAAAAAGGTCACTTTGTCAAGAAAACACTGTCCTGCTCATGGTGTAATGGTTTGGTGTTACGGCTGCTATGCGAATGGTTTGTGGTTCGATTCTCGCCTTGCCGACTTTCGTTTCGTTTTTTTCTTGGTAGTGTCTATTTTGCCGCCAGGATTGCAGCAACAAAAGGCTTGGTAGAAAAGAAGTAAATATAAGTAAAAGATAAACCTACAACCTAACCTAACCCTAACCATAGCCCTAAGCTAATCCTAACCTAACCCTAACCTATCCCTAAAATAGCATATCCCTAACCTAACACAAAAAAGCTAACCTAACTAAGCTAACACTAACCTAACCCTAATCCTATCCTAACCCTAATCTTAACCTAACAACACTAACCCGTAAAGGCAACACCTAAGCGGAGCCTGGAAAAAGGCAAAGAAAAAGGCAGTGTCTATTTTGCTGCCAAGATGGCAGCAGCAAAAGGCTTGGTAGAAAGGAAGTAAATGTAACTAAAAGATAAACCTACAACCTAACCATAACTGCAGCCCTAACCTAACCATAACTGCAGCCCTAACCTAACCCTAACCTATCCTTAACCTAACGTTAAGCTAACCTAACGCTAACCTAACACTAAACTAACGCTAACGTAAACCTAACCAAACCGAAATTCTAACCTAGTCCTAACCTAACCAAAGAACACAACCCCTAAACGTAACACCTAAGCTGAGCCTAAAAAAAAAGCAAAGAAAAAACACAAAACGAAAGTCGGCAAGGTAAGAGTCGAACCGTAAACTATTGGCATCGCAGCCGTAACACCTAACCATTACACCATGAGCAGGACAGCGTTTTCCTGACAAAAAAGTGACTTTTTCTTTGTATTGCGTCATGCCACGAGACCAAATCTTCGACTGCCGGCACAATAGCTCCAGCTGATATGTTGCTGCCAGACTATCGCTGCTAAAATAGACACTACCAAAAGATAAACTCTAAAATCTAACCCTAACTGTAGCCCTAACCTAACACTAACCCTAGTAACACAAATGCCATCCCTAGTAACACAAACGCTAACTGTAACGTTAACCCTAATGCTAATACTAACCGTAATGGTAACCTTAACGCTAACCTAAACCTAACACCTAAGCATACAGTTCGAAAATTTTTGAAAAAAGTGAAAAAAAAGAATAGGGAAGTCACCAAGGTGAGAGTCGAACCGAAAAGCAATGGCATGCCAGACGTGAAGCATAACTGCTGCGCTATGAGCAGCAGGCCATTTGCATGATAAACTGACTTATTTATTCAAATTGTATCATGCCAGGAGACCAAATCTTTGACTGGTGGCACAATAGCTCCAGCTGAGCTGTTGCCGCCAGCATCTTGGCAGCAAAATAGACACTAACATTTGCTTATGTCTCTCACCTATATGCATGTGTCATTTGGTCGTCTGTATATTTCCTACCTCTTCACTCGTTGTTTGCCCACCATCATCTTTTTGTGTTATGTATGATTGTTGTGTATATGATTTAATGTTGGCAGTGGCTACAGAACCGCCTATGTATCTTCAAATTTGAAACCTTATGTGACCACCTTCTGTAACGTGACAGTAACGCATGAGGAGAATGCAGTAGGCTTGGTATTAAATGGAAAAGGTAAACCTAAAAGGTAATCTTAACCTTAATCATAGCCCCAACCTAACGCTAACCTAACCCAAACCTAATGCTAAGCTATCGCTAACCCTAACCTAACCTTAACCTAACCCCAATATAATGCTAACCTAACACTAATTTCTAAACCTAACCCCTAAAGCAAAAGTTTGGAAACTTTGATAAAAGTACAGAAAAACTGGTCCCATTAACCCTGACTGGAAATAACTGAACTTTCATTCAAACTTTTTTGCACTTTGCAATATTCCTTAATGCAAGTAGGTTCATAACACCAGTACTGGTGTACGAAATGAAATATTTATTGAAATGTCAATACTGAAACTGCGAGTTTAGTAATTTAATTGATACTCATAGCATACATGCATATAATGTTAAAAACCTGTAATAATAATATACCTGTTTCATGAATCAAAAATATGTTCCAAAACTAGGTTTACAGTCAAAAACCTTCATATATGATAGAATTTATAAGCAACTTTTATATTATTCCAGTTTGCACTTTCAAACTTATGACATTCTAACAGTTATGACTTGTGAATCTGCAAGGGTTGGTGGTTTCAGTCCACATGTCATTGCTGCAGTTAAATGACATAGAATCAGTGAGCTCACAGTTGCTATGGTTGATAAGACTTCAAGTGGTTTCAACTTGTGTTGTCATAAGAACTCTTTGCTTTCTGCACTAATACTGTACAGGCTATGTGGAAACCTATTAGAATGCTAATTAAATGTGTCATAGATATCAAACAAAGCTCTAAAATGATATTCACAATTAAATCACATGATTTACATTTTTTATTTTTATTACTTGATTTAAATCATGATTTTTATTGCTTGATTTAAGTCGTGATTTAAATCACATGATTTAATTAAATCAATCAACCCTGTTGGGTATATGCTCAATAAACAATAATTCAGAGATGTCATGTGCATGAGATATGGATAGAAGATAGATGGCACACCTAATAACTTTGCTTGTGAAGAGTAAAACTTGGAGATCACAGTCTAATATTGAAACTGAGCAGATAGACATTAATGAGGCACAACTCAGTGAAAGACTCTGAAGTGCAGATTATATCAGAGAGGCCTGTCTAGATCAAGGGTCGGCAAGCTATAGCCTGCTGGCCGGATCCAGCCTGCCAAACAAAATCATCCAGCCTGCAGCCCCTTTACAAATAGTAGTAATTGTATGACCCACCTTGTAGTATTATATTATATTTTATAAATCAGCCCCCCTTGCAACTTCTTGCATTGCACACTCATGAGGAACTGCATATGAGAAAATGCACTGTGCTATAAATGTACTGTACATTATCCTATTTTCAGGCTTTCGTTATGGACTGTGAAAATCAATAGTTAAGCTGATTAAAATTTCATAAATTTCCAAGTTTGGTCAACATCACAAACAGCAAAGGGAGCGGAATTGTTCGTGGAAAATTAGTACCACCCGCTATACCTTGCAGAGTTTACCTGCATCTAAGGAAAGGTTATCAACCCCTGGTGTAGATGTTCAAATAGAACCCACAATTATGCAAACTATTGAAAATTAGTGTGAAAAAGTTAATACTACTGACAATGGAAGATATTTTTGCTAGAGGATTCTGGAACACATGTGAGAAAATGTTCACTGCTACTACAGTGTTAGGTCTACCATACTAGTATGAGATCTACCTCACTTGTAGCATGAGATCTACTGTTGCATTATAGGAAGAAAGGTAAAAATAAACTGTCATCATGTATTTCCATATGTTTATCATGATATATTTCCATACATTTGTTCTAACAATACTCGCTTTGTACATCTAAGAATAACACTAATATATAATTGGATTTTTTTCCAATTTGGATGGGGTTATCTGTTGTTCCAACCATCTTTCCTCATGAAAAAATATGGCTACACTCAACTCTTGGGACATGTTGAACTAGTCAGTTACAGTATTGGCAGAGTTTCTTGTGAGAGTCGCTACTGTGAACATTAGTATATCAATAATTGCCTGTGTGAAATATTAGAAATAATTATTTCTAATATTTCACACAGGCTCAGGTTGGTGCTACTATAGCGTGAGGTCAGAAACTGACCAATGAGGTTACGCAGTAGACCTCAGGCTGTGTCTGGGTAGGCGACATGTGGCGGTAGACCTCATGTTATAGTAGCATCAAACTTTCTTTGACATAAGGATCACCATCCAAGGTCGCATCCAGGGGGGTCTTTTTGGCTGCCATGCCAGGCCCTTTTTGCAGGTACGCAGCATTAAAGCCAATAAAATATCAAATGCTGTCACTGCATGTCTCTAATGTGGGTGGTTTAAAACAGGCAACAGCTAGCATTTCCCTTCTAACGTTGAATAGTACTATTACGAAACAACAATGTCCCTACCATGTCTAAACAGCACCTACGCAATGATATGAAACAGTTCACATTTTTGAACTCTAAATCGATATTGCGTCGAATGCACGTGTTTCGGAATTTCCTACTCTGGCAGTGCCAGTTCCAATGCAAGCAAAGCTGTCAGAAACTCGTACACAACCATGCACACACAGAACTGTTTTGTAATGTTTCGCTTCATGGCGAGAGGACACAGTGTTCAATTGCGATTGTTTTTTTTGCAGTTTCAGCCTAATTGTTTTCTACTGTTTACACCTACTAGGTTATCACAAAAGGAAATAGTTAAGGCCTTCCTCAGCGTCATGCCAAGTAATGCGGGTTCGTTTCAACTGAAGCCATATTTTTACGAGGAATTTCTCATAATGAAAGGTGTGACAGCTAGCCTAAGAAATTGTGGTTGCGTTATCTGCACAAAATATCAGTCATGCGTTGTATTGCAAAAACAGCCTTTTTAGAATGGAGCAGGTGACGATGTTGTTTGCTGCGCAAGAAGTGCTATATTGATTTAGAGTTAGTCACTTTTACATTATGATGTAAAATCATCAGAGCAGTTGTAACCCAATTGTTCTTCTCCATGCTGATTTTGCAAGTGTATTTATAATAACACTGTCATCCGGGTAGACAGCGCTCCACAGACATAGTTCTGCAGCTGATTGTCAGCTTAGATTTTATAAGTGTACATTTGTATGGATAAACAGCTCTCATTGTTGTGTGGCTGACATTTGCTGAATGTTCGACAAGTTAAGTATCTTTTCAGCACGATGTTCATAGGAACAAACAGCAATTGTAATAACAAATGCGCTATGACTAAAAGTAATGATAACTTGGAAATCTTTCCTTGTGTGTTTTGACAATGAGATCAATAGTTGTGCTGGGCTTACTAGCCCTACTAACCAAGTTTGATTGGATTTTAGGTATAGCTCAATCGATAAGGCGTTTTTGGGTCGATACCGGTATTTTTATTTTTCATTGCCGATAACCAATGCTGGATATTTTGCAACACTCAAATGTTGCAGCCACAATGCAGCGTTGCCTTGAACCACCTAAAAAGAGTCGAACTGACGACCAAATAAGAGTTTTCCCCGCTCGACTAGGTAGTATCTATTATTGCTGCTATGAATTCAACATATGTGGTGAATCACCACGCTAAATAAACCACAGTTGAAAGACTACTTTAGTTTAATGAAGAAGTGTATAACAGGGAATTCTGCGCAAGCCTAGGACACTAAGGTGGTCAAACACCACGACCTTGTTCACAGGCAGCCATCTGCATACCGTGCAAAACCTGAGAGTGAATGTTCCATCATAGACTGGTTTATTGGGACGATTGTGGAGTGGTCTAAATATTGTGCACTACTTGACGCAGTTGGAAGGCTGCGTGTCATAAGGAATAGTACAGAGAATTTGCATTAGTTAATCATAGACAAAGTAGCAACTTGGGTTTCCGAACACTCCATGCAGAAAACTAGCGTAACGGTTTTTATGAGTAAATATTGCCGATATACTGTATATCGTCAGAATTTTGCCAATATAATACATTGGCAACATTGCAAAATTCATAGGTTGATTTCTAGTTTTAGGAGAAAGTGTGGTTTTATGCTGAAAAGTGACATCAAAAGCTGCCCTTCTACGACAGACCCCTTTTTTCCAGGCTAGATGCGCCACTGCACACATCCTTCCTCACAGTCATATTGTGGAAAGTACCTTTCATGAAAAGGGGAAACAACATGAAAAAGACAATTGATCAATGCAACTAAAGGGTGATTGACATCAAGAAGTTTTCATTCCATCTTCTTGTTTTCACAAGTGGTGGGATGACACCAGCACGTGGCAAATGTGAACAAAAGACTGGCTGAGAACATAGCGGAAAGCCCAGGAAGCCTTATGTCCATCATGAACTACATTAGAAAAAAGCTCAGATTTTCACTATCAAGCAGCACCCTTGCTGCAATACAAGGCCTTCAAGGCAAACAGAGTAATGTTTGTTAACCTCCAGGATCTCCTAGACATTGATTTCAGTCTAATTACTACACCCATATTTCTTTAAAGCTAAATGATGGAGAAATATGCCGGTGTCATGAATCATGTAGATGTGTGATAGGAAGATATGTGTCCTGACAATATGAATGAATTGCTTTAGACCCATTTACTTCAATCATTAACTAACCTTATTCTGTTTTTTATGTACCCATGAGATATTGCATTGTTGCAACCTCTCCAGTGGTGTTGAGTTGATTGTGTGATTCACCACGAACGGGATGCATGCGAAGAACAACAATATATATGCGTGGCGCGAGCAAGCAGTAATAAGAGAGATTGCGACACGATCTCTATTGTTGCTTGCTGCCGCGGTGCGAAGCTTTGCGCATATGCCGCTCATTATTTCCGATCGCAACAAACAAAATGGTGCTGTGACCAGGATGTGGAGGCCGTGCCGAGTTCAGCCTTCACACAAAGAACGTGCGATCGGTGTGGTTCGTTGTAAAAAGGAGGGGTTGTTGTGGCAACCTCTCCGGTGGTGTTTCGTTGACTGTGTGATTCACCACGAACGGGATGCGCGCCAAGAACAAAAATATATATGCGTGGCGTGAGCAAGCAATAATAAGAGAGATTGCGACGCATGATCCTTATTGTCTAAGGGACAGTTTATGAAAGAGGTTTGTTGATATGTTGTACATGAATCCCTTTGTGTTTATTGTTCAGATTCAGTTTTAATTTGAATATTTTTCATATCATATGATGTAGTTGTTCTGGTTTTGTTAAACGTTGACCAAATTTGTGGTTTTTCTACTTAACTCTCTATTGCATGTTGAACGGTGATGATTGTAGGTGAATGATTCATGTCTTGTTGGTTTTTAGACATTTTGCGTTTTTTCTTTCATTGTACTGTTGATTTCATAATTATCTTAACTGCTGATAGAAAAACAGACAGTATGATGATTACTGCATATATATATTTCCTACTGAGCAATCAAAGTTTTTGTCATCTCGGAATAGAAGAAAAAATTGTCAGAGGCAAATGCTAGTTGCTAGGTTGTAGTGCTAGTTTACACAAATCGTTTTCTGTCATTGTGAAATCTTCCACCATTATTAAGATTAATGTATTATCTAAAGTATTATTTTTGCAAGTTATTAAGATAATGCACCTCATCACCATGCTATACTGCAGTCACTTAGTATCACTAGCCTTCATTAATTGCATGCATTAGTATTATGATGACATCAGAATGATGTTCAGGTCACAAAGCAACACGCTATTGTACCCTGTATATTATCCAAGAAACATGTATGTAAATTATGTGACAGCATTGTATCGTATGGAGTGGTAATAGCATGGCAGTATTTTTTCAAACTTTTGAAGTCTGTAAACTTGTTATCAGAACATGTGTTGAGGCTATCATAACAAAGTTGTTTAGGTTTCTTCTAATTTTTTGGCATAAAAGGAAACTTGAAGTACAAAGCACATTTTTGTTTTTTTTGGTAGAAGCTGATCTTTTTTTTTAAAGGAACGAAATGTGATGTAGAAAATTATGACACTTATACCATTGTGTGCAATATGCACAAGTATCCGCATTTTTGATGACCACTGATATTGTAGTTTGTATGATTTCTTTGTATGGGTCTCTTTCCAAGACCATTATTAATGTAGCTAAGTGCCATATACTTATATGCATTGGCAATGTGTGTCCCTATGTGCAAGTAACAATCTTAGTGAGCTGGTATAAGAACTCAACCACGCAATATGGAACATTTGCTTACCAGTCCCATACACTATAATTAAAAGTGGACTGGATGGCTGAGGAAAGACGGTCCATATCTATTCATTGTATACCTTGCTTAAATGCCATTTCAGCCTTGCTCAACCAGAGCAAGATGCATTGTGGGAAAATGTAAGCGGATGATCACAATATACCATGTGCACTGTGCATGTATGGTCCTAGCATGAGTGGTGTGCAATGTTTTCTGAGTATGTGTTTTGACTATGCAGATAAACACGAAATAATTGCAATTTAAACAAGACAGTTGGGGTGTTATTTTCACTTAAAGCTTAAACTACCTGCAGCACCAGATGTTTTTGTAACTAGTGTGAGTGTTAATTTATTGATCAAACCAAGTTATTAATTTATATTGTGCTTACTGTTTTTATAATACATTTAACTTCTTCGTTTTATTGTCCTAATATAGTGGGGAGTTAGAAGAAAGACGCTTCATTGTTCTATCTAAGATAACTAGTCACCACAAAAGTGATGAAAAAGTTTAGCAAATAGGAAGTCGAATTCATGTGTCGCATCCTCAGTCCTAAAATATGTAAACAATGCTAGATTATTGTCTAATGCATACTAGTCTTGAGAATACTGAGTACGGAGCAATTTCTAATGCCACATCGAAACTCCAAGTTTTACATAGCAATTTGTTTATGATTCACAAAGAACGTATTTTTATCTTGACTGTGTAAAAATACATTTGTTGTTGGTACACTGGATGATTTGAAACCTTAAGTTGCCACATGGAGTATTTTGTTGCCTAGTATTTCAAGGATGAATATTTTCTAACTTAACCCTTTAACAGCTGCGATTGGCCTGCCCATTTTTGGCCATAAATCGCCAGCTGCTAGAGCTAGAGAGCTGTTGAAACCCTCTACGGATTCAGCAAGTCTTCTAGTTGACGTCGAAATAAAAAGTTTTTTGTTTTCGGTTTGGTGTTTTCTGGAGGTGACGTCACAATGAGGGCACGTTTTCAAATTTTTGGCCACCTGGCCCTGGGCTCCAATCCATTGACCCATTCTTTTGACTCAAAGTTTTCTTGAAAACTAGGCCAAAATCTACATCCATAGAGTCCTTGATTGACTTGCTAGTATATCTGTAGCCAAAATTATGGGTCAAAAACCCAGTTTTTGGCCTAATTCCTAACTTTTCAGAAAAGGCATAATTTGCTCTTTCAGGGCAAAGTTTGGCCAGCCATAAGTCGGCAGCAGATTAAGCTAGAGAGCTGTTCAAACCCTGTAATGACTCGTGGCATCATGTAGTTTAGAATAAAAAATTAATTTAAAATATTTCGATGGAGGGTTTCGGGCCAATCAGATCATGATGGGAGTATGATTTTTGGTTAATTATATGACATCATCATCCGATCCCACTCGCCAATATTTTTGCTCGCAGTATTTTTGGATTCTAGGCTAAAATACGCGTCTTTAGAGCCCTTGATGAAGTTTCTAGCATTTCTGGTTCAAAAGTTATGCCAAAAACATTCCAAACATGTCAGGAATATCCCAGGGATTAGTGGGGATTTCCGTAATTAATATTCTACCATATTTGCCATAACTTATCAACTAGAAACGCTAGAATGTCCATCAAACCCTCTAAAAGCTCATACTATAGCCTAGAATGCATTTAAATTTTGCAAGGTATGATGTCATGGATTGTTTTGACAGACCTGTCAACTTTGCTGTGCATAGCAGACAGTCACATTTTAATGCTGCTGAATGTAAAAACAAATAAATGTAAATTAGGATAAGCATGTTTTGTTTACATTTGTTCATCTTGCTTTATATGCAATTATTTGTAGACTCTGAACTATTGAGATCTTTCAAGTTGGCCTCATGTTTGACCATTTAAAAGTGATCCCTAGGAGATTAGTAACATTGTAAAAAACGATGCACATTGTTTTTAAACAAGGCATCAAAGGTCTTCACAATGGTTAGCTTGCTGTGGGCAAAAATACATTTCTGGGTATGTAATGCATAGTTCGGTAGGTGTTTTATGAATGTACTCTCTGAGCTTAACTTCACAGTTTCTCAAGTTTGCCGAAAAAAGTGATGTGATTTGAAAGGTTGAAGCTAAGGACTCGGCAGTGCATTTAGGAAAATTCAATGTCATGCATGTTGTGATTAGTTGCATGGTCGTATTACCCTCAATATTGGGTAGATTATTTTGTGTTCTTAAAGCTTAGCCATTTGAAAAACTTTTGAGGTTGTAGCTTGTACCTTAAACCTTGTGGAAAAGCACAAGACTATTTATATATATCTTATGTAGATATATTCTATATAATTGCATTGTTCCATACCTAGGATTAAAGCATAGTGCTTTAAGCTGTGATTTAATGCCTGAATTATTTTCTGCTTGTCTTGTTAATGAAGTAATGTCACATCATGTCTTCTGTTTCTAATGTCAAGTTGGAACCAGCTGATATAAAAGTGTCTGCCAATCAAAAAGGTTGTGGATCGCAAAAATCTCCAACTTCAAGTGGTCCAGGTTATAAACACATTTTTATAGTGTGATTGTCTGTGAATGTTAAAGCAAATTAATTTCAAAACTTCTGACAAAGCTTTCAAATTTTCATGATAAGAGAATTTCTCATCATGAGTTAAGTATATTTGTATACCATATGTATATTTAGCAAAATGAACATGATTTTAAGTACTGATGCATTGGCAAGAGTTGTACAGATGAAGGTGGTGATGTGCATCATTGCTCTTTCAATGATGTGTGCCCACATTATACATCAGTGTGTGCTTCATTGAAAATAACTGGTAGGCAGAGATCACCAATGTCCCTATTAACTAAATAGAAATCAAGACCCACATGTAAATGTTGAATGAATACTGTTATTCCAATGCTTAACATGTTCAGCATTGGTGTATGATACATTTGTACTTCAAAAACCCATGTTTAGCTCACATTGAGCCCGTATTTTCATGCCACTTTGCAACTCCATAACTCACTAGGCAGTTGATCTAGAGAGCTGCTCAAACCCTCAAAAGATGCAGCAAGTCATCTAGTTTGCATTTTTTAAAATTGGAAAGTTTTGGATTTTGTGTTTTCTGCGGGTGACATCATGAGTGGTGCAGGTTTTAGGCCATTTTGGCTCGGGTTGACACTATGCAAGCAGTGAATAATTAAAAAAATTAACACCTGAGCTACAGAGTTGTACAAAGTTTGGTTAGGAATTCTCCAAAGTTGATATGCTTCAAAGTCAAAGGTTTGACTTAAACAAATCAGCAGACTTTTTTGCAAAATTTAACTCCTGCCTATAACTGAAAGCTTAAAAGAGATTTTTGCAAAGTTGTTAGCAATATTCTGCTGTTAGACAACCTGTGTTTGTTAGGAAGAAATAAATTAAAAGATAAACAAAGCAATGTATATTAGATAGGAAAAAATCAATTAACCTATTGTGCAAAGTCACTGATAGCAAACTTAAGTCTATGAGAATATGCCATTGACTTTTGATCTTTGTTAAGAAATATTGATAACTTTTTTGTGTGAGTTAACTTGAATTTATAAGTTGGTTGCATACATTTTGCTAAAAAGATAGCTAAAGAAATTGTACATTTAAGAAACAAACTTCTTGTTTTCCAGATAAACCAATTCCCATGGATAAGCGAATGGGTGTGCAAAAAATATGTGTTGTGTGTGGTGACATTGCAACAGGGATGCATTTCGGTGCAATGACTTGTGAAGGGTATGTTATATAAAAGTATCAATTCAAAAACAATACATTGCTTTGTTCAAGCTGTTTGCAAATCGTTTTCGACATACTTCTGCTATGCTGGGACTTGTTGACAGGTGTAAAGGCTTCTTTCGGCGTTCCATGAAGAAAAATGCCAACTTCTCATGTGCTTTTGACAAGAAATGCGGAATAAACAAAGTGAACAGAAAGCACTGTCAAGCATGTAGGCTGGATGCATGTTTGGGAGCAGGTGATACTTGTTGTGCTTTGGCTTTGATTTTTGACCAAAAATGGTTTACTGATATTCTCAGTTTTAATTTTTAATTTAATACTTTTAGATTTAGCACCTTATTTCTTCAGAAAAAGTGGAAGAATTGTATGGGAAATTACAATTTTGTTTATTCAGTACCAAGCCGAGTTGATTTTGTTGAATTTTGCCTAGTTAAAAACTTAACACAAATTTTCAGTGTCGGTATGGTTTGTTAGCATGGTTTTTGCATTTTTCCCCCTCTACAGAACTCCTAATTCAGTTCCATGTGATCAAACACCTTAAAAAACTAAATGCTACCTGGGGATATGCGAATAATGCATTTAGCCCTAATGTGTTTTGACCTAATCTCACAGCAAGCATATGATGAAAGTGAGCTGTACCAGTGAAGTGGAATTCCTCAACTGTTTGTGATTGGATACCGAATGAACTGTTCATAAACAGCATTGTCACAGCAGAAAATCTAGAAACTTGTCATTGTATGCTTTGTTTGTGTGGACAAAAGTCTGTTGTTTGTGTTTGCATCTTCAGTTTTGACTTTCAGAGAAGCAATTGTTTAGTTTTTTTTATTTTACTACAAGAACACCATCAAATATTTATGGTAGTTTAATGTCATCATTCCCCCACACAATGAAGTACAATGCATACACATGTGATGCTTACAAGTTGCTAATCAATCTAGTTCACATTTGCGAAGCAAACCAAGCGTTTCAGAAATGTGCAAAATTTCACAAGTGGGATTTCTACAGTGTGCAAGACCAATGTATTACATTTTCAGATGGTACCTTTACCCAGTACTATCATTGTGCTGTGCATGACTTCATTTCATCTTCTTTCAGGTATGAATTCAGGTTTGATTCTGAATGATGAACAGCTGCTCAAGAAACAAGAACTTATAAAAGCTAACAAAGAAAAAAATAAGGCCAAAAAGGAGCAACAAGAACAACAGCGATTGAAAAAACTCAAGGAAATGTATGATGGTTCTTTGTAACAGCAGTTCATGCTTGTAGTGTCACTAACTGTTCAACTAATTGTTCAAGTGTAAGTTTGCTGTTTTAGAAATATTTTTCTGTAGTACAAGCCATGAGGCTTGATGACATGCCCATAGTGTGAGTTGTTTTGAAAGTTTTGGATCTTGTTTGGTGGACAATTCAATTTTTCAGAAACCACACTTAATTTGAAAATATCTTTCTCCTTGCCCAAGTTTTGAGCGATAGGAAGTGGACATAACATTTAATGCAGCACGTTTCAATGTAAGTGTGCATTGTGTTGTCCATCACTGGTTACAAGTTGTGATGGCTGTTTGGTGGTATGGTGGTTCCCGTTGTGTCTTCATTTCATTGGACCTAGTGCATAAAATGCTGTTTTGCAGAGGATCTCAGAAACCACAAATGATGACGATGGATGACAAACTACTTATTGAAACTTTGCTCAAAGGACATCAAGAAAGCTATGATTTCGGTTACAAAGAGTTTGACTCGTTTCGCGGCAAAGAGGTATGTATGCTTAGGTTCATTACTTTCGTGACATATGCCTCCAGTATGTCTCCACAGGGAAAAAGCTGGGAATAGTTTAGTGATTTTGTAAACATTTTCATGCACTTGCAGGCCATTTGCATTGCTCCTTAATATGTTTGTCATGTTCTTGTTACTGTAGATCAGTGTTTCCCAATCTTTTTTTGGCTAGCGCCCCCTTTTGTGACAAATAAATTTCTATCGCCCCCCTACCATGTCTAGCACACATATCAACACAATTTTTTCGTATTATTTGGGATGTTTGAAAATGATTAAAATAAGAATGAGCGCAAAGATGCATTTCACTATAAAACTAATTTAGTAAATTAACTCATTTAGCAGTCGGAAACTGTTAGAGTTAATGATTTGGAAACTGTTAGAGTTCATGAAGGGCTCGATTTCGTTTGAAAAGCATTAAACTTGAACAAGAATGTGAAGATTGCGGATTTGGCTTTAATGAGGTTAATACCATTCCCCTGCAATTGTAAATTAACTTCACTGAACTTTGCGAAGATATCTGTGAACTGTGACAGCCAAGATACTGTATCTATCACACCCTTTGACAGTCACCTTCTGTGTGCAGCAACAGATGTACAAACTCTCTTCATCATTATCCGAGTGCACCACATTGCCTAAACTTAGCAGAACACTTCTAAACCCTTTGGTGTCCTTTGATCAATCAATCCATTAATACTCTGCCACATTTTTAGTAAGTTTTGAGTTCGGAGCAGTGCAGGATTGAATTTAATCTGCGTATTTTAAAAGTTTTTGAACTTGGCTGTGACACTTGCAGTCATCCACTGGCTCTACCATCTCTCTCACCCTGGATTTCTTTGGCGCTGCTCAAGCTGAAGTGCGTTCTGAAACACACTTCTGTTTTCCATAATCTTTTCGATTCCCTTTAGGTAACTTATTCTTGTTGGCACCTAACACTGTCTGTAAAAAATATAGATTGCCTTTCTACTTTCGAATTGAACTCATACAAGGTTATTATTATATTTGTGATCATTAAACCACTCCATCCAAAATTAGCTCACGCTTTTGGTTACAGGCTGAGTCTAAGTGCAAGCGTGCATTCTAAAACCCGACCGATGATAGTCACTGCAACGAAACGGGCATTGTTAGTAGCAGTTTACCCCTGCCAAGAAGTACAGCTGACGAAAATTCCAATCATAATCATTTAATTGTAGAGGAGAACAGTTTTACTGTGCAGCTTACCTTTAGTGCTGGAAACTGCAGTTCATCAATTTATCTCCTAGCATTTCACCTCTGTTTTGTTTCCAAAATGCTAAGTTTTTGTTTACAGATTACATGCATACATGTTTGTTGATCATACTGTTTTTTATGACATTTGGTCACTCAAAGTGAGTAAGACAACAGAAATGTAATTATTAACTGGGTCTCCTATCGCCCCCCAACCGCCCATTTTTGCTTCACCGTCCCCCAATCGCCCATTTCTGGTACCGCCCAGTTTGGGTACCACTGCTGAAGATGCTGGTGCCAAAGACTCTATTTGCTGAAATCTGAGTCGATTGTTTAACAGAGATCCTTGATCTATTTACTTGCCTGAAACCAGATTGATCTCTGTTGTAAATGCTTTGTAGGCTATCTCTACTTAGTATGCATTATTGGTTTGCATTGCTGGTTCATATTCAAATTAAGGTAGTGAGGAGTTTATACCACAATTGTCAAATCGGGATAACAGCATGTTATCCCAATTAATTTGAAAAACAAACGTTTACTTATTGTGATTGGCTGATATAGCTGTAGATTCTAGTCTCCAAACAAAACCTACCTCAGCACTGAGCAGTTTGCTCTGAATTGAGCAAATAGGACACAGCTCCAAGCTTGATGGAGTAAGCACGATTTTGAATAGTCTATTTAATAAGACGTGAAGTGCAGCCATTGTATAGCTGAAGGTCGATTAAAAGTTGAAATACTTTTCCCGAAATGAAGTTGAAAATATATACACATCCAATTTCGGTGCCCAGGAGTTCACTTTTGCGTTGCTCAAACCCAGCCTGCTTGACCTGCTTTAACAATAGAAGATAGAAGGTTAACCTCTTGAGTTGTCGGTAAATTGTAAACAAAACTTCTGAAAATATCAGGTCAGTTTAGAAAACGCGTTATTGACGTTGTGGGACGTAAAGCACTTGCTGACTTCACTTTAAGCGCCGTTGACTATTTTCTGCTGAGTTATTCATACTTCCTGCCCTGGATTTGTTTTGCCAATTCTGCAGTTGTTAACTGTTACAGTTACGTTTTTCCTTATTTTCGGGTTTGCTCGTTGTTGGAGACAGATTGAAGACTGATTAAATTTCTTGCGCGGACAGTTGTCGACCACTTCTTCGAGAACGCTTTAAAGTGTCACTCAAGCTAAGCGGATGCTTGATCCTTGAACATTTCGATTGAAGGCGGACACCAACCATTACATCGCCTTGCCCCTTCTAAAATTAAGCGCGAGAATCTTGTAGTTCCATCTCTTTTTCTCAGTCGGTTGCGGCTGTCAATGCAAGTTTAGTTGCCAGTTGAGTTACCGAGGTATTGCTATTGCTGTTGACCTGATCTTTGTGTCAACGTCATTGATATTAGGTTTCGCAATACTCGCGTTTTCTGGTACAGTATTACGTTTCTTTCCTCAGCAAATAACTTCCCCAGCCAAAGAGCCTTCAAAAGCTAACAGTCTAGCTTGGCTTGTTGCTTCATTATCAAAGACCGATCAAGCTCAAGCTCCTTTCAGTCCTACTGCTTTCAATAAAAATGCAGGTTCGTGACTGCTTCAATCATTGCTGAATCGTAAAATGTTTGTGTGAAAACTTATGTTACATGGGCTCTGTTTTTATTAGGGAAACGGCAATCAAGACCTGTACATTTCTTGAATATAGGAGTTATACTGAGCTTGATGTTTTTCACTGTTATTTGACAATTGGTTGGTTGATTTTATTATTTACTGTTTCACCTGCAAATTTGGCGCTCACAGCTTCGAATGGATTACTGCCCGCTCCTACTCAGTTTCGCACAATCTTATCATAAAACTGAAATTGAGCAAGCGGAAGCATGCGTAGTGATGTACCTGTTTAGATTTTTAATTTATGTAATAAAAACACACATTTTTTCAAAAAATCTTAAGTTGAGAAGTCTTAATGAAATGGTTACGGTTTTCCTCGACTATTCATTGTGCTCAGAAAAAGACAAAGCTTCAGTATTTGCTTCTGATGCTGATGACCAACCCAGCACCCATGCTGTAAGTTGTTTTTTGAATAAATTCGTTGTGTTTTGAGAAACTTAGTGAAGGAACGCGTTTGTTTGTGTTTTAAGGTTATGTCTGTGTTTCACCGTAAATTTAGTCAATTTGGATAAACCAAGTGCTTAACATGTAAAGGACAACAGACCTCAATAAGTTTTTGTTCAACTTTGACTGTAAATGTCAGTTTGTTGAAGCGCACCACCAACCGTTGTTGTGTGTTCCACTTCAAGTTCAAAGTTATTTTGAGAAGTTTGCACTTCATACCCAGTGCTTGTAAGTAATGAAATCTTGACATTGTTTTTGGTTGTAAACAATAGTGCGTGATTTGATGTAGGGTAGGGGTAAACAGTAGCGACCGGCGGACCACATGTGGCCCGCCACAACGTTTTCAGTGGCCCGCGGAAGCATGCAAGAAGTATCTTCAGAAATTGAAATTTCCTGCTACTTGTCACAGCAAACGTTAGTACTGAGGTAAATTTGAACGGAGACTTGCTTCTATTGCCATTAGAAGGTACAGCCTTCCGCTAAACGCGGCCTTCTCAAAGTGGCACCAAGTCAAACAAATTGCCCACCTCTGATGTTTTTTTTTAATGTATTTGTTTATTTTTTTGGAATATTTTGCCCCCGTCTTTTGGGAGGCATTCGACAAAGGGGGAGTGAATAGCAAAAAAGGTACATGATTTTAATTTAGTAGCACGATCTGGTTTCCCGTGTAACCGCGCATCAGACACCAATCTAAAGCACGAACATAAGGTGATCCAACACAACAGAAAATGTTCAAGTGCATCATATTCCCGGTCGTTTCGCTGCGATAGGACTATATACTTTCATGACTGCTGTCGGCTTTGTCCAATTGGTTCCCCTTACTTCATTACCTGGCTAAAGATCAGCTTGATTGTGTAACACTCTCGGGCTGCTAAATGTTGCTTAGCTTGGCCCGGTGCCAATATGTTCATATGATTTCGTTTCTTTTGTTCGTACTTTTGCAACGGTCGTCTAGAATAATTTGTCTTTATTCTTCAGGGCTCACGTCGCATTCTTTTGTGGGCCACACGTCTGCGGTTGCGCTTAATGCGAATTGACTATTCAATGCTGTAATTAACCTTTTCCCTTTTAGCTCTGAAATCGATTCTGAGATTTGTCTGGTCTTTGCAATGTTTACTTTCAAGCTATCGATGTGCTGATTGTGTCTGTCTTTGAATATCTTGCCGTGAAGCCGTACCCGATCTTTGTTTCTGATTCGTGTTCACCGCTGCTTTTTTCCCGGCATCTTTCACCAAATCGACATTCTTTATCTTGACAACTGTATCAATCTGGTTAAATTGCTTCGTTGCTGTTGAGAACTTTAGAGTTGTGTCTTTTTGTCTTGTCCTCGCAACTGCAGCTTTACTTCAATATTTTTTTGCCGAAAGTTTTGCGTTACGGATCCCTAGGGAGGAAGTTTTTTTATAAGCTGTAGAAAAATTCTTGCAATTTTGTTTTTACGTTCTTGCTATATGGAGGGAAAACTGCGTAAATTTTCGCTGGTGCCTCCTTTTTGTGCTGCTTTCTGATCGTTTGGGTTAAATTGGAGCTTGTATCTTGTAGAAGTTTGTCGTACAGTATTCTCTATGCTTCTGCTTTTCCTTGCTCTATCCCAGTATTGAAAATCGCTCGCATGTCATCATTGGCAGATTTTTGATCTCTTTCAGTGGGTGGGTGACTTTTGCGTTGATATGACTTGGCTCTTGCCTGGTATTTTGAATTAACGTCTACAGTGACGTTCATTATTTTGCTTTCAATCAATTGAATATTATCTTTCCTCATTCTGTCTATATCTGGCCCGTCTGCATTTTGCATTACAGCCAATCCATCGTGCTCGTGTGGTACAACTTCTTTTTTCCAAACAGCTCGGCGAAGTCGTTCAAGTTTAAAAGACGAACTAGCTTGCAGACCTCAACATTGTCTAAAGCCCCTAAGGTGCCACCAAATGTGTCTTGTTGACTTACGTTGACCCATTGTTGTTTGTCAAAAAGTGAAGATTTTTGTGGCAAGCCAGATGGTTTCTTCAATGTTCTGGGGAATGTCGGTGAATTGCTTTGTAAATGCAATGGCGCTTTCCAATACCTTTCGCGTAATTGATGGATGAAGATCAACCAGGTCGAACTACATGAATTTGCCGATCCTCGTTGTCTCAAAGGGGAGGAACCAGTCGATAACGATTTGGGCACTATGCTATTGTTTAAATTTGATGGCAGTTCCGAGGGTGTAGTTGATCTCATTCTACAAGATACATTGTTTGATGACTTGGCTGGTTTCGTTTTGGGCAGGTCTGATTAGACGACATTTAGGGTTGTTGTGAAAATCCTTTTTATGACCTTTCATTGTAATAAATGCTTTCTTTTCTGCCATGCCGTCCATTTTTCCGCAATTTTAGTTTTGTGCCACGCCATTTGTATGGATTTGTTTCTGGGAAGTCAGTTACTCTTTGTACGCTTTGTTGAGGATTTTGTGATATTTTCCATCAAAGTTTATCACCCTCCGCCTTATAGGCTTAAACTGGTGCTTTTGTCCCCAAATGCGAGTACGTTTTCTGACTCTAATCTTTTTCATGTGCTCTCAACCAGCCATTTGACCCCCACCTGATTGCGTTTATGAACGTGCAGGTGCTAGAACTAGAAGGTAGCGCTAAAGTCGGCCTGAAAAAAAAAACGCTTATGATTGTTCTATTTGCAATCTCAGAAAGTTACCTGCTCCCTGACGCGTGCGACCCTTGTGGTGTGTTCTCCATTGCGTATACGACTGCATGTTTACAAGGTACAGGTGATTAAGCGAGCATATTATTCGTCCAGACTTACGCAGATATGCGTTGCTAAGTTTTGTTGTTGGTGGACCCAAACACCAGACTGAAGGGCGCATTCATAAATTCAAGCCGTTGTAGTCAAATGAAACTTATGGAACAGTCATGAAGACAGTAACGAATCTTCTCAGCATTTGCCCAAACACCTTTCATATTTGCAGCGAATGACTAAAGACATTGGTGGTTTTGCTCTCCGAATTCCATTGAATCAAAAAAAAAATTTCAAAAATGTCACCAATAACGCTCCAAACTACGTTAATATGCAATTTTTACACTGGAACCCTACATAGTAAAGGGGTTTTAACACCGCCACCCCCTTCTCTAACAGCGACGCTGGTAATGCGTTGCATTATTTACCTCTGTTTCATTGTGTGAAGGTATCGGAGGTATCGGATGTCTTCAGCACACTCCATGGAACTGCAGGGAGGTCAGTAAACAGAATTGTATTGTTAACTGAGAATTAGCTTGAGTGCCATCTGCATCATCAGCGTCTTTGTTTTTGGTTTGTGGATTATTTTCTGTAGCTTGGTGGGCTGTAGTTTTGCGCCTAGCTAGTGTTGCGCTATGTACAAAGGTTTGTAAAAGTTTGATCGATCTGACGATAATGTTGAGTTGCAGGGGAAATCTTATTCTTTGACCTGTCGCAAGTTGGTTTGTTGCGCGCGTAAGTTGTGCTGGTTCTCATCGACGGTGTACCTTGCTTCGTGCATTAAAAATTAATGACCTATTGAAATCACAGGTTTTGTTCAAGAAGAAATTAAAGAAATTCAACCCTTGTTTGTGTCTATTGCTTGGGATCACGTAATTCGCAAACATACCTTTCACGAGTGGTTGCTTCGTAAAAGTTTAAATTAACTGTCTTCTTAGGCTTGCATAAGTTAAAACTAACGCCAGCTTGTTTAAGAACACTAGCCGATCGAAAGACGTATCTGTTACTTGTTTACAGCAAATCAAGCGACGTGATTCCCGGTGCTGAACAACTTACCGCTGTGAGTTAGAATTGCTTCAATTAGCTCGTGTCTTGTCGATAACCACCATTGCTGAAGTTTGCTGTGTTCTCTTAAATGCCGCCGTTGTGTGAACCAAAATGAAGTGGAGGACACGATTTGGAAGTTTTTTCTCATGCGAACTCTATAGTAACTTTGTCAACAGCAGTTGACCCTTTCCATTTGACTGCAATGTTGGAATTTGGATGGGGACGCAGAGGGCATGTGTGCCGCTGCCAATTTGTCCTCGTCTGCAGAAAGTAGCAATATAACCTGTTTCTGAACACGTTACCCACACAAACCAAAACGAAAAACAGCTAAAAAGAAAATGGTTGACAACTTATTTTCGCGCTCCGAATCCTACGTACTTTGGCGTGCAAAAGTTTGTGTGACGACAAAAATTGGAGATGGCATTTGTCGAGCATGCAACAACAATTTCCAAATAATTTTCACCATTAATTTTGTTGGCTTGTAGTGACGAGTTTTGCTGTTCGTATACAGCGACAAAATTTTTTCCACCCACAGCAAGCACTGCGATGCATGTGAGCTAGACTCAAGATTGTGTCCTCAATCACGTCACTTTGGGCTTTAGCGTGTCGCATGCATTGCTGCCAGGCTATGTCGCAGAATTGATTAATTAATCTGGAAATAAAAAATGCCCACTTGACTTTGTACCTGGTCTCTAGCATGATGTGAAATGATATGCTGGGTGACATCAAAGCGGCATGTTAAAGCGTGTTCTACAGTTAATTTCATATGTCGTCAAAAGTTCAGTGGCGCAAGCAACGAGGTGCGATAACAACCCACTCGCCGTCTTGTCTTGCGTCACATCATGAAGCACACGTGACCTGGCAGTTGCGCTGCTTACTTCAAGAATTGTAGCAAATCTCTTTCGACAAGCATCGCGCGGCTTCCGCTTGAGTTGGTGTGACGGAGGTAGTTCATTATTTCCTTGGACGGCCGCTAATTGCCTTCTGCAGAAAGTTGCTTTCATGTTGGTTTGCAAGTTTGCCGGTATTTTGCCGTTGTCTAAGGTTTTAGCGCATTAAGTATAAGCTTTTTTTCAAAAATAGTGTTCTTTTTAACATTTGATTAAATGAGTTTTAATGTTAAAAGTAATACGATCAATGCACGAATGATTGCCGTTTCGTGGCGACCGAACTCTCGTCCGATACGTCGCGGCGGTCAAAGAGATTAACAGCATATTCAAGGTAATTACTCTGTTGCAGAACGGCAATGATCAAGTGCAGCCTGGAGAAATTGATCCTGTTCCTTCAGATGATGGAGGTGAATGAGTTGTTCCTGCGACCGAGAAATTTATAATCGATTGGAAGTTTATCGTAAAACGCACTGTTGGGTTTTTGGAGTTGATAAAAATGTGTTCAGTGCATATATTTTATATGCTATTTGCATGAAAGCTAGGGTGCCTACCTAGCAAGTGTAATATACACTCTGATAAGATCGTAGTATCTGGTTCTTGTCTGTGAAAGGATTCCTTTCAATAGACAGTGTCCACTAAGAATGTTGTTTATTTTTTGTTTTTTAGCCGTTGAGTGATATCTTGGAATCGTGAAGTCGCGAACGTGTCATTGTATTATATCTAAATACCCTGCTGATGATTTTCTCAGACTCTCTGTCGTATTTGAGGGGTCTGCTTCGAAGCCAGGGCATTTCGTTGTCCATGATGGAAGACCAGAAGTCGAAACAGCTTTTGCAGCATTTCTGCGATATCATGACTTGGGGCATCAAAAAGGTACGTTCTCCGACCTGATGGTGGATGCATGTGGTGGCAAATCCTGCGGTTTGGTTCGTACCGTTGTGCAATGACGAGTTTTGTGCAGCAGGACTACCTTTCAGTCAGTCTATCGAGTTGTCGGTGGTTTGGTACATCACGGTGACTCCGCTTGCAGCGCGTAAACTCGTCACAGTTCCAAGCTGGCCGAGCAGTGGCGTACGCAGAAAATTTTCATGGAGGGGGTTTTGGTTCAAGGGCATATGGTGGTCATTTGCATTTGGTGTGCGCTGTTTGTGACGTCACAATTTGACGTCATTTCCATGTTTCCAAACCACCGTTTTGGCGAAGTTTGTTGACATAATATGCATATTTTTCTACATCCACTCCCCTTATTTTATGTGTCGTATCAGCGCTTCAAGTTAGGCTATCGGAGAAAAACAAACTCAACGCTACGACACAGCAGTTCATAACTGCAAAAATATCAGGCTGCGCGTTTAACAGGGGAGTTAAACACACTCATCACTACGTCCGAGCAATTTACAACTACAAAAATCAGGCTGCGCTAAGGTCTCGTCAAATACTGGCAGTTGAGCATTGAAGGTTTGCAGCTGGACTGGCTGGCACAGACCCTGGTTTGCGAGATCGATTTTTGCTAAAGAGGATAAAGTACGCAAGAAAATGTTCGTTTTTTGTGATGTATAAAAGTCCACAGGCCGTAACCAGGGGAGGCGAAGCCCCCTTAGAAAATTTTTCGTCCCCGCAGGAAAAGTATGTTGGACGTATTTTGAAACTATTTCACATAGTTTAAAAAATTTGTCCCCCTCATAGAAAGCTCTTCTCCCCCCCTGGTGTCCCAAACTGGTTACGGGCCTGGAAGTCCAGCAAATGTTTAGTTTTCCTTCTTCCCTGCTGAGACATTATCAAATGCTTGAATGCTTCTATGTTAACAACTGCGGTTTTTGAGCTCATGCAACAGTTTTATCGTGCTGCAGAAATTGCTAATGCAGCCAATGGGGTCAGCGCTTGCGCAGATCAGCCTTAGCAGACAAAATAAAGGCAATTGTTTCGGATAAAGTGAACTATCGCGGAGCACAATCTTAAACATGCGTAGTACACGAAAGGTCTGCAGAAAGTGGTGAGATGGTTTCTGGACGCAGACGATAACGGAGATTCCCTCCAAAATCTGATCATTACTTTTTGGCCCATTTACCATGTTCCTTGAAATTTGCATGCAAATTTATTCCGTGGTATTTGCATTAAGTCAATAAATTCACAAGCAAAAAGTACGCGAAAACAATTAATCTCCTTTACGCAGGTAATAAAGTTTTCTAAAATATCATGCTCAAGAGGAGGGTTTGACCCCAAGCCCCTCCCTTGCGAACGCCCTTGCTTAATATAAACTATCAGCGCTCCCAGCTAGGATATCGGAGGAAAATACAATCAACGCTACGACACAGAAGTTCATAAGCGCAAAAATATCAGGCTGCACGTTAAAACAGGGAGTAAAACACAATCGTCACTGCGTCCGAACAAGTTACAGCTGCAAAATCAGGCTGCGCTGATATCTTGTCGAATACGAGCAGTCGAGCATAGAAAGTGTATGGCTGGACCGGCTGGCGCACACCCCGGTTTACAAGATCGAATCTTGCAAAACTACACAAGAATTGAGAATACGCATGAAGTACGCAAGAAAACTTTCAATTTTTATTATGCATAGACGTCCAGCAAACTTTTAGTTTTCATTTTTCCCTGCGGAGACATTATCAAATGCCTGAATGCTTCTATGTTAACAACTGCGGTTTTTGAGCTCGTGCAACAGTTCTATCATGCTACAGAAATTGCTAATGTAGCCAATGGGGTCAGCGCTTGCGCTGATCAGCCACAGCAGACAAAATAAAGACAATTATTTGGGATAAGTGAGCTATCATGGAACACAATCTTAAACATGCGTAGTGCACGAAAGGTCTGCAAAAAGTGTTGAGGTGGTTTCTGGACGCAAACGATAGCCTGAATTCACACCAAAACATAATTATTACTTTTTGGCCCATTTACAATGTTCCTTGAAATTTGCATGCAAATTTATTCCGTGGTATTTGCATTAAGTCGACAAATTAACAAGCAAAAAAGCTTGCGAAAACAGTTAATCTCCTTTGCGCAGGTAATAAAGTTTTGTAAATATCATGCTCAGGGGGGGGGGGTTAACCCCAAACTCCCCACCTTGCGTACGCCCTTGTGGCCGAGGGTACTCAAGACCATGTGAATCAACAGTTTACTGGCACCCTTTACCAATATGTATTTTCTGTGATCCGTTTACAATGCTTTTTACGAGATGCAGAGTAGACCTTAGTAAATTTTTACTTCATGGCGATCTATACCGAATATATTGGCTTGAGGCCCATGATGGCTCTGAGGCCCATGCTTTTTTATTAGAGCGTCCCTGAAACAACGATACAACAGTGAGCTCATCAGTAAGGAAATTTGTGTGAAAGCATCAGTTTATTAACTTTTTTATAAAACCATAGTTTTTCAGGTATCTTCGCTAGCGTGTTTTTGTGCTTATGAGACGTTAATAGGTACAATTTGTCAAATAAAATTTTGAGATGTCGATGTCTGAGGCCTTTTTACGCACAGTGACGTAGGCAACGCGGTCTGCGGTCTTGAGCTGCGACGTCGGGTGTCTGTTTTGTCTTTCTACCACAGCATCTTATGCTTGGAAAGGTAGTTTATTATATTGTTTCACACAGGCAGGCTATGAATGCGAAACCTCAGTGTGTGAGCTCCATGTCCGTTTCCTGCAGTGCGTAATTGGCTGTAGTGTGACGCAGGCCAGCCTTCAAGCGAGCAGAAACATTGTGGGTTTCTTGTACATTCTAAATTTCTTGCGACTCCGCTTAATGCTCACTTTAACAGTCAACGGGCCTAGTCAGGTTTCCTGATTAAAGCGTACTTGTGAAAACGTGAAACTGCCATTGGATTATGATCGGCTGTTTCTTCCTGGTTGCTAAACTTTTGCGAATTTACAGAGTAGATTAACGACACACAATGAATACATACTGAAGCCGCACATTTCTTCGGAAATTTTTGCAACTTACTAAGGTATAGCTTCGAAGAAGACGGATTAGCTTAGAACCAGCCTATCACATATTACAGGTGTGATACTAACATGAGACTAGCACTAGAAACTCGACTTCGCAACTCAGGACCACAGACTAGACAGCCTACCTCACTGTGCATTGATAAGTTAATTGTTCACAAACACTGATATCCGAAAAACTTACTTGGCAAATAACACCAAGCAAAGACACAAAATCACGAAATATGCTGACAAGAAATACTTTGAAATAAAAAAATGCGGGGAAACATTGAAATTAAAAATGTGGGGAAACTTTAAAATGTTAACTTGAGTGAACTTTGAAATGGGACTTGCTTGTGTCGCCACTTGAGGGACGCTTTAAGCTTTTCGTGATAAAACAATGAGTTAAGTCTCATCGGTCTCAAGTCAAGTTGTTGAGCATTAAGGTTCCCACGGTCAAGAAAAATCCTGGAAAACTTATTTGTCATGGTAAGTCATGGAAAAAAAGTTTTTTGAATGAGCGATACGATACCTGGAATTTGTTCGTGAGAAGGACAAGATCCTAGAAGCATTGTGGAAGAAAAAATGTTGCGAGTGATTTTGATCATTCAGTGTGGTTATATATGAACTTTATATTGGTCTCATGAAGCTACCAGGTGTATGATTCGTTGTTGTAGTGACCGCAGGGGCTCTTGAGGTTCCTACTTCCTATGGCAGTATTTCATTTAAAACCGGAATAGGATTCGGTTCTAATTTAATTTCGCTCTTTTGTATTAAATCCAGATTGGTAAACTATTCCGAATTGCGTATCCCTGTCTCTTGCCCTCGGTGGTCATATGCAAAATTACAGCAAAGGTATCTGGACTTTAGCTGATGTATGCTGTCATTGCTTGCGTTCCATTTCTTAATTTTGTTTTGTTGTTCTGTTCATTATAATGCTGTACCTAGCAGTAGTTAAATTTACGAGGCTCTACGAAGGTCAACCTATACAATTTGCTAATTTATTCCGCTCTTGATCATTGCCCAACCACAGTTCGTGCGTTTTTTTCTATCCTTGTTTTCAGTGTCAACGTTTCGCGAGTAAGGTTGTCTTACGGCGTTTACAGGACTGAAGATGAGTTTAAATACACGAAAGTAGTTTACTTGTGAAATAAACTGTGATGGATTTGCTTGGTGCTGTGCTTGTGCTTACAGTTATTGAAAAGTAGATATGTGCGTGCAAGTTCGAATCATCGCAAAAGTACGAAAGCAGAAACAAGCCGGCAGATTCCTCAGAAGTTTGCCGCGAGGCTAGAGCTGGTCTTGCTGTGCAGTCATGGTTTAAAATCCATTCGACCGGTTTGCTTTTATTAGGCGTAGGTTGTAAACACCGGCCGCGTGTGGGTTCCTACTTGTTTCTACCTTATTTTCATGTTTAAATCGCTTCCACTGCTGCTGTCAATCGCGCGGTGTATCCGGCCTAGTCAACAGAGGCATGTTTTCGTTGCTGCTGCAATCAATGCTTTGAAAACCAGTCTTTGAAAGTAACTGCAATGTTGTGGCATTACTGAAAACTTGTCTGCCTTGCATTTTTCTTTTGTTTGCAAGCGTATCAGATACACATTTAGGAGAAACATACTTTTCATCACTTAAGAATGCATTAGCACGTAGGTTACCAGGAAATAAGTTTTGTTTGTAGGCCCTTTCCCATAAGATTGTTTTTTTTCTGCTGATCTGGATTTAGTTTAAAGAGAATTCTCGTTTTATACTTGTTTGCCACTATTCACGATTGCAACTAGTCTTAAAACGTAAAATCTACCAAGCACCGACCATGGAGCTAAAACACGACAGTTTTATATCTGAAAGCGATTGGAGAGCTTTCGTAGAGTAAGTTGGAATGCTCATCCTTTACGCAGCTCCTTCGTTTGTATAATTGCCTGTTGGTTGTTTGCTATAATTGCAGGTTTTCCGCAGAGCTCGTTGAAGTGGTGTCGCGATGATGTTTGAGACTTTTGATTCCAAAACAAAGTAGATGTGGTTGTTTCCTATGTTTGAAGTGGCGATTCTTTACTTAAAGCACTTGAGGCCAACTCACACCTGAAACTAATCGCGGGTCTTTGTGTACCAAACTCGTGCTGTCACCTCTTCAAATGCTGTTGTATTATGTTATTTTTGCAGTAATGCTTACGAGTTGGTGGACAATAAAATCATGTTCAGACGACCTCAGTGTCGAATTTCCTGAACCTCTATTCAGGCGCTTTTGATTGACAAGTTGCTTGTAATCTGTTGTAAAATGTCCACCTGCCACTGGCGGCGTGCTTGCCAGGTCATTCTTAGTATGGAATTAATGAAGAAAAACATTTACGAGGTTTTAAGAAGTGATTTCACACTCAATTGCGTCATGGATCTCCCAACCTTGATGAAAGTTAGGTCGTATGTTGTAAATGTTGTATTAATAACTCACTATTTTCTCTGCAGTCTTCAAAAAGCTGAAAAATTGCTGCAATACGAAACTATGATCCGTTACGACCAATCAGTTGTTATTTTTATATTTTATTAAACGTTCAGTCAATTGCTGAGTTTGTTTTCGTACCACTTAAAATTAAGCTAGTGTCTTCATGCAACGAAGCATGCAAAGTTAGCTGATCGATATATCAATTAGATCTGTTTCTGAAGACGTGGTGGTAACCTTTTTCTTTTTCACTATTCTTCTAAAAAATTATCATTTGCAGATGAAACGCTACCTATGATACGATTAGCTGTTACTCAGGGGTATCTAGAACTCCCAGGTATCCCTGCTGTTGCTTCCAGGATTTTGAAACATAGATTTAAGGTAATAGCGGCCATTCTGTTTGTGTCTAGGTAATTGATTTCTGCAAAAGTATTCCCGAATTTTTGAGCTTGTCGATTGTCGATCAAATCGTTCTTCTGCGCGGAGGGTGCCTGGAAATGCTCGTTTTGAGGTGAGCGACCTCCTAACTGAGCGAACGTTGCTTGTTTTTCCGATATGTTTGCGGAAGACACTGCGAGCAGCAGCGTTTGTTGACCACGCAGATCGTACTTCGCTTTCTCGTCTGATGAAAACAAGTACATGTCGGACAAGTTCCAGTACCAGCCCAGAGACTTCCTTCAAGCTGGGGCGAGCGAGGAGTTCGTGGAAAAGTACAACTCGCTGCACATGCGCATGAGAAAGATGCAGCTGCAGGTTCGTCCGAGTGCATCTACCTATTAACTTCAGATCTTGAAGCGCAACTTTTCCGCGGAAGAGTCATTGATCTTTGAACAGTGGGCGCGTCGGAAACTGATGACGCTGTTAGATTAGACTCGCAAGTTGTAAAGCGCAAGTGTTGAAAGTTACAAAGCAGGTAGAAGTCTAATTAAACGGGCTTAAGCGCGACGATTGCAGATACCAGAAAATCCAGACGTTTGTTGGTGAGTTCCTCGCTGTGTACATATTCTGTGATAGTGTGATCCTCTCAGGTTGAGGAGATTTGTCTTCTGCTTGCTTTGGTTCTTTTTTCACCCGATCGCCCGGGATTAGAAGAACAAGATCGTGTGGAAAAGATGCAAGACAATATCGCCAAAACGCTGCAGGCGTACGAGTACGCGCATCGCTCTCCATCCCAGGTAGTCTATTTCTGTTGTTTGTCTGGCCTTTGTTTTAGCAAATTGCCGCGTTTGCGGAATGCGTCCGAGAACTGGTTGTCTCCAGGCAACGTTCCAGTCGAGCTTGTGTTGCTCGCTGGTAGAATCTGTCGCATCTCTCGTAGCTTTTGCATGCTACTGTAAGACCAAAATTCTGTGTGTAGTTTTGCCAACCAATCTTACTTGACTGGAACTGCTAACACTGATACTGTGGTCGATATGAAAATGGTTTTAGGCATTTGCTGACGTCATTGTGTTATGGCGTTTTTTTGGTTTAAGCAGGCGGAAGAGAAAAAAAGTTAACAAAAATAACCACGTTTGTTTTTAAGCGACGAATGCTTTTTTCCGTGCCAAAGCGTCTTTGCACCATTTTTTAGTACTCCATTTGCTTGAGGCCATCCATCGCCGTCGTTTGCTCTGTCACTTAGTCTTGCTCCTTGCAGGCGAGAACGATGTATTCGGAACTGCTGCTCATCCTGCCCATCTTGAGAACGATCAACATGCTGTTCGCCAGCAACCTGATGACCTTGCAAGCTTCCAACGGCACCGACATGAACCCGCTCATCTTGGAAGTGAACAGCGCCATTCCCGAGGACGATTAGCCGGGAAAGTTGGGCAAGACGAGACCAAGCTGGAAGCCTTGTCGCTGAACAACTCGCTGCAAATAATTCATTGGTCGTGGTGTTGATCGTCAGAGCTAATGACGCGGTGATATTGTAAACTTAAAAATTCTCTGCCGAGTTTCTTGTGCCGCAGTGTGCGAGGCCAGTGCGTGTTCAGAGCCGAGGTCGTTGTTTGCTGTTGACCGCTGTCGACTCGATGCAGAAAAATGCATGTTTTTTCGTTCTTTTCAAAAGAAGAAACGCCGGGCCTGTGCTGTTTTTATTTAATTTGCCAAAACTGCTTGTGCCTATAAAGCAATAAACAGTCAACAGTAGTTTATGCCATAGTTTTTGCGTAATTCTTTACGTTAATTAACTTCCTATCAAATGAACTTCTCGTTTTTGCTGCATGTGTCTTGGCTGCAGAACCGCGGAAACTTTGTACAGTCTTTTGCGCGTCTAGTGTTCTATTATGCGTCAGTTCCAACAAAGTTCGTTCGACTTTAACTTTTTTGCAATTTCTTTCGTTTTTCTATTTCGTGCGCTTGAAAAGATATTCGTGGGTGGAAGTTGTCTCAAGAAAGTAAAGTTCTTAACTTGTGCTCCATTTCCTGTGTTATCAGCTCAGGTTCCGGTATGTTGGTACATTTGCTGTTTCAAGTCGAACGCTTTGGTGCAAGTAGCTGGTTGTAGAATCTGTGTTATTGTTGTAGTTAACCGATCGATTTTTTTTCGTTGTCGCGCAAAATCGTGTGCTTGATTTTTAGCAGCGCTATCTGCAGGGCCCGTGTGGCTCGATTGTTCATTGACCGTGAATCAGCATAATATGTTCTCGCGTTCGTCTTTTGTCGTAAACCGCAATTACCTTAGTACATAGTCGCGCGCGCGAAGACCTCGGGGAAGTGTTGCGTCTTTTCCTATTCGAGTGATCCTGGGTCAGTGTCGGTTGTTCTTGCTGATGCTGCAGTCGTTGATGTTTCCAGCGCCTTCAAAATCTTTTTACTGTTAATCAGTGACTCAGGGATGTCAAGATGACGATGAAGCAGTGATCTTTAACTTTCCAAAAATCGAGCGTTCACGAAGGACTCGCCCGATCGTAGGACGCATTGTCATGACTGCAGTTACTAGACTAAAAGCAAAGCTTGGCGGTTTTCACGCCGATTTTCTTTTCTGAAAGTGTGTTGGAAAAGTTAATTTTTCTAACAATATCTATCCTGCGATGGATTCTTCCATTTTTTATGCAGCTTTAGTAGTGCACGCGGTAAAATGCTGAGTTCGAATATGGGGGAGTGCCGCAGACATCTGCTTTGCTCGAGTAAGCCTAAACTGAATTAAGTCGAACATGAACACATTTCCTCCGAGCATTGGCCGGGTCCTTTGTACCTGACGAAGAACGCCCAGCCGCCCGTCACTTGCAAATAACTGATGCGCAGTTGTGACGCATGGCCGGGTTCGCTTTGTAAACAAACTGCGTTGCCGTGGGTTGCTTGCGGGCTTTTCAGTTTAACGTGAACGCTTTACATGTTTGCTACAGATGCAGTGGCGACAAAAACCTTGCGATGCTGCACGCCAAGGCGTAATTGTTTTCAGAAATGGACAGTATCCAACACGATGGTGTTGCATTAAATCGATGGTGTGAATTTATCTCAAATGATTGGTTTCATCGAAATATCTCCTGCAAAAACCAGAAATAGCTCTTTTCAATTTGTCATTCGCCGAGTTGTCCAAGGTTTGGAACTTGGCCACACGGATCAAAATTTGTGTGGAGAACCTGCTGTGTATTTGGTCTTTAACCGCTGCTTTTTCTAGCGCGAAATTTAGTGTTCAAAAACAGTTGCTGACGTTGTTTGTGATGCTGTTCGTTGGCGTGCCACTTGCCACCTGCAGATACGTCATTTGCCAGGCCCCTGGCACTTCCTGGGAATCAGGAAACTCAGCTCGTGCCGTCATACACGCTGGGCGTCAGCGTTGAGCTCGTGTTGTGTTATAGCATCGCTGTACAGCTTTCGGGCAGTTTTAAAGTTCCGCGTTTGTCGCAAGGGTTCTTTTCAGCGAATGGTTCAGAGCTTCATGTCACCAGAAGAATATTCTGTTGAGCTGTCTTTGAGTGTGCTTTCTCACGTGTTTGTTGATGTTTACATGCGGATGAGCGAGAAAACAAACTGCCAACAATAAACTTTGCAAAACAAGTGCAGTCCTCCGTTTCAGAATACTGTCGCCGCCTTCAATTTTCACTTCCTAGAGTAGTAGAATTTCGGCTGAATAATGTCTCGAGCAGTGTCGGCCTTTGCTGGTGTGTCTGCAACAGCTAAACACATTTGCCGTTTTCTTTGGTGTAATTTTGCTGGCATTGTGATAATTCGCTGTGACGCAGGTGCTTTCCAGGCTTTCACTGCGAAAATTTTCGATTAACATTTTCTGCAACGTCGTTCAGACACTGCGTTTTGCAAGGTGGCAAAGAACTCGTGACAGTCGAATTTTTACAATCTTTTTCAAGTGGGTAACTTTCTCAAACGTCCACCTTCCATTGTTGAAATCCGCGTGGAATCGTCCAGATGAGGTGTCAAGGCTGAGGAGGGACCATAAGAAAACCAGCAGAAAACGTTAGAAAAATGGGCGTTGGAAGGCGGAGCCCTTGGCTTCCCCTGGATTTTGAAATCTGATAATTTGCTATTAACTCTTTAGCAGAAAAATGTTTTTCTCTTAGTTTCGGAGTTGATGAAATGTTGGCCCCCTGGGAAAAATCCTTCCGACACCTATGGTTAGAAATACAAGAGTGTAATTTCACACTGACGTCTATGTAAGTATAAGATAAGGTTACGTCGTCGTAACCTGCAGAATCCATTCAAAGCGTAAGTTTTCTTAGGTGACGGAAATACAAACTGGCATATAATCGATGTTGGACAGTGCATTTGTTTTGACTTCATTTTAATTTGCTTCTCCAAAGATGCTGCCAATTCGATTGTCGGAACACGAAGTTGGCTTTCACGTGTGAGTGACACTCCGGCTGCCCAGATGCATTATCCAAACTAAGGGGGATGATGCAGAGCTATGCTAAAGAAAGTATACGAGTAAATGTGAAGAAGTCACACGCAGAGACTGTTGTGTTTCATTCGCAAGCACAAATTTACATCTTGAAATCCTGGGAAGCCTTACTTTTCCTCGAACAGGGTTTCAGCATTGCGTTGCCGTTAATTCTGACCGACGAATCGAAAGTAAGAGTTAGATCAATCGCGTTGCATTGGACTGTATGAGATTAAGTGGTGGCAGTAGAGTGGACTGTCCAGTCTGAGAATTCGAGGTAAGTTTAATTAAATATAACTCAAAAACTTTAATTGATTGGGAAGATTTGATTGGCCGGCTAGTCATCAGACTGGCCATTTATACGTCCTACATGCATTTTGTGCCTGAACAGGGATGTTCATTTCAATGGACACAAGAATGACTTAAATACATTTTCATATTTTTATTTTAAACACATTTTCTTTAAAATAGTTTACGCCTGTTGAAGAAGTTCCAAATTTATGTAGTCTCTTGATGACTGTGGACAGTGGTGGGTTTAGGGTTGGGGGGGCCCGAGGCAAGACTAAAAAGGGGGGCCCTCTGATGACGTCATCGTAATCAGCCAACCGTGATAATCACGTTTGATTTGCCTAAGAT
>Ga0210059_1001651_pt1 | contig 34012 bp, 18 predicted proteins | sample Ectturendosymbi2_FD_188042 | JGI IMG/M metagenome (GOLD analysis project Ga0210059, IMG submission 188042) | Ecteinascidia turbinata endosymbiont from Florida, USA - Sample 2 (SPAdes) (version 2) | ecosystem: Host-associated > Tunicates > Ascidians > Unclassified | place: Key West, Florida... | reverse complement strand
GCAAGGTTCAGAAGGAAGTTCAGCTTCAACAAATTTCCAAACAGGAGTCAGATTTTCAAGTTGGTCAAGAAGTTTGAAACTCATGGCACTTGTGGAGATCGTAGGGTAACAGGCTCATCGCCCTCTGGGCCTCCAACAACGATTCGAACTCTCGACAATGTCACTAGGGTTCAAGAGTCAGTCGGTCGGAGTCCGAGCAAATCTCTGCGACGAAGGAGCCAAGGAGCATGTACTCTAGGACTCTTCCTGACATTATTTCTGATTTGAGGACAAACAGTTGCAGATTATAAAATGTTATCTTTTCACCTTTCAATAAATGCAATCATCATTGTGGTATCATTTAAAATCCTGGATTTGTGCCCAATCGCTTTGTTTCAACAATTGTGAAACACCCTGTATTCACGAATCGTTTAAAAATCCTACAACATTACAGGCATTCTGTGTTGACTGAGCTTCAAAAAGGTTGGATTGTGTAGCTGGTCATCCAGACATGCACGTTGTAAAGAGTTAGTCGTATTTAGAAGAGCCTGTGCCTGTGTAGTCAGAGTTCAACGGTAACCCCACAAATCATGACAACAGTCGAGGTCGGAATCAAGTACAAGGCAAGTGCAGAACAAAGCTCAGTCTCCTCGGGCAAATGCGCCTGGGGCGTATTATTCTTTTGTTACGACAGAATCACACAAGGAATTTGCTGCTAGAAAGCTTGTCATTATCATCACAGCCGGTTTCTTACCGTGTTCAGTGGAGCCTCAGGCAAAACAAATACTTTTTCCACGCTAAGATTGCCACATTGATCAATTATGTGCTAAGGCCATCGTAAAAGGTAGAAAGTGGTTAGTAGACTTGTTACCGAACTATAGTCAGTAGCTTCTCGTCAGTATTGTAATCATGTTTATCGTGCTCGTTGTCATTAGACCGTTTTTCATTCAACTTACTTTTAGTGACGACACCTTTCAACTGCACAATGTTGTCATCATCGAACTGTGCCATGGTGCATGCTTCACGGAGAAAGTTGCTTTGGTCAATTAAACTTGCTCCGTGCTTCAATCTTTTCACTGCGACGGGAACTGTTGCTTTCCCAAACATATACTTCCCCTTGCAAACCTCTCCGAACTCACCTACGACAAATAGTTATTTCTGAGCTGATAGTGTTTTCCTCAACCAGACCACAGCATGAAGCATCAATGCCTACCTCGGCCAATGACTCGTTCGATCTTAATCCGTGAAACGTCAATTTCAGTTGCTATTTCCTTCACACCTTGATGAGGGTCACGATAATCAACGTACGTCTTGCTGCGAGGATTCCGTCCTGCACCAACATAGAAACAGAACAATCGGTTCATTGCTGGTAGTTCACGAGAGTCGAAGCTTTTTATGAGGAATTACAAGATAACATTCAAACTGACCGGCGATGGCGCCACTGAACTCTCCACGAACAATCAAAGCATTTGAACTCTCCCCGGCTAGCTTTGATCTTGCCCGGGCTGCAGCAGCGTTGCGATCTTTGCGTATCTTCTTTCTTCTTAAATAGACTGCGATCACGATCAAAATAATAACAAAGACAACTGCACCAATAACCCCGGCAACAACTCCGGTGCTTCCCCCATGAAGTGGATTATTGGATGGCTTCTCCACTTCTGCTGTAACAAAATAAAAACAAAATTAAGGAGCTAGAAAAATCCCACAGGATCTTTTTACTGCTGCTGTTTTCATTCAACAATTCCCTGCATCCTTAGCGCTTTTTTCCTTTGGTAGTTCTGTTTTATTTCATTCCCTCTTTGTTGTTTTTTATAAGTTCATCGCCATTGATTTTGTCTTTTTAATTTTGTAACTTGTTCAATTTGTTGTTTGATCACGTAGATTTTTTGCTTCAAAAATTGTTTTGTTTTTCTCTTTCTTTTCGATTTTGAGTGCTTTTTGACATTGTTTTGTCAGTTTGTGCTGGTTATTTCGCGTTGCTTCGTTTATTCGTTTTCTGCTTCTAATCTTTTTTGTAGTGTTTTGCCTATCTGCAGTGCTGTATTACTAATGTTCATATTGCACATGCATAGATACTGCCAGCAATTTTCATGTGTTTCAGGCTGGTCCTAGAACTAAGCGTGCTACGAATGGCTACGACCAGCAGAATGCCTCGAAGACAATCTAACCACAGCATCGTTATGAAGATTCTTCGCAGAGCGTTTTCGCAAAGTTGAACTCTGACAAACAAAGCTTGCATCTTGGTTTCCAAGTGCATTGATTTGAGATCTCCTGAACATGCCTTAGCAGCTGGGAGACGTGCTTTTTGCTGCTTTGCTTGCTTTCTATCGTAGTTACCTTTTGATTTCGCTCAATATTGTCGAGTTTTGTATGGCTTTAACGCAGCCTTGCTGTTATGTAACGGAAGGTTTTGGGATGGTTTTACTTCCGCTAAGTATGGGTTGAAACCCAAACAAGGGTCGCGAAGAGACAAAAAATGGGTCGCGCCAAGGTGATCCAAACCTGATTTGTATATTTTCAATGTCACTTGCTTGTCTCTACCTGTCTGTAGCGTATAGGTACTTGAGAAGAGTAGCTTTCTGACTTTGAAATCGAACTTAGCAACTGACTGCCACAAGCCACCCATACAATCAGTATTTTTTAATACGTTGTTTGTGTCTTGGGTCGCGTGGTGTCCACCAAACTCAGACTTGGGTTACCCTAAAATAAGTTTCAAAACCGCTGATATCAAGTACGCATCCTGTAACTTACAGGACTTATTTTTGTTTGTTTTGTCAAGTGTACACTTGGTATAGTTTGTTTTGTTTTTTTGTTCCTACTGTGGTCTTTTCCTGTCCTATATAAACTGGGTAGCTGGCTTTTCAATTAGATTCTCTTAGTTGGTAACTTTACTGTTTGTGGGTTTTATTTAATTCTATTTTGTGCTTATTGTACTTCGCACAGCTGACGATGCCAACTTCGTAGGCGAAATATATACTCTGTAAGATCTTAGTGTCTGAATCTTTGCTGGGAAAGGATCCCTTTCAACAGACAGTGTTCTTAACACGCTTGTAGAAAAGGAAAGACTTTCTGTGAGTCAAGATGGGTGTCTAGTGACAAATGGCAGATTGAACAACACTAATTTATGAAGCACACATGGTGTAGTGGTGTTTCAATCCCAGGGATGATTTAGTAGTAGGTCGCTAGTTTGGCCTGAGGCAAGGTGGCATAGCCACCTAAAAATTTGGCAGTGTTTTGTCATTTGATTGCTGGAAAGGTTAGCTTTGTTGATAATATTCGTTGTATGAAAACTGAAAAAATCCTGAGACTATTCGCGCTTTGTTCGATAGGTTTCGGATGCTTCTTATTACATTTTCAGTGGGAAATGAAGCAACGTTAGGCAAAAGAAGCGATTCAAAACCGAAAGACTTTGTGAAATAGGTGTATACGACGTAAAAAAACTTTGAAAAGTAAAGATAAAATTCCTGGTCATGTCGAAAACGGTGAAAACAACAGAAAAATTACCAGCTATCTGAGAAAAACACTGTAAACAAAACCAAGATTGCTAGTAACGTAAGAATGCTGGAAACAAGATTAAGACTCAAAGTGAGAGGCAGTGTGGAGATTACAGCATGTTGATGACAGTAGCGTAGCCAGCCCAAAAATTTGGGAGGGGCCAGAATATTTGGGGGGACTAAAATGGTTGATTTTAGGCAAATAACACTATTTTGTTTCGGATACCGCCTCTTAAAGCACAAAATAACTATATGTTCAGAAATTTTTTTGGGGGGCATGGCCCCTAGGCCCCCCCCTGGCTACGCCTATGGTTGATGATGTTGTCAACAAAATACAAAATACGCATAACTGTGAAACAAGTACAACTTGAGAATTTGCAAATTTATCAGATTTTTTTCTAAAGATTCAGATTACTAAAGATTTGAGTAAAATTACAACTGACGACAGAAACACTGAAATTCAAGTTGGCGTAAACTGTTAACATCAATACCGATAACAACAAGCACATGAAATTAAGTACGAACATGAAAATCAAGAATACAGGCAGACCCGGGCATGACAGCATTACAAAAATATAGAGGGATGGAAAAATGATCTAGGTTGATGTCAGGTTGTTGCCCTTCATTAGCAGATTACCGTGCTTAAAAGCAGAACACAAAATTTCTGGATTTTTAAAGTCAATGAAATGGCCCGGATGTGAGTGCAAATGTTTAACGACATTATTATTTCGGTGGTTAGGTATTGACATTTGTGCTCACTAGGACGAAATCTCACGTTTCGTTGTGTTTGTGCAATATAAGAACAGCCGCAAGAACATTAGCGTTTATGAACATTGAAACGTTCTAAATGTGCTTGTTTGTCCTTTAAATGGTCTTCAATTGCATGTGGTATATGGATGAAAATTATTTGAGCACGCTCCTTGAAGTATTTTCGAAAAAAAGATTACAATTCTTTTTAGCTGCATTCTAGTTTTACCAATGCAGGGTATAGACAGAAGGATTTTCCGAGTAGCAGTTGTGCTTTTTTGATTGTTTCTAGAACAAGTGTGCATGTAACGTTTGCAGAAAAATACTTTAATTTGTTTATCAGTTATCTATCACGGTATTGATTTCGACGAAAAAAATATTTCAGATTTTGAAATTCCTTGTTTATCAAGTGATAAGTGCTGCACATCTACGAGTGATACAGTGGACTTTGAATGACAATTTTTATGTTGCATAGGAGACAAACTTTTCCATTCACTGTACTGCACTGTGCGTGTGCTTTTTCTGGAGACATTTTTTGTTCTATTCCGGTGTCGTTTTTGTCAATAAAAATACAAATATGTTAACTTTCCAACTGTTTCTACTTCATATGAAACACTGGCGCTGGAATGAACTTTGTTTAAATTTGCAAAAAACTGATCCATTTTGTGTTTGAATCGAGCGCAAAGAAAACATTATCGACATAACGACACAGTATGTGAAGGGGGCATCCAGTCTGATTAACGTCGTCATTTCATCATCAAACTGTGAGGTGTTCAATTGACTGTTCTGCATCACAGACACCACTGCCTGCTGTAACAGGTTCTTCCAATCGAACCCGTTACGTCGTATCTTTGGACAATTGCACCCCGTGTCTATTATGGTTCGGATACTTTACTTAAACCAGTACTGGAGGAAGAAGTTGAATGAAAAGCTTGAACCAGGGTAGTATTTTAATTCGTTTAGATTCTATCACATAAAAATCAGTTATTTTCTTTACAGAATACGAAGCACAACCAACAACGTCAAGTCAGAGAAAAAAAACGTTTCTGAAATATTTTGTGTTTTGCAAGTAAAGAATGGGAGGCAACACATTGATAACGGGTTCTGTTTGGAGTGAACCTTAAGTACTTTATGAGCACATGTTTTCTGAACATGTTCAGAGACATAAAGAGAGGTGTTTCTTTCGGCATAACAAGTTTGCAGACAACATCTCAAAGCCGAGGAGCGCCAGCAATTAAGGTCAAGCTTGGCAACGAGTTACAGACTTTCGTTATATATTTTTTCAACACAAGCGTGAAGTTGCCATGGCACTGGCCATTCCTAGTTGCCATGGCACTGGCCATCACCAGTCGACTCCTCGCAGGGCAGGAGGGGCGGGAGAAACTCAACTCAGTTCCTGTGACTCAACATTTTAGTTCGAGATCTTGACACGTCACAGATCCGTAACCTCGAATGTGAATAAACAAAGTTGCAGTGTGTGACGTAAGACAATAAATTTTTATCATTAGGGAAAGTTTTTGTTGCAATAAAATCGTGAGAAGTTTGCATTTATTTTTAACAAAAGTTGCAGTAAAAGCTGCATTTATGCACAAGCAATTTAAACGACAGTGATTTACCCAAGCGATTTATTTGCATATAATGCTAAATATTTCCAAAGATTATCTGGCGAGAAATGGCGATCTTTCGCAAATAGCTTGCATAGCATGCTAAAACTTTGCTTTACACTGCATGAAGTTGCTTGGCAATTTGACAATTTGGCGGGCAGTTCTGGACTGATATTTGGCCGGGTCATTTCTAAAACTGCTTTTAGGCCACTATTCAGTTCGAGCCGGTCATCAAAGGGAACAGAACTATACTGAAATAGTTTTAAAGCATGTTTTTTAAATCAAAATTTTACATTTTGCGCAATACTAGATAAAAGTTGCAGTAAAAAATTGCACGTAAAAAAGAAAAAAGTTGCAATATAAAATTCCTGGAACCAGCTTAAAGCATCATACTACATAAATTCTGTGTATTGAGGAAGCAATTGGAAGCTGTAAAAAAGTTGCAAAAATTTGCCCTACTTATCATTAATTGTAAAAAGTCAACAAAATATAGCAAATCTATATAAGCTCACCAGGCATTGTCTCGAATGTAACCGGGGAACTAAACTGACCAAATCCGGCGGAAGTTCGAGCCCGGATCCTAACCGAGTATTTTGCGCCACTGTGCAGACCGCTGATCGTTACGTTTTGTGTGAAGACCTGCAAGAGATGGTGATGATGCTTCGACCGTTACTCATACAAGCCAATAATTGTAAAGTCACTGCAGTGACAAAAGAAAAAATTACGCGCTGTTGCTAGGATCAAAACTCAAGATTACAAAAATTGAGCACAATTACAACTCCTCCACTAAACACAGCTACAACACTGTTCAACGAACCAGAGGTTCAACGAACCAACATTACAACACTGTTCAACGAACAATTGTTGTCATACAAGCCAAGTACATACTTTCTCACAGTTCACATTATCCGAATGTAAACAGCGCGAAGCTCTAACCAAGTTATACTTCATTAACGCGCTGCTGCCGCTGCAGCTTGTTTGTCTTTCGTCATCTCGTCCGTCTGTTATGCAGGTAGGCATGGCTCTCATACAAGCATTCGACGACGTAATTGCTGGACCTCACAAACCTGAGTGGTGATGGGAGGAGACTGAGTAGGATTGCCACCAATCGCACTGCACACGGCTTCAACTTGATAATCTAAAATTTTGTCATTCGCTCTGCTTGGTGGAAGCCATTTGAGAGAAAGACTTCTTTCTCCTCGTTTTAGCAAAGTCACATGGAGCACTGGAGAAGGGACTGTTAAAAAAATCACATGACAGATATTAGTGCACAACCACAGTAACAAAATGAAACCGCAGCCGAGTTCAAAATAGTCAGATAAAGCGAGATATACGCAAATCTTATATATTTTTAGATTGTATGTAATCGTCGGGTAATCCCCAGTTTACATACCAGCTTCACTTGTGGAGAATGCAGCTTCAACATATGAAGCAGGAGATGTCCCTTGGTCTGAAACGCCGTTATGTGATTTAACCTGGATAGAAATTTACTGCTGTTTTAGAAAAAAGTGGCGTAATGGCGCTAGAATATTTTTAAAATACGAGACACGAGAAAACACAAAGTTACCTATTGCTTATTATTGACCAGCGCTTAGTTTTAGACAAGTACTACAGTGAAATCATGAAGACGACATGCGTTGCATGGAGCAACGTCGCATGAGATCCCAAGCCCAGCATCAGATGCTTTCATTGGTATTTCCAGTTCGTTGCAAAACTTTCTGTACATTTTCGTGATAGAGTGAATAAATAGAAATTGAAAACTGACCTGACACTATATAAGTGTCTCTAAATTGCGACTCTTTCATTTATACTGTATATAATACCAAGCACTTGGCTATGGCAAAATGATTGAAGTGAGTCACATCTAACCTCAATGGAGTAAAAAGAAAATGTATCCAAGTCAGAAATCGTTAAAGAGGTTGTAAAGAGCTGGTTAATAACGGGAGGTCTGTAGTTGAGGGATTCCGGACACTTGCGACACGTGAGGTTGGGTGAATCACACTGCTTGCAAGACACACTAAAAAAAACAAAAAACAGTAGTTTTAAAGCACTTGCGCAACTTGGAAACTCACGAGACCACATCATGCTGAAAGCTGACTCCAGGCATTCAACCTTGAGTACCAATCTACTACTTTGGATACAAATCGAGGTGCAGTCCTGGACGTAAGAAAGTTGAATTCAAACAAAGTTGTTCGCACCATTTGCTTCTTGTGCGCGCTGCATTTAGAAACATATCACCAATACCTCCGCCGTTCAGTACGTTCCAATATTTCCGCGTATAAATATTTTAAACTGTGACGCGCTTCTCGCCTCCAACAACACCACATGTACTGATACAAGGACATAAATTTTACATGAAAATTTCGGGTCAAACTTAAACATTTAAACCGAACCTGTAAAAAATATCTCTTCTTCCCCCAAGGGATTGAGGTGGTGACCAACGAAGCTTAACCGATGTCTTGTTCACTTTCCACCGCAAGTCCCGAGGTGCTGAAGGGGGTTCTGCGATAAAACGGTAGGGTTGGATATCAGGATATAACGAACATTTCGAAGTTGTAGTTTGCGACGCAAACGAAAACACAGTGGATGAGGTTGTGTTGTTGTTCAGGCTTAAAAGTGAAGGTCTTTTCGGACATTCCTCGGTCAGTTTATACTTAATCAGTTTGGTTAAACTCGCTGTCATTCGAAGCCAGGCTTGGAGCTTTCCAGAGCATCAATGCTTGCTGAAACAACCCCCCACACAGAGATGGCCTCATCTTTGCACGGAGGCAATTTAAATAAAAAACATTGCATTCAATGGCCAAACACGTCACAATCAGAGCCCGGTCCCTGTTATGGTGCGTTTTGTTCTTGCGGCCAAGATGTTTGCTCTGCTGGTTGATCTAAGCCGACATGATGAAACAGGTCAACAATACATGCCATCAATTTCTACGCAGTCTATGTGACTATGTTTGCACAACGCGTTCGACCCTGCAACAACGCGCCACTTACTTTCATTGCGTATATAAATGTTTCTAAAGCTTTTGCCCATAGCACCACTTTGATTTTCAAAAAATCGTGCAACAGCCACCACGACTCATCACGTGACTGCACCGGCTACAGAGCAAGTCATAATGTTCGTGAATCCATTTGTGTATCCTTACTGTGTATTCCTGCTCAATCTGAAAGTGCAAAGCTATGGAAGTGATCACATATTTGATTCAGTAGATCTGTCCCCACATGCCCCACTAGCATAACGCCGTGCCTCACGTTGAGAAACACTAGCATAGATGATAATAACCACGTCTGACGCGAATAAATCAAACGCAGCACACATTTGATTGCAGAACCGATCCCACCTAAGGGGGCTTAAACAAAAAATTAAAACCTTTTCCTCCGGCTAAGTGGCCTAGTGGGATAGAGCACGTGTCATCGATACAGACTTTGTTCGAATACCAGTCGGTTCATACCAAGACTTGAAAAGCGGCACTTGTGGCCTGACAGGCCTGTCTGCGGCACCCAGCTCGGGGTTAATGGGTGAGTGCAAGGGAACAGTATACGCGCGGTGCTGCCACTGGCTCGCCACCAGTGCAGCATTGACTGCTGAAGAAGCCGCGTGGCCCACGACACAAGCAAGCGGTGATGGGCGCCGCAGACCACCCGTGACGCTCCAAAGCGAGTACAAACCGAACTTAAAGAAACTTCTTTCTAAAAACCTTTGTCAGGAAAAAACAAAAATCAGTAAAAACGATAAAGTTCGTGATCAATAACTGCCTTTTTAAGTATGTGATCACAATTTTGTGCTTCCATCTGATATCTAAATTAACCACGTTTTATTTTTAATTACAGCACGAAAGAGTTATGAGACAGTTGGCCGCGCTCAAAGACGGATCTCAAGTTTTGGTCTGAGTCAAAATCTTCTACTATGCTTCGTTGACCAATTGAAGCCTTCCCCTCTCCTAAAAGGTTGATGGAGATTTTATCAAAATATCTTCGGAAGTGATGAAAAGTACAGGCTAACAAAACATGATACAGAATAAAACAAATTGAAATAACGATTGCCGCTCGACAAATCCATCGAACGCTCAGCAAATGTTGCGCAATAAAAATACAGATTAGAGGATGAACAGCTGGTTCCACAGATTGATGACGTACAACTAGGTTACATCTTCTAGATCACGTTTTTCCCAACTTAATTCATCACACAGAATTTGAAGCTTGACTCTTCAATACACAAACAAACGTTGTAAAATGTGTAGAAGATGTGATGCTATGCTTTTTCGCTTCGCAAGCCCGAAAAGCACTGAAATAAGTCAAATGTTTCATCGTGAATAAAATTATGACAAAAAATCAAGCGGGTTAATATTCTCAGGATGATGGTGGATTATGCCATCCACTATTTTGCAACGAGGACATAACAGAGATGTTCGTTCATTCTTAAAACTAAACTGTCCAGCACAGAATAACTTGCCAATCAAACTTAAACAGTCACGTAAAAGACATACTCTCAAGACTGTTTTGAAGTTCAAATTTAGCTGTAAAACATGACGGATTGTATCCAAAGCTTCAATTCATTGCCCCCAGTTTCAAACAAGCTTAAAATACAGCTTAAAACAAACGTTTTAACTGCGTTAACATGTGTTGAAATGCATTGCGACGCACGACCGCGTGGTGTGAAAAGAATGCTCGACATTTTGTATCATACCACGCGTATTTTGTCGGCGGTGGCGGTTGGAGCTCGAAATTTACGACCGCTTAATGACACGTTTCCTATCACGCTCTTAAACTATTTCAATAAAAAGGAACCGACTTAAATATTTGGGATGACGCAGGTTTTACATTTTCCGGTCGATTCGCGAATGAAGGCAACTTTCATGGAATGACGTGCGAGGTGCAGAATATACATGGAATGAAAAAAATAGTAGAAATTGATTCGCTTTGTTTTATTCATTTTACCGGTAAAGAACACGGAAAGGGAATAATATTAACTTTTGCAGGAGGTGCACATGGAGCATATTAACATGATCGACATAATCGCCTAGCACAGACTTGGCATTTTTCGACATTGCCACGTCCGGTCATCAACGTGCACTGCAATTAAGGGCCTGAATCACGAAAAGCTCCACGTCAGATGCTTTGAACCTAATGAATGGATCTACGAAGATTTTTCGCTCAAAACCTCTCGTGCATCCTGGGGCGAAAGGTCCCGAGACCCATGGGGTGTTATTACAGCAGCACGTCCAATCCGACAGACATTTTCCAGCATGCACACGTATTTGTCTTTTTCATTATTAGATATGCTTCAAATGCGGGATCTGACTAAAATCAAGCAAAACAACAAAAGTAAAGAAAAAATGTGCTTTTCTTAATTGAGTTGGCTTGTACTGTAGAGATGATATTTTCTATATTTTACAGGTGATGCTTTGTTTCAATCACCAGCGCATTCCACTCCACGCACTGGATACAACTTTGCTACAAGGAAGTCATTTAAAGCTCATTATGAAATAACAACTTTGAAAATTTCAACTATTAAACTTTTTCATATGAAAAAGTTGTCAAAAAGGCCGTGTTTGCAGATTTTTTATAAGCATTTAGTAAAATCCTCCTGGAACGTGTGAAAACCTTAACAGCACGTCATGGGAAAATTTTAGACACCACTGAATTATCTTTCTGTAAACAGCTGTGAACAGCGGACCCTTTTTTCCCTAACTAACTAAAACAGGGGATTAGTCACATACACAAAAACGGCGTGCACACAATGACCACCTGATTGTTACTGTTTGGTTGAGAATGGTTGCTTATAGATGTCAAGACAAGAATGTTCGCTGTGACGAGGTTGTCGAAAGTGCAACTTCCGACCTCGACATAAAATAACCTTACATTGTGAAACACAGGTAAAAATACATCGCAGTAGCAGCTTCCCTCTCTTCCCCTGTACTACTTTCCGCTTTGTATGAAAAGGTGCCGAGCAAAGCAGGGCAAGAGTCAATCTCGCGGTTTCACGTTCCAACTAAAGAATGGCATCCTTGATTGGTCGGAAATACAACAATATGCAACAATCGTTTCTTTGTGACTAACCCTCAATACACACAACGACAATACTGAAAGTTATGTCTGGAATGTAACGAGGACAAGTCATTGCTACAGACGCAACCACGAGTCACAGACAATCAAACCATAATTGCCAAGAGGCATCCAGCTTTGCCTGTTTCTGATTGCTCAGCAAACAAGCCCGATGTAGTTGATGCCATCAAGCTGGATCCACAACAAACTATCATGCATCGCACAATTACAGCTGAACCTTATTCGCAGCAACACACCCCAGCTTTGTCATACCATTTAGGACAAACTTTCGCAAGTGTTTTCTGACTTTTTCTACACTTTTAAAGTGGTTTATTTTTACAAATTGTTTAAGTTGCACCAAACATTCCGTCGTGCGTGGATCGAATTTCAGGGAGGTACATTGGCGATCAACAAGCTGCAAAAAACGTGAAAAAATCTTCAAAAACACGATCGAGCAACCAGAAGAAAACTGTATAGTGGTTCATTTTGGTCACTTTCAGCAAAAATAATTAAGTTTGGCCACGTCACGTCAATGACACGTGATAGGAAAGCGTTTCAGGCTGAGATAAGATTGCGCCTCACAAGCTGCATATCAAGCCTCAGTACATTGAGCTGATATCGCGTGTGTCGAAACTAAAAACCTGACCTTACACTACATTCCGATAAATAAAAATATTTTGCCACAAAATTTTGGATGAACCTATTTTTGTTGCTGTTTTTACCGAAATACATGAAATTTTCCTCGCTAGTTTCCTCTCGTGGCAAAATTTTGAGGTAATAAAGAAAATAATTGTATAAATATTATCACAAATGTTGCAAATGTTTTTCAATCCAATTAAAAATTTTGTTGCAACTGAATAATTTTCGTACATGCTTTATGTCCTTATGACAAACTGATGGAGAGCGCCTTATCAACTTTGAAAACAAGGATTATTTGTAGAACGTCAAGAATGTTGAACATTTCAGTTTTTTTTTACACAAACACAGAAAATATTTAAAAATACAAAATTTTAATTCAAACAACTTTCGAAAATTCTGTTTGAACCTACGAGAACAAGGTTGATCAACAGGTTCCTTCTTTGCTCTGAAATATCCAACTTCGCAAATGCACATGGAAGAAGCTCTAGCGCGGGCGTTGCTGTGGCCCGGGCATGGCAAACATGGCTCGTTGCCAGTCTTCGCTTTGTAATACCCAACGGCACACTCTGCAACATATCAAAAGATTTATTTTCTAGAAAGTAAATATTCACGAAACCTCACCAAACTACGAAGTCAAGCTACGGCGGAGAGACGTAAAGTTATGAACAAAATTTCTTTTTAACAATGATTCTCGAAACTTCTACGTTTCCACCTCCAGGCATTTACAGAAGCAGCCAGGTACGTTTGATCTGTGAACATCTTCGACTACACCTCAAGTTTTTGGACAGAAACGTTGGCGTAGTTTACACGTTTTCATGAGGCGTCGTTTGTGTCTAATTTAGAGTAGTTATCCTTGCCTCCACATATATAATTTTGATAAATCTAAACATATAACACTAAACATCTATTTTTTATGTTATCAAATTTCATCGTTTCTTAATTTTTTTGTTATGACAAAATATCGGCTGTTATAAACAGAATGAGGCGTTACAGGATGGAAAGGGTGAAATTTATGAAGTTCAGGCAGTATATGTTTCGAGATAAAAATAACCAAAGTCTATAAAGGCTGAGCTTTTCGCTCCTTGAACGGCTAAGATTTTCATAAAACGCAAAATAGTGACCGCTTTCAATCCTGGCTGGAAGTTCTCCCTTCCCTACGGTGGTGAGCAGCAAGGGCACTTGGCTCGATAAATATATTTGTTATAATGACAAACTAACAACACAGGATCACCCAAGAGGCTGCAGCGATATGTACTTGAAAGTTGTCGCTTCTTGGCCAGCAAAGAAATTATCAAAGAGCTTGGGCCATCTTGCCGCAGAGCAGCAGCACTTGTACGCGCCCGACGACTTTCAGCGGGTCGGGACAGTGAGCAACGGTTAATGACTAAATGCTGTGAGAAGTTCCGACGCCGCCACACTCGAGGTGGGAATGCCTCAAGATCATACGTCACAAGAGTTTTAATCGCCCAAGGGTTTCCACTGAATGACGCATTGATGCCTCGGCAGGCCGAAGATGACTTGTAGTGCACAATGAAGCAGATGGTAGTTTTCATCTCGACACAAACGTCTTCATTTTCATGTCCCAATGAAAGCAATACCTCAATTTTATCTAAATTTTGAAATGGAAAAGTACTGCCGTGTTTATCTTTTTCCAAGTCCTGTTGCTGAATGTATCTACTTTTAATAAAGCGATAGACATTTTTAAAATCCCAACATTTGTGGAATAGGGTGATGTCCACATGTACCTGGAATCAATATACAATGAATATAAACGTGAAAGTTTTCAAGATGGCGAATGTGGTGCGCGATTAGGGGATGGCTAAACTAAGTAGAGACAGACCTTAGCTATCAATAAAATAGTAACCAACCAAACGCAAAATGCATCTGCGATGCACTTTGTGTGGAAAGGTCACAAAAGAGGTAACAACACCCACGCAAGATCACGCCAAGTAATAAAATTGAACCTGAGCAGATAACAAAACATGCAGGCAATTCACGTACGTGTTGTGCCAGTAAAAACATACACTGGAGCTATTGTCAAGACGATGGTCAGTGAAATGAAACGAATGGAGAAAACGACCAAGGTATTGGCCGTGCTTAGAGTTCTGTAAAACTAAGCAAACGCATAACGGGCTGCGCATCACAAGAGTCTGGTGTTAAAGAACAGCCTTCACATAAAAAATCGATCTGGAAAAAGGGAATAATGAAAGTAATATAATCTCATCACAGAGGACACGAACCCGTCGTGTCATGGGCCTTTGCAACAATGACACTCACCATGATGTCAACACTAGCGTAAGGTTTAAAAGTAAAGATATGGTTACCAAAAGAGTGGGTGAATGCGATAGCATCAGGGTCATGTACTATACACCAAGTGCCAGAAAGCAGAAACCCAGTAAAGATATCCAATGACTCGAAAAGCCGAACGTTCATGCGACAAATTGCGACATGTTGAGGCTCTTTACCATATTTTAGTGGATGTTCAAATATTGCGCAAATTAAAAGCGGATCCAATAGTATGAAGAGGTACAATGGCACTACTGGAGTAACCTAAATAAATAACGTGTAACCCTGACATAGTTTGATGCGTTCCAATGCACCAAAATGTTGATGTTTATTTGAATATCTATGAAGAACGAAGGAATCCGACGAAGCGCAACATTGAACCAAAGCAATGATATCAACTCAAATTCGGGTGTAAACATTGACAACAAGCAAAATCAGTGGCGCGGTTTGGATCCCCTTCAAATTTCTCGCGAAATTTAAACAAAATTGGGCTCAGATTTGGAAAACGTCCAGCAGCAGCTTCCGCCTTAGACGACACATTGCGGCCGTATGCGATCCAAACAAAAAAAGGCTTTGCTTTATCACTTGGAAGTTGGTACTTGTTCTAACAATAGCGTGTTTGTGTATATGCGTGCATACAATGTTTTTGTATTAATGATGGAGCAGTGATCAAAAGCTTCACAAGTTAACCGAATCGGTGTCGACAGCATCTTCGCGGGTTGATCTGCTCTACACCAAGTGTGCATGCCATGAACGAATGACGCAGATAAAAAAGCAAATTTACCGATGCCGCAGTGCAAAATTTTTGAAGAACATCAACAACAATAAACATCCTTAAAAAAACTTTCAAACATGATGTCGTCGCTTGGAATCTTAATCGTAAAAGAAAGGCTTTGGCGCGTATCGGGCCGATCACGTGATAAAAGTCAAAATAAAAACGTTGAATTCGCACACCCCACAAAACATTCTCTTGGTCACTTATAGTGTCAGAAGGTCGGAAAGCGAAACGAAAAACTGTCAGGCGTTTGAACAAACATATAAGAAGGACATACGACATATGTGTGTTTAACTTTTCGGCACGAAGGATTGAACTGCCGATCGTAAATCCACCTAATTACAATAAAAAATGGAAGTGGCCTTTAGAGTCATTGTTTAAATCACAAAGTCGATGCGTACAGACGCTGCAAGGGAGCTGCCTTGCTTTACGCATGACAGCAGCCTACAATATAGATAGCATCGGTGTAGGCGTGTAGAAGACCAGGATAATGTGTGGTTGCCCAACAATTCGTGTTTCGGTCTCCGCAATATGAGCTTGTTTGCATGAACGGTCCGGCGTTTTTGTCGTGCTTTAAAGTTTTTAAGTTGTGCATAACTTTTCAGTTCTGTTCTGGTGAAGACCTTGCTCTAACATCTCACGCATTAGAATGTATCAGGTGAGCCAGACCTGCCCAATATATCTACAGCGAGGAGGGTCAGTCTTATGCTGCACATGATGTTGACTCTTCCGAGTCGGTTATTAAAACTTTTAATTGTTAACAGAGCTAGTAAAGATTGCGCGCAAAACGCCAAGAGCGGTAGTTAACATCAAGCGAAACCAGCCTAGCCTGCCTTAATCCATGACAAGTCATGCGGAACAGAAGCAACTACGTTTTCGCGACGTCATTAGCTTAATTGTTTTTTGAGAGATGTTCAATTCCTTTAACGTGTGTTTGTCCCCAAACGCAATAATCATGACATCCGCCCCAGCTAAAGATAGAATCCAAGTAGAAAACAGTTATTTCGAGCGGCACTGATTACCGGAGTAACATTTACAAAGAGAGTGGTTGTGTGGTACACAATTGCCACGACTCAAATTCCCAGGTGTGTACCAGGAGTGGTGCATAGGTTTCTACACAAATGAAGCAAAGTTACTCTTATTTAAATGATTGTCTCATGTGAATAGATGCTACTCTCAAAGTCGAAGGTTGCAAGTAGTTATAAAAGAAACCTTCGACACGCTTGACTTGCTTCGTCCTCACCAAACGCACTAATTCCAGACATGGTACGTCAAGTATTTTTAGTCGCCGTTTCAAAGCTAACAAAACGCTTGGGTTTCTGCAGCTAGCATTGAGCTTATTTTTTCTAATATGGGATGATGGAGTACAATTGGTGATGGTTTTGATGAAAAAAATCGATTCTGCGGCGAAAAGTGAACCTCCGATGTTCTGATTTCAAGCACCCGCATCATTTAAAACTATTGTCACTTTGTTATGGAACAAAGCAGTGAGCACAGCAAGTTTGTGCTCATTACTTTGAATGCTGCACCAACTGCCGCACTACCTTTCATCCTCCGAGGTTCTCATATTACCGAACAGCGCATCTGGCAAACACTCATTCCACTAAGGCACGTAACCCAGGAGCGTACTAATCAAATATTTGTTCATTCAGTTTCAGGAAAGTGAACTTTAAATTACATTGAAACAAACAAATTTGAAATGATCGAACCTTAAGTGAAACTGTTTTGAAAGGTTTTTGACATCACATTAAACCTTGCCACACAAGCACGTAGGGCCTACCACTAAACAGGCAAGGAGTCCATTTTAACAGTCTTAGTCTTGTTGAAATAGGTTGCGCTGTTTTGGTGGCGCATGACGACATTAAGTCACATTTACAACAAGAAGCATGCTTTTTGTCAAATCCTGTGGTTATCTGCGCAGAAGGAACGAGTAAGTTTCATGGTTGTGTTCTTGCAACTAACATCATGAAAGGTGTTCGAGTTATGAACGCAAGATATATGCGTCACCAGACACCCGGGTTTGAATTTAAACAGTGAGAACTTCAGCAATGCCAGTAAGTTGTTTCTACATTTTCGCAACATCACACACCTTGACATTCAGAAGCACCGTTGTTTGCAGTATATCCTGCACGACACTGACACATTCCTGTTGGTACTGTCCACTCCCCATTGCTGTTGCAACGATACCTCGGAACTGAAACGCAAAGACAATTGTTGAATCAATCCCGCCTTAAACTGATCTTGAAATTTAAATCAAATCGACAACACACCTTCGTTGTTTGTGTACATCGCGTTTGACACGCATTTTCCATCGACTGATATCAGAGACGCTACTTCTCCTCCAGAGACTGTTTTGGGGAAGTAGGCCAAGTTATGCGTCGTTTCAGGACAAAAGCGATAGTAGAGTTTCATACTCATCAACGACATACACGCACCCTGGTCCTGGACAGCAACGTAAAATCCACGCCTGAAAGAAACAAATGTTGTTCACGTGATCCCTGGAACTCATATTTCAGTTACATGAAGATTTCTTTGATAAATTGTTGTGATGCAAAATCGCAATGCTTATCAATCATAAGATGTTTCAGCTTTCTTGCAGTCCACGGAAACTAACAAAATATTAACAGGACGTGTGTTTCAACAAATCTATGAGACGATACGTCACCAAAACACAATTCAGTGCTCACCTCGTCAGAGGCCCGATGACGAGGGTCTTTTTGTTGATGCCCCCTGGCCCAACGCTCCCGGAATCAAAGCGCTCTCCTGCAGCTACTGTGTCCACTTTGATAAAAGGGTTCTCCCTCCATGGTGGAAAAGTGCTCGACGCCACGTTTGAAGAAGACGGATAATAATAGAACGTAAATGTCTCCCTGCAGTCCTCACATCTCATTACTGAAAACTCGATGTCGACATAAACTCGCCTGGCTGACCTGCAATCACAATTATAGTAAAAAACATCAAAGCTGAAGCGCACGAGACAGGGTCCACTGCGTCCGACGTTTGAACCAATAAGAGAAGCACGCAACTGATCCGACCAGGAAGTGACTGATGTTATGCTTCAAAGTGGTATCCAAGCAGTGACTTTCATTCGCAACCGTAAAAATCATCGGCTTGAGTACATTACTATACTTTTGGTGGCACTTGGTTGAGAAACACAATCAGTACAAGATATGATGAGTCACCACTGAGATATGATGAGTCACCACTGAGATATGATAAGTCACCACTACGCCAGAAACAGTTTCTCGACCACTCTGTCCAGTGCTAAGTTCAAATAGCTCAGCGCTTAAATTCGTGAAGTTAAGCGTGATAAGATTGGATACCTTCGCTGCGTGGCGCATGAGAAGCTTGGGTAGCGTTGGGGCGAAGTGAGAGTGAGTTTAACACAGAGGTCTCAAACACGCGGCCCGCTGGCCACAACTCACGATACCTTTCGCCAGAAATAAGACGCAAAAGCTGTTTGTAGCAAGGTTAAGGTACCGGCATTGTTGCGTCAGTGTCACAATGCGATCCTGGGGTTACTTTATAAATCCTCATTTGTCCCTCGGAGCAATTTGAGTTTGAGGTCCCTGGTTTAACACAAACGCCTCCAACATTAATGTCACCTCCACACGAAAATAGTTCACGTGCAAAGGCTCGTATTCAAACATACACCCACACGTATTTCTGAACAAAGACCTCTTTTTAAAATGAAAGCAACTTAATCGTAACGCCTTACTATGTCTAACTGACCATATCCGGTTTCAACCAAACTTACTTAGCATCGATGAACTGAGATCGCGCCCAGTTGTCTTGGTCAGGTCCATCAGTATTGCATACTTGATAATACCGGATAGTACTGCTATCAACATCCAGTCCACTTAATTCCTCCCACTGTGTAAATAACAGAATTAAACAAACATGAATAGCATGCTTTGAACCACAACGCACACAGCCAGTGTGAAGCATGGTTAACAAGATGACATGGCCCCGTACAATGTTAGAAAGATTAACGCTTGTGCGACGTGTGCTTATCCTGAGAGGTTATGACGTCACCAGAGAGGTTATGACATCACTGGCGCCGCGAATTTTATCATCAACTTGTTGGACACCGCACGACAGGCGAAGCTACCCTTAAAAGAACCAAGACTTGTTGGTCTTCTGCATGCTGGGTCTTTCAGAAAACAGATCCAAGTTTACCTCTCAGTCTGCAAATTCTCATTGATGTACGGAACAGAAGCCAACAGCAGCCTCCCACAGCGGTCCGCAATTTCACAATACAGGCGAGTCGTGCAGTGGTGGTTAACTTCCACCACAAAACATGTGCTTTTGAGGGCATGGTCATATGGCAGTCTGTGTAATTACAATTGCTTAGTGAAGCGTGTGGAATTGGACAGAATGCACAACAGGTCTATATAGGTACTGACGTTTTGTGGCCTTTCAGGTTCATCAAAACATCGATGACATGTTTTGATGTCACATCATTTTTAACTGATTTTTTGAAATTTTCGGAAAGTGAACGTACTTTTCCCAGTTAACGGTGTGGTCATGCAAAATACGTTATTCCAGAGTAAGCATTTTCCCCCTACCCCCGGTATTTGTCTTCTAAATGCGTTTATGCAGCTCGCAAATATCCAATGGCACATCACCTTACGGCTACGCAATGTTCAGTCTTTTTCAACAGTTTCAGATTATGTTAAAAGAATTGTCTCCTGGTCCCCGTCAGGTTCATAAGCAGCAATACATTTCTCACAATTAGGAACTTCAACGAGCCAAAGTTTGTAGAGTTTGTAGCGCGAATCCGTAAAATGCCACATCAGAACGAACTATGCATCAAAATAAAAGACGCAAGTTGTTTTTACACATAATTCTGTCAAAAAACTGACTGGAGGCAAATTAAGTGCTGATGGTGTGGGAGCGCATCGGGACCTAAAGCTTGTATGTACATTGCGTACAGGTCAATTCTCCTGTCATTGTCAGGTCGTTCCACCTATTGTTCAGTTCGTCAGAGCAAGTTGTAACGTAATGTCACGCAAAAAATGATTCATAAAATATGATGGGTGTGGTAGGGCAAGCAAGAAAGCACCCAAGTCGGAACAAGAAGCTGAAGAACCAACATCAAACTGCGCACCAGCAAGGAACAGTGGGTCACGCAAGTACTGATCGTTTCCAGATTAATCGTTGTAGAAGTTTGGTTTTCATTCCGTTAACAAACTTTGTTGCAGAATATTTCCGAAAAAAACTGACCAGAAACGGTTAAAAAACAATCGAGTTTTAAACCACGCCAAAAGTGAGGGAAAGTGACAACCAATTATTTATTGCTTTCGTTTCTATTGCTCTACAAAAACTGATGGGAGGTTAAAACTAATGCTTACAAGTCTCGCGAAGTCGTATTAGAAAAATAGCTCAAACTTTTGCGTTGTTGGTTGCAGTGTTGGAAACAAATCCAGAAAAGTTTAAAGTTTATGGTTACAAGGATAGGAGCAAATAACGCGGTACCACCACTGCTAGGCTGTTGCACCTCGCTCGCCCGGTACTTTTCAGCTGTTGATGGCAAATCGCATCAACGATAAGTTTTTCTAATATAATTATATCACTGAATACATAATTCGTCATCTTAAGGCATCACATACACACACACACACACACACACACACACACACACACATTGTAACGCACACGTATTAATAAGATCTTCTTGTTAGAAGCTTTTGCGGGGGCTTTTGAAGGACCATTAAAAAGGGAATCGTGTTGCAAACACCATTATTGTCTATCTCAGTCCGCAAAGTCTCCTGGACGCTTGGATTTTGGAACGAATACATGGATGACGCATTTCTAAAGCAACTTACCCCACCGTATGAAGGGTGAAGAGTCCAGTCTAGGTCGCTGGTGGCTGTTTTAGTGTTGTACAAAACATCTGTAAACAGAACAATTTTTAACAAACAAACAAACTTATTTTAACTTGCATTCGAAAACACTCTTCATTTTTTAAACTAAAAAGCGCATCAAAAAAAGATGCCAGTAAAACATTTTAAGTCCATATTGATTTCAAAGCACAAACAGAAATGATTATATTATGTTTGCCAGTGCTTCAAGGGGAGACATTTCACGCACGCGATTTCAGGTGTGCAACACCCGATCTCACTGTCCCACCGCTGGGCGCGGTGAACAACCTCCAGCATACAAACTTCATAAACAGCGTAATCTCGATATGTGCTGAGCTTTTTTATGCCTGTAATAGTTTATTGCTAATTGATCTTGTCATCAGCTATTAGACCCGTGTTTATTAGCAGACCGTTCTAATGCGTCGATACCAGATCCCACAAGAACACTGACCCGTAACCAGCTTGGGACACAAGGTGGGGCAAAGAGTTTTCTGAGAGTGGCCAAAATTTTTTAAACTACGTCCAATAGTTTTAACCTATGTCCAACACATTTTTCCAGGGGGGGCGAAAAAATGTTAGGTGGGACTTCGCCCTCCCTGGTTACAGGCCTGCAAGAACATCAGGTTGTTTATGCCCTGACAAGAGTTCCGATGAAGGTGGGCGCCGCTAAACCAAAGGCTCACACCGGCTGAATGTACTCAACAAAAAACTTTTTAATTTGCTTTATTCTAACCACCCGTTCGTGACAACCTGCATGTAGTAATTTGACATGTTTACACACGCAGGTCGGTGAGAAGGGACACAACGTTGCAGATCATATTCAACTAGTCTCTCTTACAACATCTAACTGGGTCAATACATGTAAAATCACTTTTGGCTGCGCCTAAACGTAATGCAAATGATTTCACCAACAACTAACGCTGCATGCAATGTCCAAACGAGAAATCACAGTTCCTGACGTAAAACTTTGTTTTCGGTTAGATTTTTACGAACACAGTTGTCGACAAATACGAGAAAAACCTTAAAACCTGCTGACATTTCAGGCGATGTTTTATTGTCCACGGGTTATTTTTAGTTCCTTTTCAGACTAACGGAAATAACGGAAGTTCCGCCATTTAATCCGTCACGCGAGCACAACTAGTACATGTACTGGGAGAAAGCTTCGTCAGCTTACACGATGCACTCCCACGAGTTCAACGCTCAAGCGCCGTTCTTCACTGTTCGATACAGTTCATACTTCAACTGCTCTCGCTGTAATCTCTATCAGCGCTAATCGTGTGAAATTTTTTTCTAGGGCATGTTCATTTGCAAAGCACATGTAGCAACGGACGAGCCTTCGTAAGTGACGTCGGTACCCGGCTCAATGCGCGCTGTTAACGAGAGGCTTCCTTCAATTGCTACAATCCCTCGAACGATTTCAGGACTGAGGATGCGTACAGTGCCGTAGCCAGCCCAAAATTTTATTTGGGGCCAAAATGTTCGACTTTAGGCGAGCAACAATATTTTTCTTTGGGAAGCCGTTCTTTAAAGCACAAAATGGCCTCGTATGTCAAAAATTAGGAGGAGCATGCCCCCGGCTACGCCTATGGATGCGTAGACTGTAAAGTTCCGTGAAATCGGTTTCCTATTAGAAAATTTGCTGATTTATTCGACTGTGCCACCTTTGTGGAGACTAGTTACTTCAATATAGATATGTGCAAGTTCGAATTATCGCAAAGCTACAAAAGCAGAGCCCAGTCGGCTGATTCCTTGAAAGCTTACAGCAAACCTACAGCTTTTACTTGTCATTCTATTATCATCGCAAACAGCTGAAAAGCGTTTTATCATGAGGGTTGAGAACAGTTGAGATCGGACTGAGTGTTCCTGGGGAGTTTACCATCACAAGCTCTTATATCAAAGCTGATTGTATAGTCACTTCTTTCGTGGCTTACAGAGAATGGATCAATCTCCGAGGGTTTTCACTGAAAATATGATGCACACAAAGTTTTTGTAACCTTTCACTAAGGTCAAACTTCGGTTTATTCTAAATACTTCGCAAAACATGATATTTGCTGCATAGACGTTAGTTTACGAGTTAAATACTCTCTGTTTTCCACTAATATTAAGCGATGACCATTCCAGCTCGGTCGTATAAACCTGTAAGGACTGTGACGAGACAACTTAACGGTTGCGCAAGAGGTCGACGCAGTTGTATGGAAAGACGGGGCCAGCGAGGTTTGCTTTTCCGGAGTTGACCAGATACTCCGGTCCACAATTTTTCACAATAACACTACGCGCCTTGAGCACACAAAACGTGGTGAGGTCGATGGTAAGCGGTCGCAAGTCTAAACTACGTTGTCGAAGAATGAAAGAACATATCACAGCAGCCTCACGCTCGAGAAGCACTGGGTCGCACAAGCCACTCGTAGAACAGTCCACGCGTCGGTGAGCGCGCTATATTTGCGCAAATTCCATTGCGAGACATTGCGAGACAAAGACTGGGTACAGCCAGACACAGCTAACTGAAACGCTGAACAGCAGAGTCACATCAGCGAACTGTAAGTAGCAAGCAGTCCGCAAACCTTTCCAGCGATCTTAAACAAAGCATAGTAATGCATGTAACATGATCAGTGCGCGAAACATTTAACACAAATGGATTTGATTTGTGATTGGGTCAAACCGGAGAAGTTCGTCTGATTATAAACCTTTCCGAGCCGAACAACACAACAGTGATTTCCGAGCAACACAACAGTGATGAATATTATCAAATGTGCATGCACCACTGGACCGGTGAAGAGAGGGCAGGCCACACCTGCCGTGCACTTCATACGATCGTCAACAGATATTAGAAGCAAGCTTACGTATGATTTAAAACAATTTAAGGAATTTTTCCGAGCAAACAATCTAATTAGGTGATTATCTACAAAAGTATTACACTTGGCGATATTTCACAACGCTGTTTTCATCATAGGCCATGCGGTAGTCAGGTTAGCCAAAAAAGGGGGGAGGGGGATCGTAGCAATACTGCACGGAGGGTTTCCAGAAGGTGTAAAACATGCAGAAGACAATAAAGCTTACAAAAAATAAATATTAGGAAGGCAATAGCTATTCATAGAAGGGAGGCAAGTGGTGGACAGCAACACTGGTTAATGCACTGAGGATGGCTAAAATAAGATCAAACTTGCACACAGGCCAATACACAGGCAGTATTAAACTGGACTTGAGGAAGAGTACCTGAAAATAATTTCGGCAAATTTCGTTAATGTGTTTGCAGCAGGACTGTAAGAACATTGCATCTGGTACAGAAACAGTACTCACCAATATCTGCCAAGACAGCGCCCGGACATATCAGTAATACAAGATACACCAGATGAACTGGCTTGTTTTTAACTTCCATGAGAATCTACTGACCACTTTGATATGATTTACTCGTAGAAAATGTGTTGTACAAGTCTATGAAACAGAGAGCTAGCCTAGGCCTGGAATATCCAAGAACACAAGGAAGTTTCTTCACGGCCAAACCACAGCCGCAACCCCCAAAAATGAGCTGAACATGCTTGACATCAGAGTGAAGGTTAGCCAGAATTATTAACTGATCGTAATGATGCCCACTTCGAGCACTGATCAACAGTTTGTCTGTTCTCCATCGAGAAGCGTGTTCAGCAGAAGCACAAACAACCCTACGAACCAAAAGCTATTTCGCAATGAGCGAAACGTACTATTTTTCTCTAGCAAGGTGAGGAATGACACCTGCTGTTTCACAATTTCATGTGCGTCTCAGCAGTCGATTCTGCGAGTTAAAAAAATTGTTTTCATTTTCTTTTCAGCAACTCGTCAATTGGGACAAAACAATATTATGACAGTTTCTTAACTTTGCTCCGTCTTAGACCACTGCACTAACCCATCAAGCACAACTGCGCGAACGGTTAATGCCACAGTAATACATCGACCACAGTAGAGAGTTGCTGTGTTATTCAGCTGCGCTTATCAACGTCCAGAATCCATGCCATGAAAACCCTGAATCTGAGCTGCCTCATGTCGATCTCAGCAGTTGACATAACTATGGCCTCATCTCAACACCGACCTTCGCTATGTTGCGTCACAGCGGACTGTTACCGGGGCGAGATTCTCATAACCAGCAGCGCTCGCTCGCGCCTTTTTCTTCGCGCTGTTTTTTATTGTTGACTTTTTGTTGCGACATCCTGGCCAGGAGAGAACGCTGAACAGCGCTCAACCTCATATGAGGTTGATTAAAAAAGTGTCGTATTTTTTCTTGCAATGAAAATTGTGAATATCACAAACAAATAATGCATTAATGTATTTCAAATGGTCATATGCGTGCTTCGCAAACTTGCCGCCGCCTCTTTCAACAGCTGTTTCGAATGAAGGCATGTACTCCAGTTTAGTAAAATTCAGGCGTTTTTTCACGAAGCCAAATTTTGACAGGAGGTCTCATTTCTTCATTGTTGCCAAAATGTTTGCCCTTCAGTGACTCATTCGAGGTTACACCAAAGATGTTAGTCTGAAGGTGTCTAAGAAAAATGAGGCGAAGTTGTACATCCAAAGAAGTTATACTTTTCCTTGTACTAACCTCGCGTGTGGTCGCGTTTTGCGATGTTGAAGAAAACTTTGTTCATTTTCAATTTTGGTCTTCCTTCTCGAATTCTTGCTCTAATAAGTTTTTTAAAGGTGCAGTATGCGCTTCAGAGTTGACTGTTTCTCCTATCGGGAAGAAATCAAGAACACTAAGTCCTTGGGCAGCACAGAAGACACGGCGTTGATCGTAGGTGTAGGAGTCAAAAAATCTGGAGGCCAGGGCCGGCCTTAAGCCAATGCAACCGATACAGTTGCATTGGGCCCCACGCCTCTGGGAGCCCCACTCCATGGTGTTTGGCCAAGTTGTTCATTTTTGCAAGATACTCTTTGTGTTCGAGGTTTCAGTAGAAACAGCTCATGAGCCTAATTTTCAGCAAGCAATGCTCTTGTAATCAATTTCCTCTTAATCGAACCTGATCAACCGCACTCAATTCTCGTGGTAGGGCGTTGTACCTGTGCTCCTAAGAAATCTTTAAATGAACATTAAAGTTTTTTATCACTCGTTAAAACACAGCTACGCGTTAGCTAATAATCTTATGCAAACCAGCGCAAAACTTTGTGAAGTGTATACGTACTTAAATTTTCCTCCTTTCCTTTGTCCACAAAATTTTTCCGCCTTATTTGTCGTTCGTGCAAGTAATTTTATCATTTGCCGCTCCACCAAACTTTCATGTGTTTTGCCTATTTGTGAGCGTAAATACGTAGAAAATCTACTACTTCAAAGTCCAGGTGTATAAACGTAAAAGACACTTAAAGCTGCAGTGCAGCTTAACTACGCAAGTCAAACGTTGTGAATATCATCCAGCACATTCCTTCCTGTTTATCATTATATTGCGCGGCTATATCTTCTATTTTATCAATCAAACATGCGCATTATAAACTGCGTTTGATAAGTTGTTTCTACATCTGTGACGTGGTAGTTCTAAAATCTTTGTACATTAAACTTCCAATTCATACAAACAAATTGAACTGCTGTCAAAGTCCATACATTAAGAATAACTATAAAACTGGGTTTGGGGTAACTTTGGGAAAATGCATGGGAAGCTCTCTTGTGAAGTCTGTTTTTTTCGTGTATTGCGTCATGAAGCGGGTAGTTGATCTTGCGCACACACGTCAGCTTTATACAAGAATGCACCTGCGCTTGTGGTTATAGCGGAAGCGAGAAAGGTAATCATTTCATGTTAGCAATATTCCCCAAGACAGTCGTTCTTCGAACGAAAGTGCCGTTCAACAACAGTTAAGTAATTGCATTATAAGTTCAATTCGCTTGTCAGATCGCTTTGATTGACGTAACTTTGCACTTGCTTTCGCACCTCCATTGCAGAGCTTAATCTTTTACAACTTTCGGCTTATTACACTGTCTAATGTCCACCACAGCAGCATGCTTTTACCGTCTTTTTCCATATTCACGTAGGCCATTTCGGTAAAAATCTTCATTAAAAAGATCGTAGCACGATTGACTGAGCATGATGACGTCGTAACGCCACTGCTCAGAGGGGCCCCGCATCTGCTAGGGCCGGCCCTGCTGGAGGCGTTTTGCTCGAAAAAGTATGTTTATGCCCGAAAATTGCATTTTCAAAAAAATTTTACAATTTAATTTCACCAATTAATACAAAGACACGTCTAGTGCATTTTCACCTCATCAATAACAGAAAAGAGTTAAATCGACAAAAGATAAAAAATTTGAAAAAACTTTTTCCCCATGTTTGAGCTGGTTCTTGTCCAAATACAAGATAGTTGGGAGACTACAGCCCTTTATGCACCTCCGCCTCCTGCTGACTTCTGTAAATTTCACTTCTTGGTTTTGGAGACGTAGGTAACGCCATGGCATCAGTGGTGCAACAAGGGTGAGGCAAGGGGGACATCTGCCCAGGGCGCAGCGTTTTGGGGGTGCCAAATTGTTGCAGGGCTGATTGGAGCTGGATCCGGAGTCAATAATTTTTGAAATAGTGAAACCGAAGCCGGAGTTCCACAGCCCTGGTTTGTGCCGTGTGTACATCATGGCTTCTTAAACGTTTCTGCACATGTTACATTATCCATCAAATTCTATTTGAATAAGGACTGAGGATGCGTAATTTTACGTGAAATCGATTTCCTATTATAAATTTGCTGATCGATTCCTTGCTTACACCAATCGTGGAAAGTACATACTTGAATATCCATCAAATATATCATTTCGCTACACCTCATCTACGCTGTTGGAATACGATCCATTTATGGATCTAATACACCCGCAGAAACAAGCGTGCTTTCGACACGTGATGTCTACCGCACATCAGGTCACCTTGCTGACGCAAGACATCGAGGACAGTTCTTTTGCCTATAAATATAGCAATGATAAAATTTCTTGATGGGTCTGGAAGCATTAGTTGCAGCCTTTGTACAGTACTTGTGAGCTGTACAGCAGTGACGATTCTAAGGGGGGGCTTGGGTGGGCCATGCCCCCCCCAGATTTTTGCTTGGCCCCCCCAGTTTTTTTCGTAATTTTCCGCTCAAGTTCTTTTGGTTGACATATACAGTAGATAATTTTCCGCCAGCAATATTTTAAACGATAATTTAGTAACTCTCTAGCCTGAATTCAATATTTTCAAAATGCATGATGAGCTGTGTTGTTGTTTTTGACTGTCGGGAAACTAGAGTTGTTTATGATGACACACACCATTAGTTGCTCCAGATCCAGCGACGTAATTAGAGGTTTGAGCCAGGGGGGAAAAAGATTATCTGAAGGGGGACAACTGGTCACCGTAGATGAGCTCATTAGCCAAAACTCAGAAAATGTTAAAAAAGGATAATGAATCTCTGAATGTCGTGGATCTCCACACTAGATAAAAATCGAAAACACCCCGAAAAATGCAAAAAACAACAAATTAAAGAATACTAAGTATGAAAATATTAACTAAAGGGGGCCAGATTTTCTATTTACCTTGTCAGGGGAGGCTGCTCTCCCCTCCGTCAGTTACGCCACTGCTCAGATCCTGCGAGAAATTTAGTCAGACCGCGGTCGTAGTGTTGAAAAATCCATTTCGAAACTAAGAAACAGTCACAGAAGTGGAAAAATTGATCTTTCGTGCATTTCAGTGTGAGATGGATCTGGATTATATTATTATTATATTACTTTCAACAGATTGTTGCTTGTCCCAGTAGAAAAAGGTTTGTGAAAGCATTAGGAATTGGTTTCAGTTAATTTATCTCAATTTATCCTGGCTGCAGTATTGCGTGCTGCTGCCTTGTGCATATCACTTCGAACCATCTTACGTAAGTGGTGTTAGATTCAAAAAGCGATTGTAGTTCGACGCTGATGCCATTTTGATTAGTGGCGAACCGGTCATTTACTTCGGAAGCTGTAGAGCAATTTCGCCTTTGGGGAGTGAGAATGTTGGCCGCCGCAGGGTTGCCAGACACCTTTTGAGAAAAAAGCCAAACCGGGCAAAAAAGCCAAATTGTTAAATAACATTAAATTTAAAATTCTTTATTAATTGCAGGACATTTTAGAAGATTAAAGTTATAGCATTCTTTATTTTCCACTCGAACCTTTGGCATTATCGGTTACCAGATATGCGACAACTTTATTCTTCTATGGGTTGCCAGACAACGTTTGGCAAAATACACTAAGCACTGTCTAAAATATCCTAATAACACTGTTGGCAAGAGATTTAAGAAGAGAAGGCACCAGTCTGATAGCATGTGCCAACTGCCTCCAAACAAGCCAAATATTGACAAAAAAACAAACAAATTTTTTGACGCCAAGTGCCTCTAAAAAGTGAAATTTGTGAAATTTGGCGTCAAAAACGCAAATCTGGTAACTCTGGGGAGCCGAGGCGGCCTGCACTCTCTTTTTCATTTGCTGACCTGTGAGTGACGATAACAATTCTAGCGTTCCTGAAGTAAAAATCCCGCCTTGCCAACACACGTGGTTTTGGATGGCGTGGTCGGTCGAATTTTGCATGCGCTGATAGACTGGGTCCAGGAAAACGCCTAATATTGCTCCATTGATTCGGGACACTGACTTGGTTGGGTTCAACCTACCTCTGCGAGCTTTGCACTTGGTTTACAGCGGATTGCCATTGCTCTGTTGCGAAACTTCGAGATCGGACATGTGAACTGTTGTAGTGGTAACGCTTGTGTGTTTCTGCCGTTCGAAAACATCGGTTTAGTTGCTGTAATGTGTGGGTACAGACTACTCAGTGTGAATATTAAAATGAACAACTTTGTTGGGAATATTCTGCGAAATAAGTTTTTCGCCTGCTGTTACGTTTTGGTATCAGGTGCATGCCCCTAAAACCGATACACATACTCCTACTGCGGCGTTGGTACGCTACTTTAGGTGCCACTGGTACCGAAACCTCTCTGAAGTTAACTGCATATTGCATTGAATAGTCCTCGCCCTATCCACACTGCAGATGGGCATTGCACTCGCAATAGTAGTTGCATAACATTGTTATGGTTTCAACACAATCACAAAATGTCCATAAGCTACCACAAAAATGGATTAGTCAGAAGTTACCAATCCGTTGGCAAATGGCTTATTTTTCATGTGTTTTGTAGTAAGAATATTTTGACGAAATTAATTGACTATCAACAGCCTACTTGTCTCTGTGTCAAGATGGAATTCGTGGTTGGAAGTGGACCCATTTCGCTTTCATGTGCAATGCATTCAGTTTCGTGGAGTTGTTTTCGTTCATGTGGGTCGGCAAAATTGTGTATGGAAAATGATGTTTCGTTTTACATGTGCAGTGCTGCGGAAGTTGCATGGTTAGCACAGAATATTTGACATACCAGTACACGTGTGTGATTGCATCTACAGTGGCGTTTAGGTGTCTCTAGTGAATATTTTAACGCTAGTTCATATTAACGATATTCACAAGTTTATATTGGGTTTGACAGGGTTAATCATAGCAACTTAATTTTCAAAACGACAAAAAATCACCATGCAGGATAGACATTTATGTTGCCCCCCTACATTTTTTCTTGGCCCCGCAATGCCCCCCCCCACTTTTTTAATTCTAGAATCGCCACTGCTGCACAGTAATGTATTCCTTAGTAAAAAGAATCGTACATACGTTTCTGGTAAAGAGAATATGTAGCCCATAATGTCTGTCAGTCGCTATTTGAACCAGGTTTTTCGTACTTACGAAATTCAGTATGCTTAATGGCAGTCACACGGGTGCCCACTGAATTTATAGTTTAACAGTTTTCACTTATTCAAGTTTATTTTTTGCTTAGGGCCCGGCTCTGTTCATATGCTACAGGCCCGTGCTACCTTAATCCGGGACTGTCTTAACCTGTTGCGAAATTGTGATCAGCAACAAAATCTCGGTTACAACAACTGTATTACACCACCTTGACCAAGCTAATAGAAGCCATTATTCCAGTGTGGTTTCGGGATAGTTGTCAAAAAATGGTAGAATCAATGCCGAAGCGAGTAACTAAATTATTGTTCTTCTGTTACTGTATTAGGTTTGAAGATTTATTAAATTTGCTTTACTAGTGAAAATTGCTATAGCATAGCCTACTATTAGTGTTAATATTTGATATACAGTTGTGAAATTCGCAAAGCAAAGTGTGTAACGTGCATTATTTGAGATTAGCCTTGGACCTTTTGAAAGGAACTAATAACGCTGTTCTTTTTGCTACTCATGTTGTTTCGTAGCGTTTGCCACCAGGTTTCAAATCAAACAAACAGACGAATAAGCTCTTCTTGTGATTATATTTTATTATCAGCCAACGTTTCGCCCACCTATTCAAATGGGCTTCTTCAGTACAATGTTTTCAACCACAAAACATGTAGCATACCAATAACAAGAAACAATGACTAGTATGACGTACAAAGACAAAAAATGCAAAGCTGGCCAACTCGTTATAAGAATGGTGACAGCGTGTCACAGAAAATACGTGGAAGAGCAAAATGAAAAAACGTTGGAAGATGATGAAGCCCAATAACACAATAAAACAGGGCAAAGCCTACATTGGAATGTATAAGATACCGGTTAAATAGCGTAAAGATACTGTATATGGTAAAATAAAGAACAAGTGTAAAATAGCGAACCAATAATGTGTAAAACTGTGTGGTGAGAGTTGGCAAATCTATAGGCACAAAGGCGGTCAATAACGGATAAGCTTCACTCAGGGAAATTTTTTCACGGTGTTAAAAATACGTTGAGAGATGATGAAGTATAACAAATAAAACAGGTCAATACCTACATGGGAAAGTGAAAAAAAAACTGGTTAAATATCGTAAGCTATGGGTTAAAATAGAGAACAAAATGTGTGAAAAAAGCGAACAAATGTGTAAAACTGTGTTGTGAGAGTTGGTGAATCTACAGGCACAAAGGCGGTCAATAGGAAGACAAATTCAAAGTCAGGTATATAACGGATAAGCTTCACTAATGTTTTAAAACGTTTTGTCATTCGTGGTAAGAGCTGGAGTAGCTTTTTGTAAACACAGAGTAGCTTTTTGCAAACACAATTTTCCAAAGAATGGATAGTGATCGGATCTACAACTGGTTGATGTCACACTAAAAAGTTTTACAAACGCACCAGAAGGACTGCTTGGAGAAAATTTCCATGAGAAAACTCACACGCTGTAAATTACGCAAACATTTTCGAGCGCCAAACATTGGTTTGTCACGACTGCAAAACGTTGTCGTGAGGTTTGTGACCACTTTTTTGAAAGTGTCTACGAAAACAAAAACGGGTATGATAACAAACAACGCTATGGTCATTTGTAGAAAAGACAAATATTGTCATTCGTGGTTCTAAAAAACGGTATTCATCGGTTCATGGAAAAAGGAAGTTGTGTAACCGCCATCGGTTTAGTCGGAATAAACCGAGTCAAGAGGCTCAAAGAATATAACATCGGGACGTTTACACTTACAAAGACAGCGTCTACGTAAACTAATTGCTGACGTTGTGATCCTCATAAGAAAAAGGAGTCAATGATGCTGAGGTATGCAGTGAGCGACATTTCATTACCAAGGTAAAAGACAAAAAATTTCTCGTGTTGACTTAAACGAAATGAAGTACGACCACACAGATTTGAAACAGCAGTTTGTCTAAGGTGATGTAACGACAGACTTGATAGTGCTTTCAAGAAACTAGCGAACCCAAAAGTACTTGCGTTGCGCAAAAACAAATTTTAGAGGTGGCAAGAAAATTTGTTTATAACGAGACGTGAGCTGGACCACGTCGTTGCTGAGAGATGACTGATTTGCTGCACAATCGCGAGTTGGTTGTACTATGGCCGTCGGTGATGACGTCGTTTTATTCTGCGATGAAATGTTGCACTGTAGGATCATGAAAATCTGGAAGCGCGTCGACGTGTATTTCGGTGTCTTTGAATGTGAAGTATCGCCAGATTCGAGACCGAAGCGTTCTGATCATTCGCTTGGCGATGGAAGATTCTGTTTCTTGATTTTGTGCCGTTAAAAAGTGAATCTGTTTCTTCTTAGGGCAGCGTTGAAAAAGCTTGTTGGCGAACTCGAGACCACGGTCCGTGTACAAAAACAACGTCTTCAGTCCGCCTCTGCTCAGAATTTTTGCAAAGGTTTTTGAGAGTAGAATCGCCTGTTTTGTTCTTCAGCGGCTCAGCCTATGCAAAGTTTGAAAACTTTTCAACGACAATCAACATGAACGTGTGACCGTTGTTGAACATTTTCGCATTTGGCAAGTCATCAAATCAGCTTGTCACTGATCATCAACGCCGCTGACGACAGTGCGACGACGTTGGAAATTACGACGAACAAGGCGATGCAAAGGGTGTCGTGATGCACAGACCGTTAGTGGCGAGTGTGTACAACTATCTCCAAACCTGTGACGATGCGTTCAGTTGTTTTTGAAAAGACGAGACAAAGTCAGAGCGGTTTAGTTACGTTGTCAACACGCGCTAGTGCAAATATTTTGAAGATAGCAGTTGCACCGATACGCAATTGACGAATCAAAACTGTGAAAGCTGTCTTCGACAGATTTTACAGCAAACTTCTTCGTTTGTGTTAAATTGAATCTGCTTGG
>Ga0210059_1001650_pt1 | contig 34012 bp, 29 predicted proteins | sample Ectturendosymbi2_FD_188042 | JGI IMG/M metagenome (GOLD analysis project Ga0210059, IMG submission 188042) | Ecteinascidia turbinata endosymbiont from Florida, USA - Sample 2 (SPAdes) (version 2) | ecosystem: Host-associated > Tunicates > Ascidians > Unclassified | place: Key West, Florida... | reverse complement strand
CAAACGCAGGGGCGGAGCTAGGGGGGTGCCAGGGGGGGCCACTGCCCCCCCAAATTTTGCCTGGCCCCCCCAAAATTTTCCGCGTGACGTCATGCCACTGGAGTAGGTCTCTTTCTGAAAGTCCTACACAGACTACTGACAGCTCCCCTTGTTGCAAAACTGGCCCCTCCAGTGGCCCCCCAAATGAAAATGTCTGGCTCCGCCCCTGCTCAAACGTAGTAGCTCAGACAGACTTAGCCTTTGTTTCTAACAGGAGAATGACGAGGTCTTGTAGATACGGCAAGCGGGCGTTCTTTTCTGTCACAGTGACTGACTGTCGTGTTTTGTCACAATACCACAGCTTTGTCATAACGCTTGATGGTGCTGGCGCAACACGCCCTGCATTAGATAAGGGGGATGTGTTGATGCAGTTGTGCAGTTAATGGTTGTATAGGGCGCAAAATAGATGTTCAAGAAACTGCAAATAAACATTTTAAGTTTTGCCAAGCAAATTTTTGCGCCCCCGTCAAAGTGGCGCCCATGGCACGTGCCATGCCTGCCATACCCCAGATACGCCACTGATCACTGATTTTGTTACTTTCGAAATTTTAGCTGCGATAAAATGTTTTTAGCTTCTTTCACGTTTCTAGAGACCACGAAACATTGCTAACTGCTTCTATCCGACATTTTAACCTGTGTGGTATACAGGGCCGGCGTTAGCAAGTGCGGGGCCCGATTAGAAGCACTTTTGCGGGGTCTACTCAGTGGTGTGTAGAAATTTTTGAGAGGGTGCATCAAGTCATAATGACAGAAATCGGTGATATTAAAAAGGCGCGGCCTGAAAGGATGACGCGAAGACTTCGCCAGCAGAGACTTCAATGGACAGCGCCATAAAACCCAATAAATCAAAGAATTATAACCCTCACCAAGACCTCCTCTCTGGCCAGGTACCTCCCTGACCAGAAGGGAGGTACGAGTGTAGTACCTGCAGAGAGGAGAGGTAGTGAGAGGTGTGCTAAAGTGCACATCCAGAGCTGAGAAGTTTGCAGTAGTAGCAAAAGATTTCATGTTTCCAGGCCAGAAATATTAGCCATGGATGACCTACCACTTCAATATTTGATGGTATTCTTTTGCAGTGAAACTTAGAAAACCGTGTAACATCACTCTCGGTTCTGCGGAAAACTTCTATTATGATTGCAAGCCGTCCTATTTGGACTAAATAGACCAGGTTAGTCCCTAACATTCCGACTCAAGACACCCCGCTTAGCAGCAGGATCTTTGTTCTTCCAAATTTTGATTTTTCTTGCTTGCATGCGTCATCAAATGCATCATCCGACGAAGTTCCTTCTTTGTCAGAATCAACACTTACCAAAACACTTCTATCACTTCCCATACATGACCTTCCACTTTATCTGGCATAACATGACCAGGCTGGCTGCCTACGTTTTCGCCACCTTCAATGTGGTGTGGCATTGACAGCATACCCTAAGTGGTTGAAATACTTGTCCAACGCACCTTTCTTTTTCTGCTTCGGTCTGTGCTTGCTTTAGCTTTAACCTCTTTTGGCTGGCACTTGACATTTTAGGCTTATGTCACTTGGTCTTTGACTAATCATATTTAGCTTAGTTACACACAAAACATATTCTTTAATAAATAGCCCAAATGTGAATGCCAAAGCCAAAAACAAAACACCTGCCTATCACTAATACTTTGCACGTAGAAAATGGTAACAGTGAAAACCACGTACAGAGCGCCATTTAAAGGAGTACAAACCGTTTATTAGAGCAGAGTTTGAATATCCCGGAGAAGGTTAAAATTTTTCTCTATTAATAATAAAGAAATATATGAAGTGATTGTAGATGTCCCAGTAAATTTAAACATACTTCATAATTTTTCAAAACAGGCAAGTACTGTAGTATCCTCAAAGTACTCCACTTTCCACCTTTTCGGACTTTTCGCAACTTTCATTTTTTTAGATTATATCTTAGAAATTACGAAGCCAAGCTGTGAGATTGATGCCATAATCCTTGTTTCGGTAGTATTTCATGATGCAATTGTCACGATAAGAGTATCATTAGGCTTACTTCACTTGAACCAAATTATCACTTCTGTTACTTTGCAAATGGCTTAATTGTTAGTAGTTTCTGTTACTAGAACCGTTATGTTTGGCACACCAGAAATAGTCATTCATAATTAATTAAAACTAGGTTTATTTCAAATGTTTTCGCCAATCTCGAGTTGCCTCATCAAATCGTTACGAGAGGGAAACTGAACAACGCTATAAAAAGACGGACTAAGCAGCACACATTTTCCATTACGAACTTTTGAAATATAAACAACTATTGAACCGTATTTTGCAGCAACTATTGAAACCTGACCTGCCAAATACGAAACGCTTTGATAAATGAAACAGAAAACAATTTCAAAACTTAAGCCTTCTCTGCCTTAACGAGGTGCTATTGAAAAACAATCTCCACACATTACTGAAAACAATGACCATTCCTACTATACAATTTTGATAAGGGCATAAAAAGACACACAATTCACTTGAATTTTCGTTGGCAACGAATCCACGCTTACAAAATACTGTGGGCCCCGCCAGGGTTTTTCATAAGGTTTAACCTTGCTGACTCCACGATATTTTGAGGGACCGCAACTGTTTTATCTGCATATCAAGATGATTGTAAAGCAAGGTTTTGTTGTACTTTGATGGTGGTAGTAAAGCGAGTTTATACTGTATTTTGAGAGACCGTTGAAAAAAAAACTGAGAACCGTTTTGGCCTCTTAAAGCACCTCAAAAACACTGAGTTCCGCACTACACACAATTAAGCAGCTTCGATAGAAAGTGTAAGTTTGCGTTGGTTACGAGTAGCGCGGGGCCCTCTTTGGCGCGGGGCCCGACGAAATCGGTCAAATCGGCTTAAAACGGGCCCTGGCGGTATACTGTTAAGGTCATTGTCTTGAAACAATGCGAGTTTTACAGTTGCACGTGTGGGAGACCACAGTACAACCATCATTTGTTTCGTGCAGAAATGTAACTGGGTTTGCTGTAACGTAGGTTGCCACGTATTCAGAAACAGACAGCGTGAAATTCAATGATGCTAGTTTATGTAATGTTGGAAAGTTACAGTTTTAGGCAATTCTCTGCGAAGTTTTTTCCGAAGACAAAAGGAAGCACTATTGTGGAGACTTAGTTTTAGGATGGGCAGTTTTGCAAAAGACTATCTTCAACCTTTAGTAAACAGGGTTTCAGTCAAAGCATTCGATAATTTTCCTAGCTATATATTGACCTATAGCTCAAAACGTAGGGACTTGACTAGGAATTAAAGATAAAATATACATTTATCCTCGCTTCTTGTAATGTCGCAACTCACGACAGTGGTGACCAACAAATCCAAAATATGTTTATTCCGTGCCTCTTACACTTTGCGACTTTGTACCTGTGCTGAATACATTGGTTCGTAAGCATAGTGGTGTAGTGGGGTGGGAATGCCGTTCCCACACTTTTTTTTGCACTGTAGCAACGTTACTTGAAGATTTAGATTTTTCATTTCAATGTCTACTTGTAACGGATTGCGAGAATAAAAGGAGCTATTTGCATGTGAGGGCATCTGAGCAATATTTGGTGTTGGAGTTCGGTTTTAAACTAAATCAGGGTGTGTTGGGTGGGAACGGCGTTCCCAAAGCTCTTTTTTCAGCACTACACTCCTGTTCTTAAGTCATCTGATTTACCTGAGTTTAACCAAACCCACAATGCAGCAATATTTTTATTCAAGTGCGAAACATTTGCTTGTTTTACAGGTACGTGACACCTATAGTTTTGCTGGACTTTCTTTTAGTGTTAATGCCTGTGAAACTTGATACTTTTTGGCAATTCACCGTTGTGCATTTTGAGTTCTGTTTAATCTCAAATATATTTTTGTTTCGTTATACAAGTATAACTCTTAAAATGAAACTTTTGACATTAATTTCATCTATTAAAATCTGATGATAAACCTGAAATTTTGTTTGTGAAAAGACTGAGCTAAGTGGCACCACTGACAGAAGTAACAAGGCAATAGTCACCAGACGAATAGGTATGCAGCAATTACATTAAGGGCTAGATGGGTATGTGGGTATGCATGCAGGGGTCGATAAGTGGAGATTGAATAATACATTCTCCACGCACCAGCAGTAAAAACAGATGGAAATCATTTTGTGAAGTAGGCTACGCTAATTTTTTACCAAACGTTTTTTCTAATGGTAAGAAAATATCAGTGGAGATTTGAGTAGGGGTGGGGCTGCATGCATGATGCCCTGTAGCATTAAAAAGATTTGTAGGTTTTTCAAAACGCGGAAATGTGCAAGAAAAAGATTTATCGTCTTTGTAACGTTGAGCAACATGAACAAGACATCAAATCGCGCTGTAACCACACTTCTTATAAGATGCATGAAAATCGATGTGTTCTACTTAAGAATGATAAGCACGTGCGACCAATGCGATTCAGCATTTTGTGCACTCCAACTGACAGCTCTGATAAAACCCAATTGGTGTATTCTACTATATTACTGTGCTTGTTTGTATACAAATACGATATTAGTGCAGGCAGGCTGAACTACAGTACCTTGTCCAGAAACCAATTTAAGTACATTAACTTGTAAATTATCTGTAAGGATAAAGCAAAGCGTGATCACTGTTGCTTTCAAACACCTCTAGAAACAAGAGTGGGAATCTGTATTTACAAAACTTCACTTCTGCATCAACCCGATGACTATATTGATTTCACACCAAGCTGCCCCCCTCACATTTTACAACAAAATTGGGCCCATGTTCAAAATGCGAAATGCACTCATCCACCGAAGAATCGTTGTCACCCTAGATGTCTTAGACGGTCTTAAGCTGGGCAGGAGACTCAGAAACAAATTTAATGCACAAAAGTAAGACCAAAGATTACAAACCTTATATACTGTTTTATAAAACAGAGGCTTGAATTTAGACGTGTCTTTCTAAACCTCTTACCTCCCTTGATAACAGGACTGATCCGACGCAGTTCCTATGATCGACAGTCTTTTTAAAAATTGAATAAATATTCTGTACCGCAGCATAGCTAAATATGAAAAGATTTTTCGCTGACTTGCAGTAATGGGCACAAGTCATAGATATGAGTCTTCAGCTAATTTTAGTGGAAATGTTCACATAAAAACAAGTTTGATGAAATAATTCCAAATAGTAATAGTCTCCCATGAACAATTGACAAAAACACATTGAATATTCCAACAAAAATTAGTGCAGAATTTATTTTTCTTGTCTACTTATAACATAATGAAATAATCGTGTTATAAACACGCACGTCTAACATGAATCAAAACGATACAAACTAACAACAAAACGCTTAATTTGATCATAGATCCTGGCAAATTGGTAGTGCTGCGGGCCTCGTTGTAATGTAAATAAAACAGCAGAAATTGTTGGCAACCAAAGCCTTAATTTCTGGCAAGAGCTGTGATTTGATTGGATGTACCACTACCATCACACTGCGAAGTGGTAACAATTTACAATTGTCCTTTGCATCCTCTATCAATATTTATCCCAATACTGCATATCTGCAATCTGTTTTTTTGGTTTTGTACACACATATTTGCCTTTTTCAGAAGTGGGGTAAGATCAAGTCTTGATAGTACCTCATATCTTTTAAACGCGTATTTTTCCTTCAGTTGACACACTGAGAAGACTGAAGCGAAGCAACTGGCGTCTTATTTCCAAAACAACGCTTATTTAGGTGTGCAAATCGTCAGGTAAATTACAAACTCGATTGCTGAAGTGAATTTTGTTCAGACGATGAAAAACTTACCTTCGAAAACATATTTTGAAGTTTCTGTGAGCATCAAGTCCTTTAGTCGTTGAGTGATGTCGGATCCACCAATATTCAAATAGCGAACACCTTCTCTGAGAACATTTCCTGAAAAGCGACGTGCTCGTACCAAGTGAAAGTTGTCAGCTAAACTTAACCGAACAGCGGCTAATCGCCCTTCTGCCTCTGTAGCGTATATCATGAAATTTCATATTCCCGAGTGACATCACTATGTCTGAAGCTTTTTGAAATATAATTTTCGCACCAACAATATCACACTTGGTACAGTTGCTTATTAAATCTACTTGGAACAAGATCTTGTGCTTAAAAGGGTGCAGTATTCCTCTAAAGGCGTTTCCTAAACATCAGCATCTAAAATTTATCTGAAAACGTTAATCTGATTTACATACCGTGGTAGACGGGAACGCAAGATGTTACGTCATGACCGATGTTGACAACCAAACCAGAACTCATTCCAAATGCGTGAAGAGCCATGGGTGCACTGCTTCCAAGGTAAAGACTGGACACCCCAATTTTGTCAAACATCATCTGACATATGTAAAGTTATGTTTTTTGATATACTACCTTTTTGATTGAATCAAGGGTTCAACCAATGCTGAGGTAATTGCAAACGTTCACATGTTTAGCCGAGAGCAGAAAAGTGTGCAGTTTTGGAAAATACTCAATATTTTAGGTTGAGGCCAGTAAGGAACCAATGGGCTGATAAGCTTTTTTGCAAGAAAGACTGAAGAACGTAGTGCATACTCTAAAGTTAATAAAAAATCCTTTATTTCATCAAAAGGACATCTGCTAAAAATATAATGTGGTTTACGGAGGGCCTTGGGGTATTTTAGAAATTTCGCGGAGAATCTGTAGTTCGTTAGGGAAATTGTTATCACTGGTCACCCATTCAAGATATAACATCACAGATTTGAGAAGAATGTAAATTACATTAAAACATCATAAAACATTTTTAGAATGCTATGAAAAAGTTAGAATTTTGTACATATTCCTGAAGACGTTGTAGAAAATCTTAACATCTTCCTTAACGCGACATTACCTCTGGGAAAAGATACTCCGCATGAGCTGGCGTTGAATGAGAAATTTTGCTAGTTTAAGTTGACCCCTGTTTTTCATTTGTTCTGCATTTGCCTAATTATTATGTCAATCAGTTATTTATTTACTTTCTTGCTTATTTAATCACATACCTTCACTAGTTTTTCCCGCTCTTCGCGATTTGCCACCGAAACTGGCAAAACAACAGAAATGTCTTGCTCGTCAATTTGTAGTTCCATTCTCAGAATGTGTTCGACAATGGCTTGCAATTCCTCCCAGTTGACCACTTCTCCTTTTTTCACAGGCCTCTGCAAAGGTGTTGATATTAGATAAATTCAAGAACACTAACTCGCAAACGTGTGAACAGCGCTGCTCCGCAACATTTGCTCCCCCAAGCACACCAAATGCATAACAAACTCGTGATTTATCAAACACTTTATTCTGAGCGATTGAAATAAAAGCTTACACAACTGAAGTCGGATTTGTTAAATAAGTGTTATCAGTAGTTCTCGAAATTGAACTGTGTACACGAAGTTGGAATAAAAGTGGATTCTAGTAACACTATCATGTTAAAGATGTACTTGGCTGCACTGCTTCCGGCCTTTGGTGCACAATTTAAGCGTTAATGACTTGTTGAAGTGGTTTGACGAAAACTGTTGCATGAATATTCTCGACTTTCATCAGCAGAGTTTCTTACACGTACTGTACGTTATGAACCCAGGCTGAAAATTGCAAAATGTTTCATAGCTTATTTCTCAGAAACATGTTAAATTCGGTTTCTGTTAGTTAGAAGGGAAAAATGTTAACCGAACAAAAAATTTGGTCTGCAGTTTCATTGAAGGCCCGGTGTGCTGTGGAAGGTTTACATTTTGACAGTCTCTTGTGTCGATGGAGCGACATGTCCTTTTCTCTAATAACCTGCTGTTACCTCCATTAAAAAGTCCCGCATAAGATTTTTCCGTAACGTTTTCCGCCGATGCGAAACATACTACGCGGGACGCCGGAACAGCGGTTAAAGGGCAGGGGGGAAGTAAAATTATAGAATTATAGAAAACTAGCAATTATAGAAAACCAGTCTGGAGTTTCTGAATGCGGGAACATGTGCAATAAATTTGTCTCAAATAGCTCTTGATAAACCATGAAACTACCTATGATAATTTTACAAAACGCACTTCCTCCCCCGTTGACCCTCTTACGAAAGAGAATGGGGGGCAATGCCCACGTCATGCACCCGCTCTCCGGCGTTCCTGAATACTACTTCAAAAGTATAAACTAACGTGAGGAAGAAAACAACGGCGATAGAGAAAAATAGCACAGCTACGAAAAAGATAGCATAGTTCACTGTTTCGGAAAGCACGCTTAACCATTCTGTTTCCAGAATATTAACTTGACAGGCGAGCTAATGAAGAAAACTGACATTTACGTCTTGACGCTCAGCAGTAAAACAAGTGCGTGTTGGACACACTCATGCATCGCAAAAGTGTTTAAACTCTTCTGGTACCCTACCGCTGCCAATACAACTTAGGTCACTGGCACTTATGCCCACGTATCCGCAGATCGAGGTAGAAAATAGGAGAGAAAATTCAAAATTTGAAAGATTGCTCTGACATTCTCTTTCAATTTAGGGAAAACAAGAAGACTTTTCCTGCTGGAAATCGTTTTCATGAGTACGATGTTTTGATAAAATGGTTTGCTCTGGATAGATTAATGTACTGGATATTGTTTTTTACAGGTTAACTTTCTCGGAGTCTCTGATATGACTGCATATCAAGGCAAAGTCTTCTGCATATTCTGAAGCCGAAGAGCATCAAACATTTTACTAAAAACTGTAAGAAAACGGTAACCATATTTTATTGAAGCATTACAAAAAACGCAAAAGTTTACAATAATACACAACTTACCGAAAAATTGAGCGAATCTTTTCTGAGTTTGGCGTCTTTTCCAACAAACATTGTATTTGCAGAAACACCAGGGAGAGCTTCAACTGAGCGAGGTCTTCCTACCACAGTAGGAAATACAACGGATGGCATGTCATCGTTGGCGAAACCAGCTTTGCAGAAACCGCTTCCGATGTTAAGGACAACTACATTACGTTTTGGGCTGAAAGGTGAAGATCTTTCTTCGCTGTTCAGACGATTTATTGTCTCCAAACTTGGTGAATCTGAACGTTTGATTTAAATCTTGGTTGAAAACATTATCCTGTTGCATTAACATTCTAATTCAATTTTTATGATACATTTGCGCCTTGCGAGTAACGTTTACAACATGTTGGTTTTGTTTGAACCAGAATATTATAGACGCGAGACCTTCGGTTTTCGACTGTTTTCAAGTAGATACAGGTATTTATCAAAATCTGGATTTTAATTTAGGGGTCGACTTAGATTTCGTGCATATTTACGCTCGTCACGCACCGATGTGCAAAACATAAGCATTAGCTAATTTTAATCCAGCGCTATAGAAAAGGTTGAAAACCTAGCGCTGAAAAAATACAAGAAAGTTCTACTTTGCTTCGCTGCTCGTTTCACTGCGATAGATGTAGTTTTTGGTCTCAGCGGAAGTTTTTGACTGGTTGATGTCCCTCATTGTGGTCCCTGTGTAAAGTACTGCGTCAGTTTTTTGAGCTGGTAAATGTTGTTTGGCACTGTGCTGACATTAGTTTGCTTCTTTTGTTAACGCGTTTGCAGTGGTCGATTACAGCAAGGCAGTGGCGTACCTAGGGTTTCCCGCGCCCGGGGGCAAACTCGGTTTTGGCGCCCCCCCACCCAGCCCGTTCATGGCAGCAGCATAGATGCAAAGAATGAGTTGGGAATAAAGAGGCATCGAAAGCTGACTTGGGCACTGCAATCGCCTGCATACAGTTGTTTCTAAACACGTCTGAAAACTTCCTGTGATTGTGACGTCACAGAAATGACGTCAAGACCTTTGAATCTTAGAAATCATTAACTACCGTAGAGTTAAGAATCTAATCGTTTCGTGTGAAGCTATTCCCTCTGAAATTTTGGTCACGATTGAACATTCAAACTATTTTATTACGACACTCCAAACTGCAGTAATACATTCTCGAATTGTAGCAACTAGTGAAATAAAATGCAAAAGCTAACCAAAAAGTTCCCTGTTCATCTGTATAAGTATGTATGAATTTTAATGACAAATTTTTGGACATAAAAATCTTCTGATAAAACTGGCCAGAGTTGCACCTTGTTTTCCAAACTCCGGGTTTGTCAGAGCCTTTTGAAGATGCCGAATCCAGCGCGCCCGCTTTTCCACTCCCTGGTCAGATCTGGTTACAATCACCGCTGTGCGAGCTGTAGGGGCTGGGTTTCTAGAGCATGCACTCTTAGAGGTTTAAGTAATAAAACATCATAAAGGACTGACTGAGAGTGAGACTCACGAGTCACGAATACATACAAGAGAAGAACAGACAGAAGGATGGATATGGAAAACTGAAGCCCAATGATTTTATACAAAACTGCTAGACAAATGTAAAATTGCAAAATCCCGAAGCATTTTCTTGGATAGAGGCTAACACCGTGAAAAGTTGAGAGAAAATAAAAGAATGCTGCGATTTAATGCTTTACCTGTAATTATCTAACTTCAAAGAAGTTTTGTTTTACCTTCACAGTTAATTTGTCGATTGTTTCTTCAAAAAACTGCTATAAATGAGACGTGTCACGGCATCTACCAATGCAATATCTAAGGTCAGTGACGCTCCGTGCGAAGTTCCAGGTCAGCAATTGTGTGACCTGAATTTCGACAATCATGTCCATGGAAATGCTCAGTTTCTAGGCCAAAGTGATATAAAGCACATGTAGCAGTAACTGAAAAGTTCACAATAACTAATATACTCAACGTTGTAACACAGCTGCAATTTGAATTATGCAAAAGTATTGAGCATTTATTTAAATTTCCCCAAACAAAAATCATCACAACTTCCTTCAGAACCACCCCAAATCCATTTCAACATGAAGTTTGTCAAACCATAAAAGCTCAAAAATTTTCCTAAACATCAGATCTGTAGTCGTAACAACCAGGGTCATACAGATAGGTCTGGTGATTTCCAAGGCAACTACTTGATTGCATGCCCTCACCAAATCCTAGTATTGAAGAATGTGAAAAATACAGGCATTTGACATAAGTAAAAACTAGTCTTGACAAATATAAAAGTTTTGAAAAATTGAATCAAAACGAATTCAACGAGTATTTTGTGTTTTTAATGTGTTAGGTTTTTAATAATTTGTTATATTTTGTGGGCTTGAGACATCTGTTTACAAGCAATTTCTTCCACTGATGGGTGAGCTATGCATTGAAGAATTAGATATTGCATTTATTCATGCAAGTACGTATCAGATAGGTCAACCAAATGAAGATGGCACGTACGGCGTGTTAGGAGATAGAATTGTTTATTGTTCCTCTTAGAAATAATATCTGAAATAAGTAGTACAACCATGCAATATGATGCATTGTCGCCCTTTATATTTTATTGAACTATGAACAAATCGCTAAGGATGATTGGTTTAGTAAAAACAGATGAAGGTAACGATGGCAGTGCTTCATCTCTCTCTCAGGTCACTTAACATACATTGCATGCTACGTCAGGAAAGTTCCCGTCAGACCCATCCAGCACGTTTTTATCGTCAATAAGAAACGTCTAGTTCAGGGGTGGAAAAATGCGGTCGCGCACTCGCGACCAAAAACGTATAGTGCGCGAACGTTTTTTTACCTTTTATATTTCATACATATGAATGCTGTATGGCAAAGCTTTTATGTGTGCGCTACGAAAAATTGCTGCGCGCTACTAACATTCACAGAAAATTTTGCAACTCTGGTCAGGTTGCAAGATTTTGATAAATGCACTTTTTGTAATTTCACTCTTTGGATGACCCACTGCCTTGGATGTCCAGCGCCGTCGCCTCGTTCATATCCCCACTGCACATCCCTAGTAACAACACTGTGTAAGTTTTATCGCTGTTCTAAAAGCATGCGCAATATAGCACTCTGCATGCACTGTGAACGCTGGATTCCCGTCCCATTGTATAGTATGATAGGGAAAGTCAGAAAGTTCGCAACCCTGGCTTTCTGAAAGCGTTGTGATGCAGCCATGAGTCAAACCACAAGCGGGCGCTTATTGCTGGAGACAGAAACACCACCTTGAAACGTCACTGTAGGTTCATGATTGCTCACTTTGCTAACCTTGGGGTCTTGATGAGATTTCGCAATGCCATTCGACATTTTATAAATTGTAGTTATTAGCATCCGCTGACATTTCGTAATTAGTACGTAACATTCCGACCTCAATTTGGCGCCCCCAAAGTGCTGCGCCCGGGGGCAGATGTCCCCTCTTGCACCCCTCGTTACGCCACTGCAGCAAGGCCTCCTAGAAAGAGGAGGTAAGTCCAGGCCCGTCGCCAGGATTTAGCAGCAGGGGGGCCAAAAACCAGGAGGGGCCAAAAACCAGAAGGGGGGCACATTTTTAAAATACAGTAGTGGATGTATGCAGCAACCGGTGGGCCAAACGTGAAATGGGGGGCACCGATTTCAAATGGGGGGGCCGGGCACCACTGGTCCCCCCGCTGGCGACGGCCCTGGGTAAGCCTTGTTTGGACCTTGCAATTTTTATTTCCAAAACTGCGCGTGCGCTCATTGTATTTGTTTTTGAAGGTTATGACCTCGAGGCCATAATAAACCTCTGCTTCTGATGCGTTTTCACCACTTTTGGTCATTCTCTATTCTGGCAATTATATCGTTCTCGCTCAATTGTTTCGTTTCTGTTGAAAACTTTAGCGTTGTGCTTTTTTATCACAGTTACCATGCTACGATTCAAAATGTAACCGAACTTAAATGTGTTTTGTTGAATACTTTGTGATACTAATCGCCAGGAAGGTGTTTTCTTTCTATGCTTTAAACATATTCCTTGAAAGTTTGATTTTACGTTCGTATTGTATGAAAGGGATGACCATTCTCCTCTGGCATTTATTTTATGTGTTGTTTTCTGATCCCTTTCGATTGATTTGTAGCTGGTACTTCTGGCCATTTTCTGCTGACCAGCATTTAGCAGCTGGAAAAACTGACGCAGACCAGGGTTGCCAGACACCTTTTGAGAAAAAAGCCAAACCATGTCTAAAAAAGCCAAGCCGGGTAAAAGAAAGCCAAATGTTAAATAACATGAAATTTAAAATTCTTTATTAGTTGTAGGACATTTTCGAAGAATAAAGTTGTAGCATTCCCTCTTGAATCTGTAGGATTTCCAAATCTTCATCTTCCACATTTTCCATAGTGTTTCCACTCGATATTTTTGCATTATGGGTTGCCAGGTATGCTACAACTTTATTCTTCTACGGATTGCCAGATAACGTTTGAGAAAATACACCAAGCACTGTTTAAAATGCCTCATAACACTTTTCAGCAAGATGTTTAAAAAGTCAATACACCAGTCTGGTAGTATGTGCCAACTGCCTCCAGAAAAAGCCAAATATTGAAGAAAAAAAGCCAAAATGGCAAAAAAAATTTTGACGCCAGCTGTCTATAAAAAAACGCATTTGTGAAATTTGGCGTCAAAAAAGCCAATCTAGCAACCCTGACGCAGACAAACCGAACTTCACCGCAGGGAGGAAAATCAACCAAAAAAAAATTTCCATGCACAGAGTAGTGAAACGGAGAGGGAGGCAAAGCAGATTCATCCTTTTGGCATTGTGATGCTTTTCAAATTTCATGTTGGTTAGGATTTCGATCGTGTTTACGTTTTGAAGATCGGAGCCTGACGAGCACTGGATTTTATTAAAACATGCAGGAAGCTCTGCTGATAGACCCCGAGCACAAAATCACAACAGTTTTCTCGAACTATTTAGGCTTCTAGTGCGTGTTACAAACATTGATCTCTTGCTACTTCCAGGCTTTTAGTGTTGTTGAAATGTTATTGTTAATTGTGCTGTATTAAATCACAGAAAACAGCGATGGTTTTTCTGCTTTATTTAACCTTTTCTCGGTGCTTTTCATTTTCAAAACTTGCTTCGAGCACACCAATTTCGTGCGCAAAACCTCGCTTTTAAACAATGTTAAGTAAATGGTAAGAAACAATACTGTCAAACCTTGGTTTTTCGGGTGAGAACTTTCCAAGCCACCGTATTCGACATGAAAAACACTTCCGTGGCTTCCGGACAAACTCCGACTCAACTCCCTCAATGCTTCGTTCAGAAGAGCTTGAGTGCCTTCCACACTGCGCAACATCGAATAACACTTTACCGTATTTCGTATTGCATTTTCATTCTTCAGTTACACAAAGGGAAACAGCTTTCTCAGAGACAACTTAACACGTAGGTTATTATTTTATAACTTACCGACGTACGGAAAACGGTTAGACGAGCAATTAACCAAACCACTGCGCACCAGTGTAAAAGTCGTGCCTTGTCCCTAAAATCAAAAGAAGCTCAACTGCTTTTTCAACGTTTAGGACAACGACGCGTATCTTCAGGAGGACAAGCCACTATTTTAGAAAGCCTGTTTGAATTTGCTGTATTGGAATAAATTTCAGAAAAAGGGTTTGGTCAAAAAGTAAGAACAAAGCAAATTAATAAACGAATTTCTGGTTCTTGGGTATGCCAATGAAACGAGCATGATCAGAGATGAGCAAAAATACTAACTCTGCTGATACTTTTACCAAACACTTGACCCTCGTCCTTTTTTTGAACTCAAGCCTTCAAAGCAAAAACAAACCAGAGCAGACGTAGCTCGAGAGAAAACGAAATCCTTGTTTCTAAAAGTATTTCGCGGATCCTTGTTTCTAAAAGTATTTGGTGATAGTAGCAGACGTGTGAAAGATTTTTTGCATTTATTTTCACACTGCTTTTTCTCTGGGGAGAATCGCGGGAGCAGCCGTCCAACGAGGACTCGAAATACCACGTGGTTTTCAGCAACCGCTAATACATTCTGCTGACTGATGCACACCAAGGCGGGAGCAAGCCAGGTTAGAGATGTAGTCACGGCAGTGACGTACGCAGAAAATTTTCACGGGGGATTTTCATTCGATGTCATATGGCGGTCATTTGTATTTGGTGTTTGCTGTTTGTGGCGTCACAATTTGACGTCATAATCATGTTTCCAAATACAACGTTTTGGCGAAGTTTGTTAACACAATATGCACATTCTTCCACACGCACTCTCCGTATTTTATGTGTTATATTGCACTGCATATAAACTATCAGCGCTCCAAGTTAGGATATCGGAGGAAAACAAACTCAACGCTACGACACGGTAGTTCATAACTGCAAAAATATCAGGCTGAGCGTTAAAACAGGGGAGTAAATTACACTCATCAGTACATCAGAGCATTTACAACTACAATTTTTGCATGAAGTCGACAAATTAAAAAGCAAGAAGTATGCGAAAAAATTAATCTCCTTTGCGCAGGACGCAGGTAATAAAGTTTTTGTAACATGTCAAACTAAAGGGGTATTCAAACCCAACTCCCCCTTGCGTACGCCCTTGAATCAAGCCACCTTGTCCTTCGTCGACCTCAGGGCCGCTTTCCCGTGGGTGCAGCCCAAAGGACTCGCCGATCTTTCCTGGCGCATTCTGGTAAATGTGTCCGAACCATCGTAGCTGAGATCTCTCTATTCGAAGGGTGAATTGACATTCGGGGCTTTACGAATTTCACAGCTACGTACTTCATTGTCGTGAAGGGTCACGCTGTGAACTTTTCGCAAAATTCCCATCTCTGCCGCTTGCACTTGAGATAGCACTCTTCCAATTATTACCCAAGATTCATGACCATAGATGAGGGTAGGAACAAAGACCGATTTAAAAACTGAAAGCTTTGTGGTCTTTGAAAGTTCTCGTTCTGTAACCAGGGAGTGTTAAATTTAAGAGGTTGAACCAAGGTTTGTTTGTTGGGATGATTTTGAAGTTGTACTTTTTATGCAAAACAAGTGTATGTACTTTTTATGCAAAACAAGTTGGTTCTCACTCCCATAAATGCACAGGTCTAGTGAAGCTAACTGGACATAATCTGCAAAAAGTTTTTATAAAGTTATCTGGTGGTTTCCGTAAAAGTTAAATTGGCTGAAGCATGGTTAGACCACAATTAAATATAAAAGATTAGCAGGGAAAACCCCAATTTGCAAGAATGACACAATAGCAATTGTTTTTCGAATAGACAACAAAGCACAGAAACCTCACCTGTTGTTTTCATCGTGCATAGACAAGGAGGAAGGCTTACCATCGGTCTCCCTCAAGTTTTTAATGCGAGCTGTGACAAGTGGAGAAGTTGGCACTGAAAGTGACATCAGTCTTGATGACGCAAGCCGTTTATTGGAAAGTGTTTTCGCTGTTACTTCTTCGCTCTTCCAGCTGTCATTGTCACAGTCCCTTGACCTTATTTCAGGCGAATGACTGCTGTTTTTCGTTTCACTGACTTTCGCTGAATGAACAAAGGTTTCTGCGGTTTCCGGCTCGTTGTTCGGAGTTTCCTCAAGATGAGATTGCTCTTCTGTGCCAGTCAGAATTCTGTGACTCCCCAGCGATCTTACTCTGCCGCTTTTAAGCGTCAACATACTAAGACGCCTGTCAATTGACAATTGCGGGGAGCTGTTGAAATTTCGGGCAACAGACGTGGACGAAGCGGCAGAGTCGCCATTGCAAATCAAGCTTGATTTGCGGGAGATGCCGGCTTTATAGGTTGAAGGTTCGCCGGCCAGCACGCTGGAAGAACATCCCATTTTTTTAAAAATCTCCCCTACCACAACCCCTGAACGCTGTCGTTTTGTTTGTCAATACGCCCAAGATGTACCACGAAACCAATACACTTTAATGAATGCAGGTTGCAATGCCCTCTGGCCACTTCATCAACTTAGAATACCAATCCTACGAGCAATGCAAATAAGCTTTATATGCAGAGTTTACACTGGTTTTGATCTAAGAATGCCGCATTGAAAATCCTGAGATCTGAAACATTGATACGTTTGAAAAAATGCTTAAGCTTTGTTGTTTAGCCCATTAAAACCGGAAAAAAATACAAAATTGCATTTTGTTACTTGTCTTGATGCCAACTAAAATTTTGTTTTTCAAGTACAGCAAACCAAATGCATAAATCCAAGTAAACCACTTTTTGCAGAAAATCACATAGCAACAAGCACCAAACTACGCTTTAAAAAAAACTCAAATTTTAGAGTCGATTTAGCACGACATATCAAAACTTTTGGAGTAGCGTGCTAACCCAGTTTGCAGCACGCACGCTTTTCGCTAGTACTGTTTATTCTTAAATCACTTTTCGGTAAATAAGACATTAGGATTGCTACGGCGCTCAGTACGCACCCTTGAGGGGCTCTTTATTTGCGACAAATAGCTCCCGTTTATGAAGTGGAAACACGTTAAACACGAGCATTAAGTTGATCCCTACAACGTTTTTACACGGAATCATAAACAACGGGACACAAACAGTTTTTTTAAGGTTTTACCTTCGTGACTGCTGAGACATTTTAAGAGACCGAAACTATTTTATCCAAATACCGAGATTGTCGTGAAGCGAGATTTAAGTGTATTTTGGTGCTGGTAATGCAGCGAGGTTCTACTGTATTTTGCGAAACTGTTGGAAAAACTTGAGAGACCGTTTTGGTCACTTGAAACGCTTTAAAAAAAGCACTGGACACAAATAATCTCATTGCAAACTCTGTAACATTAACTATTATATTTTCTACGAAAGCATTAATTTGTTCGTGGAATGCGCATTCCACTAAGTTAGAAATGCCAGAAACAAGTTGATTGAATTTCTTGCATGTACAACTTAAAGCTGGAGTCAGTAATGGAGCTTACGAGACTGTTCTTTGAAACATATTTTGATGTTTTTTCAGAGTTTGATGCGTAATTCTTCATAGGTCTTAGACGTGGCCTGGTTGCTGGAAGTGTCTTATTCTCGACAAAATAGAAAAGCTGAAAGTGCACCTTAGTCATGTTAGATATTAGACAAATCATATGCTTCACTGTCTAACATTATCTTGCCTCATCTTCGTTTAGTACAACACCAAATCGATTGCTTAAGGGATTTTAGTGGCATTACTCTTGCATGTTAAATATGTAATTCCAATCCTTCAGTCACGATTACCACAAAACTTTAACTTCTTTATCTCAATTTTCTCGTCCACCTAGAACTTTCACTCCTTGTTATTTGAAAACTCAACCTGGAAAGTTTTTGACTGACTTTAGCACTTGGACTCGAAGGCCCTGGCTATACACAACATGAAGTCAGTAAAAGCAGCATTTTTCTGTATGCAGGAGACAAAGTGTGTCTTTGTGCAATGCAACCAAGACGTTGTTGCCAACAACGATATGACTTTGTTGGCTAACGCTGAAGATCGCGAAATCAAATGACGGGAAAGGCATTGAGGATCACTTTTGAAGACATCGAAACGAAATTATCCTACATGCCATCAATTGGCAAATATTTTCTGACCTGTCCACATTCTTGTCTCACTTCTAATCTCATGTCGTAAACCGTGAACGACCTTTTCAATTAGTTCCGGAGGGCGTGCCCAGACGGTAACGCAGACCACAATAGTTGAAAACAATCTGGCCCTGGGTAACGTTTGCCGAGCCGTAAGACAGCGTGTAAGAGTGGTATTTATTCAAAGCCACCACTCTAAGCGATTTGGCTTATGGTGTTCATGTTTGTTATTGACCCAGCTACCGGTCATTTCAATCTGATACGCTCAGTTCTGTTTACAGTGTTACAAAAAAGATCAAAACCTAAAGAATTGACTAATTGAAAACCCAACTCCGTGCAACAGCTAGCCTTAGGCACAAATGCGATCAATAGGGGCCGGAAGGAGGAGGCAGTGGGGCGTTGGCTCCCTAGATTTTGAATTTGATATTTTGCTATGAACGTTTAAGTTCAAAAAATGCTTTTCTCTTAGTTTTGGAGTTGGTGAAATACCCCTTCTGGAAAAAATCTTATTGGACACCTCTTCGAAAAATCCACTATTGGCCACCACTGGAAAAAATCCTTCCGACACCCGCAATGCAATCTTGGGCAGGGGCCAAATCGCGGAAGTTCTTCTGAAGTCGAAGTAATGAATGGTGTCGCGAGCTCGACAACAGATTTCACATGCTGAATGCGTAAATGTGCACCGGTAAGCAAAACGTTTCCTCATTGCACTTTTATGCTATATTTAAATGGACGTTTGTCCCACCGATGTCGATTATAGGCTACAGGTTCACAAGAATATGTGCCTGGCTTCATACTAAATTGTGAATAAATTCAATGAATTGCAAATGTGGCCTGGGCTAAGACGCACGTTGACAAGTTCCGTGCTGGGATTTGGATCCCATTGCCCCTGAAAAATCTGACGCACCTTGTGTTGATCCAGGCCCGTATTGCGTACCCAAATTTTGTTGTGTCCAAAAAAATCGTTTTAAACATGCAATAAAAACAAAAACCTTTCCCACCTAAAATGTGTTTGCCCCCCCAAATTTTAAAACCTGGCTACGGGCCTTTGTTGATCTAATAAGAGAAAAATAAAATAATACAATCACTTTCCTTAGACCTTACCAATACTTTACAGTTTGATTTTTACTGCATTCACCTATTTGCTGCACATTAGATGCTTCACTTGCAGCGACCTTGTTCATGTCCCAATAACAGGGGAGTAATTTTTCGTGAAACTTGGCGTGCGAATGCAAGGCTTGCACTCTATCTTGAGCATCCTTTTGAAGTTATTTGTATTTGGAAGGTCAAAATAGACTTGGATCAATGCGTGTTTAAGCTCTCTTAACATTTTGTAATGTTAAGTTTATTTTGAGATAGGTATGGACCAAATATATCACACCCTTGCTTGTGTTGTCGTCAGAGGCGAAAGAGCAGTAAGTATTTACGTATACCTTATTACCCTGTTTTTGCGCGCTTTTCACAATTCACTTGACTGGAGGTATGAAGCTTTTATGCAACAGTTTTATGTGGAGGGCAAAAGAAAAACCGTTTGCCGCTAATACTTGACTCTTTGTATAATCGATTTGAAATCTTTTCAGCCTGCAGATCCAATTGGCATGATGCGAAGTCCAGCGTGGCTCTCGTTGACCAAATTCACAGCGGGGCCCTCGCTGACGTCAGTGATTTGCACAGCTTGAGAAAAGCAGCGAAACAACATAGGGGAGAAAATATTTGGGAGAACTAAAAAGTTTTTACAAGCTTTACATTTTCACCCGAAAATGGTAAGGAAAAATTTTATCAAAACTCTTTTTGTCCAGCTTAAAAATTTTTTGTCGAAATTCTAGCTTACATTTACTGATATATTTTTCTATGAGTGCTTCTGAAACTAGAAACAATTATAAATTTTAAGATAAAAAAATTAACAATTTTCTGGTAGTTTTCAGTTATCCAGATTTTATCAATCTTTGTCACGCTTTATACTAATTAACTATCACAGAACGGTTGTGCGACCTGCACACCAAAGGTGCATTTACACGGGTTTTTTTCATGCGCAAAACTGTATGGAAAGTCTGTTTCTTTATTGTTTTAATATGAATGCATGCGGTTTGCTTTCTTGCAGTGGATTCCGATCACACAAAGAGAGAAAAGGTGGCGGCGCAGTGTTTTTGGATGGAACGGTTTTGCTTTGATAAAACCACCAGCAAGAAGACTAGCTCACCGTTTATATTTTCTGTATCGAGTGGGAACGTTTGAGCTGCTGCTGTCAATGCAACCACAGGGTCTAGATTTTAAACAATGATACTGTAATCTGTCTAGGCCAGGGATCACCAACTTTTTTGAAACAGCGAGCTACTTCTTGTGTACCGATTAATGCGAAGTACTACTAGTTTGATACTCACACTTCTGAAACAAAAATTTCGCTCAAGTTACTTTCAAATATTTTAGTATTGATATTCGTTAATGTGAAGACATTGATCATGCTAATGTCATTTTTAGAACAGGTCAGCGGGCGACCTACATGGTCCTTGCGGGCAGCCTGGTGTCCGAGGGCACCACGTTGGTGACCCCTGGTCTAGGCCTACAGTACCTGCTGGCTATGGCTAATACTGTACTTGAAGCTAACTCGCCAAACATCTGGAGTCGCTGAAGTAGATTTGTACTGTACCAAATATACTGTATACCAAACACTCCCGTCTGAGGCTTATTTCATAAAATCAATTCAAACCTTTTAGTCACTGACCCAAAACGAAACCAGTGTGTCGTTAATTACTGCAGTTTCACGGAATTTGCACTGTTCTCCGCAAACGTCGCATTCCGTGTGAAATCAATTGCTACTGTATTCTCAACTTCAGTCGTAGTTCCGCATGCCGCCTACGTAACAACAACTGCCTCTGAATACAGGAAAACCTTGCTGGTACCTTGCAAGCGAGTAGTTCAGTCGCTAATTTTTGGTAGTCTAACTCCTGCCATTGCTATCCTTATTGCAGCTTTACGGATGCAGACTCCCTATTTCATTCAGCTGAACAAAAACTTTTAGAATTAGGTACTCCTAAGCACTTTACAATGATTCATTGCTCAAACTGAATTCAAACTTTTGAATTCGTCACCGGCTGTTAGATATTTACAAGTTTTTGGCGTATGAAATTAAATCTCATTTCATGGACAGCAATTCAGTTGACTAGTAATTCTGGAGCCATGTAGAACATCTGCACTGGCGCTCAAAGATTCTCAGAGATCCAATGCAGTCAATGGACTCGAGCTGGGCTTCCCATATTTTGGCCACCGATATTTTTTCACACTGTTTTTTGAATGCCCGCAATCATGAGTAGACGAGATGCGAGCTGTGGCAGACGAGTTTTTGGTAATAACGGTGCGCAAAAGTCGATGGCGTTTTATTTTTCTCTCTTCACTTCGAAAAATACATCTGTCCCCACAATTTTTTCACCAGTACGACCCCAAAACTAACTTTGTTTTTTAACACAACGCAGTAAGGTTCACAAAAACGATTCTGCTTATTGATAATAATGCAATGACGTAAGCACGTACGAAGAAGCGTTTACTTTTAGGGGAAAGGTGAGTCGTCCTCTAGCGCTTCGAAAATATTTTTGTGTACCAAACCTGAAACGTTTGCGCAGTAAATTTGATGAGTCTACCTCCGTCAAGTTTCAGCAGATATGTTTTTCACGTTTCTGTACAAAAATAGAACTGTTTGGTCATAGACAAAACATATAGTTTAAGTTTGCAATCTCTTCGGTTCACTGCTAAAAATTTGCTCCACCTCAAAATTTTTTCAAAGCAATTAAGGCGTGTCAAGTTTACGCAGATTACGACGCCACACACGATTCCATGGAAGTTATCTGTTTACAGCCCCTAGAATAACAGAACGGAAGCTTCTCGCCAGGGTTGAGCACAAAATGTCTTCCTAAAAATAAAAGGGATGGGCAGATACATGATACGTGCTCCACGACCCACGGTAACCCTGCGACGTCACTGACTGAGCAGTATGTGCGTCAATCGACGAAACCGGTAATCGGGAGGACTTGCACTTAAAATATCTTGCAAAAACCTCAGCTCTGCAACTGAGTTTAACTCAGTACCAGTGGCCACTTCGCTTTTTCTCGAGAATAGCCAACGCGCATTGTGCAAACCGCGCGGGTATGGTCAGTTACAGAATTGCGTCACTGTACGCAGCGCAAACATTGCGCATGTTTGCGCTTAACTTAACACACTCCATTACGCGTGCTTCATCGCCGATTGGCTTTTCTGCGTTCGGTGAAGATCGTATTCCATCAATCAAGTGATCCATAACCTTTTGGCGCTTGGCTGTTGAAATTATTCTTCGTTTCCATCACGCGTGGCAGATTGATGGCGTTCGCGCTATTTTACAAAAGAGTTATAATGTGTATTCATTCATACCTTCCTCAAAATGAAAATGCCAGGACAATACCACTCTACGAGTCTATCAGAGATGGCATAAACAGGACTTGCAACAGATAGTTTATAGGATAACAACACTTTTGTGACGCACGAACGTATATGGAATTTTTTTAATCAAACGTATTAGGATGGTCTTTTTTTGTGAACGCAAAAAAATAGAAAGCTAGTCCAGCCCACATTCAGCCTGACCTACACTAAACATATTTACCAAAAGTAACCACATTCACCACTGCTCTTTTTGCTGACGATACTGTTTTATTCATCTCAAGCAAAAATAGCAGGGACTTAGAAGATACAACTGATATTAGATTACAGAAAGTAAATGAATGGATGCGCTTTAACAAACTTTCCCTAAATTACTCAGTGACTTCGAATATGCTTGTGAAATTTAATAATAATGGTATTACCCAAACAATTTGCACTAAACATCTGGTGGTACACATTGATGATAAGCTTACTTGGTAAGACCACATAACTAATCTTGAAAAAACTAATTCGTATAGTGTTGGAGTTTTCTGTATAGAATTAGGCATTATTTAAATGATAGTGCAATCAAATTACTTTAGATTAGCACTGTCATCTGCAATATGCAATTGGGACCTGGGATGGGGTTGTTACCGGCCTTCAACTGTTACATATATTGCACATATTTATTGCTATGACATATAACTCCTTTAGGTCTATGTTAGTCTCACTGTATAAGAAACTTGAACTCCACAAAGTAAACGAAATTTATAACCTGGATACAGGTAAAGCGATGCATAAAATCCATTCCGGCAACTCTCGTGAGTCGTGACAATTCAAAGCGACTGTTTACCTCCTTGAATCAAATTCACTCTCATGCAACCCGAGGTGAGTATTTCTGGCAGATGGTTTCAAGCAAATATGGAAAGAAAATCTTTAAAACATCTTGGCAACAAAATTTGGGACAACATTAATCGCTCCCGGTGTGAACTTTCCCAATTTAATTAAAAAACATTATAGATATGTAATCTTTATTTCTGCATATCAAACCTGAATAAATGGTGTTGAAGAGTAACACTGTATTTTTGTCTTTAGTTTCTCTTCTTTTTAAATTTCAAATCTACTTTCGTCCCCATTTGTACATATACCTGTTGACTTCTACATTTAGGTTTTGTTTGTTTGCGTAGTTGTGATGACATGAATTGGGGTATGGCCTCTTATTGCTAGTGTTCTTTTGTTTTGCAAGAGCAGCGTGTCAGATCCCATGTACATCACTTTTGGTGGACGATGAAGTTCGAACGCTGCACCTCAGCACACACTCGACCTCAGGGGTTTCCAGTCGTTCCATTCCAACAACATGCTGGCTGAACTACATGCCAACTGGCACGTCCGTATGACAAAACCGCTGCGAACAATTATGGAGCTGGCTAAATTATGACAACCCCGACAAAATGTCATTTTAGCTGTGTTTATGCTTTCTCTGCCACGTCCAGATCCCTGCGAATCTGGGCACTTGAGACTCACTTGACCCACGGATATAGAGAGAGACCAAGCAGTCCCTCCCTACACAACTGTGTTGATCATCTGGCAACCCTTTACAGCAGTGGTTCTTAACCGGGGGTACACGTACCCCTTGGGGGTACCAAACACCGCAACAGGGGGTACGAAGCACCAACGTTTTTAGGCATACACACCCTGAAAATTTTAAAGATATGTTGTCGATTGTTGTGAGTGCAGTAAACTTTGTCAGAAGCCAAACCTTGAATCACGGCCTGTTCAGAGTTTTTTGTAACGAAGTTTAAGCTCACAATGTTCTTCTTTACTATGCGAAAGTGTCGTTGCTATCCTAAGTTCGAGTGCTTATCCGTGTTCGTGAGCTGCGCAAAGAAATCGATCAGTTTCTGAGACACGGAGGTAGTGGCATAGCAGAGCACCTTGAAAATGAGTTCATTATGTCTCTGGCATAGGCTACCTTTCAGATATATTCAGCCACCTCAACGACTTAACACCTCCATCCAGGGAACGGCAATGAACATGATCAAAGCTAGGGAAAAGATCACTGCCTTCACTAATAAACTTTCAAGGTGTATTTATCTCATGTGATCAGGCAACTATGCTAATTTTCTACAACTTAGTATCAATTACTATTTGATTTCAGACAAGGGGTACGAGAAAATTTGACGAAAGCTCAGGGGGTACAAGTGGGTAGAAAGGTTAAGAACCACTGCTTTACAGCGTATACGCACCACTTCGAGTTTAACCTGGATAGAAACAAAAATAATTCAACAGTCGATGGGCAACGACTCGATAATCCTCCGGTTCGTTCGATGCCCTGGCGTCGTTGCACGAATTGTTTGTTTTCCTTGTTGTAATCCCAATTATAGCGCAGTTAATTGAACTCAACATAAGCACGACTGACGTACTTAAAACAAGTGGAATGTTTAGTGAAGGCATATTGTGCAACGTTTGGGGCGCTTCGTTTACCCAAATGCGTACCCAAATGCGTCTTGATAAAAAGTGGTTCGCATGGTGCACCCATTTTGTGCGATTTATTTAAGTGTTTGTTACTACGATCGGTGCTCAGGTAAAGCATTTAGGCATGCTGGTCAAAGTAATTAAGATTGCTTGACATAACCCGCATTATTCCGACATGCTTTTACATTGAAGGTCGTGACTACAAAAACACCTGTTTAGTAAAATTGTAAGCCCTCAATCATGTGGTTTAAGTTGTCTGAACTTATCCTTTTTAGTCAATTATGAAGAAGTACTTAGCGCTTTGCTAATACAAGAAATATGCCCCTAATCCAGAGGTTCCCAAACTGGGGTACATGTTCCCTTAGAGGTATATTTGCTTATCGGAAGGAGTACATTTAAGGTTAGTAGCAGAAGGAAACAATATATTTTTATAGCATTTTCCAAATATTTAGATATATATATCAGTGAATATTCTTTTCAAAAATGATTATACGCTTATTTTTAAGTATATCTATAAAACGATAAAATATTTCGTCATGAGAAATGTTAGGGGTACATGCTTGTCTTTCAAAATGCTGAAGGGGTACATGGTAACCCCAGCACTAATCCAATGTAAAAAAGCAAAACCTGGTGATTTCACGCTGTAGCATTTACACTATAAATTCAGGTGTCCGCTTCGGATTACGCATCGACGAGAAATAATGTTATAGCACAAGGACAATCTCAAATGTGCTTGAAACTGAAGTCAAAGCAAGTTTTCTATCACACATTTTACGGATGGAGAGCTTCTTTCAACTCTCTAAGAACTTCCTGTTTGGCTCTTGCTTTCGGTCCTACAGACTACTGTGCCCCATCTGTCACGCCAAGTACATCTACGTACTCTTAAATGAGTCGATGCCTATTATCACTGGCTGCCTGCGAAACACACCCACCTTTTTCTTGCCCGTTCCATCTGCCACCACACCACTTGAGACAAAGCGCAGTGCTCATACTTGAAAGATTACACCAAAGCACTCAATCTGAAAAATCTCTGACATGAAAAAATTTACCTAAATCCACATCCAAAACGTCTCCGATCCAGAAAACCACTTCGCTCCTTTGTGGAATTGTTGTCAACTATTTTTTTACACCCACCACATCAATCCATCCAGCTTTACAATCCTTCATTCCCTCATTTGGTCAACAAACACCAGGCTGGGACCTCCCAAGAAATGCCTGGGTTCAGCTCAATTGCCTGCGGATCGGGTTTGGTCGCATTGCCTGTGCGTCTCAGATTTGTGTGAGTGTGGCAAGGTGCAGAGTGCACACCACCTCCTGCATGACTGCACCAAATTTAAGACTCCATGTCACATTTATGAAGTCGACAATCCTGCACTCTTAGAATCTTGTTAAATCAAAGTTCTGACCAACGTGTGTCCATGCTGTTGTGTTTAAGAAAGAACACATTTGCCAACCATTCTGAAAAAATATTTTTTCAAGGGCTTGGGTTTATTTACACAGGCTGACAAATTAATGTGGTAAGCAGGGACGTAAAAGCTTTTCCTAACTTTGGAAAATAAGCTCAACGCTTGTATACAATCCATCGTGTTTTTTCAAATCCGGTTGGGTATTAAAATTAAGATGCAAGAGTGCGTGCTTTTAACTTACTATTAGGCCAGGGTGCACAACCTGCGGCCTTCGATAAAAATTTACGCTGCCGTGCACATATAATTCAATATATATGTTATGGCGGTCGTGCATTAATAAAAACTCTTTGTCTATGGTATAAAGATATTCAGAAAAACGGCCAAACAGACGTGTGGAAGCAGGCTATGTTCAGCTTGTGGAAACAGGAGCATTGCAAAAACAAAAATATGAACTCAATGGTGGCCGTTATAAAATAAGCGTAGTGCGGCTGGTAATAGCCAAAATGCTGTGCACCCTGCATCGAGGCAACGCAGAACAATGGAGTGTTTTGGTATCTTCAATACATACAAGATCGCCTTAACGCATATTGTGATCATAGACATACAGCTTGCCCCTACTGTTTTACTCTCTTGATTCCACCCAACTACCAATCACCCCCAAAATCGAGAGACTGACGTCAATCAATCAAACGAATCTAAAACCACAGCTGGTGTGAATCAATTACTTCAACTATAGTTTCCTTTTTTCTGTAATTTTGTACAACGAAAGGTGTTCTTGCATAAAGAAAACAAATTTTATATATGTAAGTTTTTAAGCAACTGAGCTTCATTATTTTATAATTGTCTGTAGAGTAGCTGCTCCACCTCTACTAAACGAGCAAAACACATTCATGTCGAAAAGAACATGGTACAGGCTTCATATCTTCTAAAATACTGTACATGCGACTTGAACCACAGTCAGTAGATGTGTACCAGAACGGCGATTTGCTGTTTTTGGATTACCATCTAGTAAGGACAAGTCAATCGGTTGTAAAAGCAAATCGTACTCCGTCATAACGTTCCTTGAAGCGTAAACCAACGCCCAACAATTTTTCAAATATGGTTGCTCTGTATTCTACAGACGGGCACTCGAAAACTTTTCTTCAAGTGCCTTTTGCCCTTTACTGCGTCAGGCTAAGTCATCAATTATTTTTGCTTATTCTGATGTATCGTTAAAATGGTGTTTTCTTTCAATGCTAATATTTATTTCGAACAAGCAAATGCACTATTTCACAATCCGCCAATACTGTCATTTTTTCTGATGTCCGCCTCACTCTCTCTAGTAACACTCAGTCTCTGGAACATGGTCTCGATGTCAAGATCAAGACGCGTCTCGAGAAAAACTGTATTCGTGAGTCTCGGTTTCGATCTCAACGAAATAAGGTTTTTGTTTCGAGACTTACAATGCTTTATGCAGCCCTGACTTGTTGCAGGAATGATCACATTTCAACCGTGGCTGATAAAACCAATTTTTCAAATGTAACCAGTGCGAGGTACGTCGCGGGCATATTGTTTTTGATCGCAAACCGCACCGCTCAAAATATTCCTCTGCGTACGTTGCGCCGATACCTCATATTATTCTATACTTTCAGTACTGCACCTCGCTACACACCGCAAAATATCACACTTACTCGAAAATAATATACCGGTATATAATAATAAAAATGCTTTTCGATCTCGTGACGAATCTGTCTTATGACTATTCTTGATTATGTATAGACGTAAAGATTAGGGTTTGTTTCGGCAGAATAAGTCTAACTCAAATATCTAATTGTAATGTAAATAAAACTCAAAATTATTTATCTTAAATTTAACTCTAACCCTAATTTTAACCCCGATCATGAAAAGCAATAGATTGCAGCTGATTCGTTCCCGATACTTTGAGTAGTAGTGGTCTGATGCGTAGCCTGCTGGTGCCGAGTTACTGATTCTCCGTATCTGTGAGTCTGAATTCACGCACATGGCGACTAATTCGCCTGCATGCACCTCACATGGCGTTAAATGGTCAAACCTGCGGAAGGTGAGACTTTTAATAATGTTAATTCGTAGTGGTAAGAGAAAGATTTTGCGGTCTCGTGTAAAATCAGTCTATTACTTTTGTGGATAAACGTTACAATCAGAGGCATGGTTGATATTTGGGGAAAGGATTTATAGTTAAACTTCAGTGTGGATTAAATTAAAATATTTGGGTTATTCTTATTACACCACAACTACCTCTAAGTTTTGACTCTAAGCATAATCCAAAATAGTCATACGGGTGATTCCACAAGAGGCACAGTGTTTATTTTCTTCTTATCGCTGATCTGAATCTGAACAACATGATATTCGTGCAAGTTCATCTTACTCCGTGATTGGTCGCCCACAAGTGAAAAAAGGTATCCTTTTGCAAACAAGAAACCTTTGTAAAATAAAATTTTGGAAAAAAGAAAGTAAAAATATCAAGCGGCACGCGTCCAATACGCGGAAGTATCTATATCTGGCCTAAGCAGGGGCCTCCTATAGAGAGAGGCCTCCCGGAGAGAGAGCCTTGGCCTAAGTGCAGTGGCGAAATACGCGGAAAAAAGGTTAAAGCGTCCGCGGGCGCTGCGGCCTCCCTCCTTGCCAGTTTACGTGCATTTTTTACCCATTATATTGAACGCATATTCGCAAGATATGGCAGTGCAAGGGGTAGATAGCACCTTCACCTTTGTATGTCACAACTTATATGTCAAGTTTCAAAAAACTGGGAACAATTGGGTATTATTGGAGAAAACGACTTTTACCGCATTGTGGCATTTGACGACTTTCTATTTTAGAAGGTTTATTAAATTATGCTGCAAATCTGTTCAATTAGTGTTTTTATCACATTTTGAGAAAATAATTTTATTAAAAGATATTCGGAAGTTTTGTGTCCAGTTTATTAAAGTTGGGCATTAATATTTTGAGATCTTGCAATGGTGCAATTATATAGCATTGCAGTGCCTTTAAATTAAAATGGTCATAATCACTGTTTCATAAAGCTTAACACATTGCATGCATTAGTGGACCACATCAGTGGCAGTGTGCAAAGTGTTCTACTCTACAGCAGTGCAAAAGTGAAGTTATACAAATAATTCAGTTTCATCTGAACTACTTTAGATATGATCAATATTTTTATAGTCTCAACTTTCACTGTGGCTGCTTTTTCAGTGTTAGCGCTTTGTTTGCGGTAGTTCTGTAAACAGAAATTCATGATTGTAACAACTTTAAATTGTTTCTGGCTGTCATTTAATTTTCTTTGGTACATTTTTCCAATGCTGGTAATCACAAGGTGTCTCAAATGCTTCTTGTTTTGACCTTCAGATATTTCGATTCCATGCAAGTTGCAACTGTGCAATTTTTTCGCTAGCTTCAAGGTTTGATCACTATAGAGTAATGGTTTTATCTTTCTCTTAAATGGGGTTAATTTAAGTACCTGAGTAGCATTTGCAATTTAATTCCATCTGTCACCGAAACGTATGAACAGTTTTGATATTGCCAGTTTTGCATTCCAAACATTCAGTGTTTTCACAAAGTTTGATTCATGCATACTCTTTTGAGTTCCAGTTGCAGCAGTCATGTGTCACAGAGGCATAGCCACAGCCTATGTGCCCCGCCACTTGAAAAAAAGCGTTTCAAAATTGTGCATTTTTAGAAAAATGGTAGGCGAGATGTGGGATCTTTGACCAGGGTGAGCTCAACGACCATATGCTATTTTTCGCCACCTAGTGAAGGTGTGTTCTTGTGGTTTTGGTTGTGAAGTTGAGATTGCTTTCTTGTCGCCTCTATGTGTTTTAGAGGAGCTGTAGCTGTTAAATCAATTTTTGTGGGCTAATTTAATTTTGAAGGAAGAAAGTGAAATTTTGGTTCCTGCGTTTTTTTGATTTTGCAAATGACAGGCAGCTTTTCTCGAAAGATTTTTTGCAAATGTGATTTGATCAAGGAAAGAGTATTAAAACTGCAGGAGGTTGACAATTGATACCGTTCACTTTTTTGTTATGACACGTAATGGAAAAATGGCGTCGGAAGCGACCTTTGAACCATGCGAAAAAGAAACCAATGACCCGGCGGTTCAAAGGTTCCTTTGCATATTGTTTAATGTCTCCAGCTTAAACATGCCTACTTTCAAAATTAATAAAAGCAAAAAAGGATTGTTTTATCAAGAAGGCATCGACAAGGCTTTGAGCGATGTGATGGAGCATCACATTGTCTGCAGAAAACTTCCAAAGTATAATATTGAGTGAGTATCTTACGTCCAAATGTACAAAAAGCCAAAAAATAAAGTCGTAGTACTGTCAGAAAACATTCGATAGCTACTAAATAGGTGTATGGCTAGGCATATAAATAGTCTCTTTCTGATATTCGTCAACAATTTTCCAAGTTATACAAAACATCCAAGCGCAGAATAAACGAAGTATCTAACGCAGTATATACGAAGCAATCATCTAAGCACAACAACACGGAGCATCTAAGCGCAAGGTTTCAAGCACGGCTAAAGACAAGCCAAAGATGCGTTAAGATCGTGAGGCGTCGACATCCCGCACCTATCGATGCGAGTGATGTTATAAAATCAGTACACTCAGAGAGTGACACAGCAAATGATTCCTCCTTATCAGAGTCCGAAATTGGTAGTGTATTGAGCGGATCATCGGACCAAGTTATTTAGGCGGCTTGTTACTGCATTGTAAAAGTTTATCTCAATGGTGGAAAGTTCAAAATGCTTGTAGAATTGGTGCTAAGGGGACCTGATGATGATGGTTACTTTGAAGTTAAATTTCTGAAAAGATCTAACAAAATTAAGAACGGATTTTTGCTTCCAGACAGGAAAGATATTGCTTCTGCTAAAAGATCGGAAATTGTTAGTGTGCTATCAGAGCAATCATCTGTAGCAGCCCACAAAACGCTTTTCTGATGTTTTGAGATTTGATGCCGATTTATCTGAATATAGAATTTGAAGGTGCTTAAGACTGAGAAACGATTGCAACTTGTGGCAACCAACCCAGAGTGACAATTCAATTCGTATCTTGTTGCATGTACATCGTAACCCTCTTCACTTCGTTACTTATGTTCTATCGTTGCAATTCGTTACATTGTATAAAGTGTGTTGCAACCAGAAACCTTGCTGGTTTGTTGAAATCTCTGCGCTTTTGGAAGAATTCGCTGCATTGCCCTCAAATATGCCAGGACTCCTAGAGGTGGTTCTTAGGTCCCATGCTAGTGGTTCATTGATCCCACACATGTGGGAGCAATGAGCCAAAAAATTTTTTTTCACAGGAAATTTTCAGCCTCTTCTTGATATAATATTCTACCGATTTTTTGTGTGTGAATAGGACAGATGATTGATATTCATGCTAAATTTTGAGATATGCTAGCTAAGGTTTGGGACTTATGACCTGAAACGTAAAAAATGACTCATAGGCCGCACATCTTCCCTGTTCATCAAAAAAGTCTTAACACGGTTGACTGAGCACGATAACGTCACCGAAGGCCAGCACTGTCTACTGACTAGTCCTGCTCGTTGTGACGTCGATCACTTGATGCAGGTAAAAAGAGGTCATGCTAAGACCTTTCCACAAGAAAATGAAAACAGCACTTGAAGTTTTTCTAAAGAACCTCCAGGAATTCTGGCAGAGTTCAGAAAATTTTTGCAGGAATTGAATCTCTGATTCAAAGATTTTGGTCCCGGTCACTAACACGTCTCGGTTTCTCGGTGGCACATATTTTGACTATATCACTGGCTAGGATGCAGTTCGAATGGCGTAAACAGTAAACATGTTTCACACACTGATCTAATGTTATGAAAGCCTTGCCATTATTTTGTTCAGCATGTTTTCAACTGCAGCAGAATTTCTTGTCACACAAAAAATAAAAAGACCACAAGCTGGCAAGTGCATTAAGACACAAGATTAAATCAGTTTTTCAGTGCCTTGTAGCGCCTTTGCATTTTGATGTAAAAATATCATTTAATGCAGTGGTCTCCAACCCCGAACCGCGGATCGGTACCGAGCCGCGGATCAACTGGTACCGGGCCACGAAATTACAAAATGTATTCTGATGGTGACACCACTCGCTTTCTGGGCATGTAATTGATTGATTCTTCCCATGAAAGCACTGTTGCGAGAGTACTCCCGGGCCGCAGCAGAATTGTCACGCGATGACCGGTCCGCAGTTACAAAAAGTTTGGGGGCCATTGATCTAATGCATGGGTTCTTAACCTGGGTCCGTGAAACAATAAGGGGTCCGTGTGTTGTGGCCAAAATTAGAACGCCAAGTTGCTCACAACATGTGTCGATCAGACCGTTTTTAGTAAACTCTCCAGAAACAAGTCTCATGCGTTTTCTCACCAGTCGACTCGATCGTACGAACGACTTTGATGTTTTTGCTCTCCTCAGTAGCCACATCCGAAAAGAAAGCGCTGAGTGGAAACCAAACGCGCCGAGGCTCACTCGCTCTGTGCCAAGTAATAATCTATTGCAAATATGTAACATGGAATCGTCGTGTAATCTCTCTAATTATGAAGAAGAGAATGACGAGTTCGCTGAAACGAAGTTGTGATGGCCGCGTCTAGTGGTGCGATGATCGGAAAAAGATGCATTAGGCGACATGAATATAGTAGAAAATTTATACTTGTGCTATAAAGGAATGGCACGAGCATGCAGCGTCTTCAGGCACCCGAGATATTATAAGCCTGATCACACAGTGGTTGCGGAGCTATCCAATGCAGAAGTGAACGGGGTTCTTATGAATATCCTGGTTCGTGTTAAAAGCAAGACCTTCTTTTGCGTACAACTACGGATTGATGACTACGAAAGCAAAAAAAGACATTACGTGGGCGTAAACCGAAGATACGTGAACATCTGCGTGTCATATATCCATTCTGCTCCTATGCCTCAACCTCTGGTCCGAAGCCTTGCAAGTCAAGGATCTTAACTTGGAAGCGATACGACAAGCGTTACTGCGAGCCGATGACGTAAACCTTCGGATTGTAGCACCGCCGCACCGAGTCACCGTACGCTATGAAGATCTAACTGCCGCGGACGATGGAAACCAAGACAAAGCCGCAATAAGCGATGCTAGTGATCTGCCTTGGGATTTGAGCCGTTGCGCAACCAATGCGGTCGAATCATTCCACGAAAACAAGCCGTCGAACAGCGAGGGACGCAGCTCACGGGAAGCATCCTCGCCCTGCAAGAAAAGTAAAAGCGAACGAATACAAAAGGAAGGTAGCGATGACGAAGCAGACGAAACAGGGTGACCCAAAAAGACGCGTACCCATATTTTGTTCGATAAAAAACCCATTTTTTAACGAATGTCTTTTCTGTTGCAGGACGTGATAGGTGAATCTATGGATGATCGTTTGCAGCTATAGTTGCCCCAAAAATGTCTTGGACAAATCAGCAGAAGATATTCTCCCT
>Ga0210059_1001649_pt1 | contig 34034 bp, 22 predicted proteins | sample Ectturendosymbi2_FD_188042 | JGI IMG/M metagenome (GOLD analysis project Ga0210059, IMG submission 188042) | Ecteinascidia turbinata endosymbiont from Florida, USA - Sample 2 (SPAdes) (version 2) | ecosystem: Host-associated > Tunicates > Ascidians > Unclassified | place: Key West, Florida... | reverse complement strand
TTTAATTACTGAATTTTCCTCACGCTTTTCCGACATTCGTTCTCTACAAAATAAATTCAGGCTATTCAGTACTCCGTTTGATGTGGACGTCAATACCATTCCCGAAAAATTTCAAATGGACCTTATTGAAATGCAATGCAGTGACGAATTGAAGGCAAAATTTCATACAAAGGGCATATCGCTGCTTGACTTTTACAAAAAGTACCTTCTTGAAAGTGGTCTTTATCCCAGCTTGACCAACAATGCAAAAGAAATGGCATCGATGTTTGGTAGCACGTACACATGTGAACAAATGTTTTCAACAATGAAATTCACGAAGAGCAAGCTAAGATCACGCATTTCCGACGCCCATTTAGAAAATGTTCTGGTTCTTGCTTCATCTGACTTGTCACCAGATGTTGAAAAACTTTCACAAAGCAAGCAGCATCAAGTGTCACATTAATGCTGTGTTGTTGAAGTGTGAATACATATATTTTGCTCTTTTTGTGATTGGTATGATTGAGATTGTAGCAATGTAGCGTAATATACTGAAGTGAGTGTGAATTATAGTATTAATGAAAATTCCAGCCCGCCAAAGAGTTGTACACTCGACATTTGGCCCGTGACTAGCAAAAGGTTGCCGACCCCTGGATTACGATATATATTGGAGAACGCAAGCTTGCTTGCTTTGTATATTTGTGCCACCACCGACGGTCCCACTTCACTAAGTTGTTAACTTGGGCTCTTAACATTTGGGCCTTGTCACTGTTCATATATTTTCGTTCCATGTCTGGCCTTTCGCGTTCATGTTGTAGGTGACCTGAATAAAATAACATAATTCGTAGTAGATGTTCTCTCGACTTCGTTCGCTCGCGCTTTACTCGGGCTCATCTATGAGATTCCGAGCTGCCCTATGCAATAAAATATTTTTTAAAACATAATTCATATCGGATCGAATATTTTTTGAAGCGGTGGATTTGCATAGAACATTGGATTTGAAGTCCAATCCAATGGACAGTTCCCATTTCCAGAATAATACCAACTAAAGGAAAAATTGTCAAGTAGCTGGGTCTAATATGAATGAGCCTAGTAAGCGGAGGACTTACTGGCGTTATCATTGCTCTGTGACGTACGTTACTTTAACATTGAAGAAGTTATCACGAGAAATTATCATTGATTGTTACGTTACTAACGACACAGAGCAGCGATAATGCCAGCCAGAATGAAAGCAAATGGAAATTTTAGTAACGCAAGCTTCAAACGGTTTTATTCACTCAGAATAAATCGTATGAGCCCGAGTGACGCTGTTGACCTGGGTCGCCCTTGTAACAGCTTATTTGAATTTCAGGTGGTTCCCCGATACATTTTCACAGTGGTGTAATTTTGTTTAAAATAGTGTAATTTAGACCTTCATAAGGTGTGTAGGTAATGACGTCATATTTCAATTTTTGTGACGTCACAATTGCCAATTCAAACCACAAAAATTATCTATAGTTTTTTGTCGTGCACTTGTGCCCCCCACTTTGAAAAAGATTCCACCACTCATGCTTGGTTGACTAGATGACCGCCACGGTCCTTCACCAATCCTATGTGACACAGCACCCTCTTTGTTTACACTGATCAGCTATTGTGCCATTGTATTTTGATTTGCTCTAATGTTCGCTAATGGTTGGTTTACTTCATGCGATGGCTTTTATGGTGCTTCTGCTTGTTGGCTGAGTCATATGAAACAATAAATCATTACCATTACCACCTGGCTGCCTGAAACTCAAAGTGCAGCTGTTAGCCTAAGCACATTCCGTGTTATCTAACGCAAATAAAGAATAAAACACAGTACAACTACTTTACTGAGCACATTTTCCTATATGAGCTCAACTTCTGTGCTATAAGAGTAAGTTTCACCGAGATTCAAACCGAAACTGCGCGCATCTGCCTAGATCAGGGTTTCTTAACCTGGAGTGCTAGCACCCTCAGGGGGTGTTGAAATCAATTTCAGGGGGTGCTGGGGAAGGTCACATATGTGGCGGTCAAAGGTTTGTCCATGAGCTTTTCTTTATTTTCTCATTTTTTTATCAATGCTACTGCCATAATTGCTGTTTTTGTTTTGGAGAATGAACCAAGCATATAATCAAGATGTACTGCACTTGTCTTTACTTTATCCTTATAGTAACCAGGTGTTAGCCAATAGTAGGGGGTGCTGGACTGGATAGGCGTGACCAAAAGGGGTTCTGAGGTACAAAAAGGTTAAGAAGCGCTGCACCTGCAAGTGACCCTCCAATGGTCCGGCTGAGAAAAACAAGATGGCGGAGTTTCCTAACCCAGAGTTCTAGACACCCCTGACTCCAACAAACACTTCAAATATTATTTAAACAAAAATGATCAATGTTTAAAATCTTTGTTACAGTTGATAAACATCAACGCTTCAAATATTGTATCAGTCAAACCACATCAATCAGGCCTGAACATTCGTCCAGCAATGCTGAAAATTCGTTTGTTAATAATTTCAAAATTGCTCACTATTTCTTCTAGCTGCGGGTTACGATCGTCTGCAAGACACGCCATAATAGCATTGTGTAGCTTTTAATTTGAAATGAAATGGACAGTGACGCCAATATAGCTGCGCATCTATCTATTGAACCAAAAGTCAATGATAAACAAAACCTTACTGGTTTCGTTGATTTTTTTACCAGTATCTGGTGGATTACGGTTGACATGCTAGTTACCAGTGTTGTGGAAAAGCACTTTCGACTTGGATTTAAGTACCATATTCCTCTGGTAAAAAAGTTAATTTGCTGTATATAAATTACTCTACTAATTATATACATAGTCTACTCCCGCACTTACATTCATAAGTTTACTCTGAATATATATATATATATAAAACAACACCTCTCCTCGTAATGTCCCGCAATTCTGTTACCGAAGTGTCAACCAGTTCTTAAAGTAAAGCTCTTCTTTTCGTCGCTACGTCTCACTAGACTCACTACGTTACTTCTGGCGGCCAACAGGAAGAGTAGTTGGAACAAAGCCAGAATTCGTAACAAACGCATGTGTCTGCCGCTGGATTAAACACAAACAGACGGGCAAATAGCCTCCCCTGAAACATAGCCATGACAAACGATGATAAAGGATGAAATGCAGCCAACACAACCGCGGTTCGGCGAACAGTGATGTAGGGTAAAAATTTCCAAGTTTAATCTCGAAAGTTATCATCGATTATGATTAAATCGGCAATGTAATCGATCACGATTACATTTCATTTTTGGTCAGTTCAATCGATTACGATTACTCAAAAAACTGTAATCGATTACGATTACCCCGTGTCTGCTCGTGAATGTCACAGCTTAACGTTGGAAAGAGTGTGTGAGTGACTTTGTCCATCCTTGTTTCGTTGCCGTATCGAAAGGAGACGCTAAAGCTTCATATCAACCTCAAAATCTGATGTCTGGATGTTTTGCTTGCAGTCTACCAGTCTAATCTGGTAAATAATTTCCTGAGTTCATTGTATGTGTCTTTTAAACCCTCATGCTGAAAAGGGTCAAATAACTCCAAATGACCTTTGCAAATGTTGCTAGCAGTGGCGCAGCCAGCCCCGAAATTTTGGGGGGGACAAAATGTTTAATTTTAGGGCAAATAACACTATTTTTTTTCGAAAAACTCCTCTCAAAGCACAAAATGACTATATTTTTTAAAAATTTGGGGGGGCATGGCCCCTTTGCCTCCCTGGCTACCCCTATGCTTACTAGTACTACAACGGATTTCCACTCTGTCATTAAATTTTTGTGCTTAAAACTCTCCAAAAAATACCTAGAAGAGAGATGCAATTGATATCGCAGATGCGGGTTAGAAATAAACACTCCATAATCGGCAAAATAAATGTTTTATTTTCAAATATGCTGCTTTTACCTAAGTGCATGTCTTTTTCTGCAACGCATTGGTGATATGAAGCTATAAAACGTTTTCAAAACTTAAAGGTTTAGTGGGATTTAACTGCATGCTGCATATGAAAGCTGCAGCGCATTGTATTTGTTGTACTTTTAAAATCAATGTCCTGCCACTGTATAAACAAAATGAAATTTTAAAACTTACCCTTACATAAATGACGAACAAAGACTAAACAGGTTGTAGGTATTAACTTATTCCGCGTTTGCAGCGAGTTTGTCAAAGTAAATTCAACCCACGTTCTCAGTGATCGACTAGCAAATCGAAATGAGCAAATCAATTTAATCAAAACTAGTTACTGGCATGTCGCATTGTCAGCTTTGACTGCATTGATTTGCATGCCTGGTCGCTCGGTGGCGGTGAAGGAGCCAGTCCACGGATGCCATAGAACGGGAGGATGACTGGGCCATTGTCCTTTCAAAAGGGCGGCAACAGAGGCGGAGGTGGCTTTTCATAGCGGTATCGTAGGTAATTTCATGGTATATCAAAATCGACTTGAAACAAATTTGTTGCAGCTATTCGCCCACCCAGATTTCGTAATGATATTCTATAATTTCTGTTATCATTTTTGAGGTCAACATTGTTGCCAAACAGAAACAAGCATAATTTGGCAACGATTTTTTGGTTTTAATAAGTATCCATTGCCTTCAACACTTTTACTGTCCCCTGCTCCTGCCAAGGGCGTACGCAACGGGGGTTTTTGGGGTTAACCCTCCCCCTTGAGCTTGATATTTTACATAAATTTATTACCTGCGCAAAGGAGATCAATTGTTTTCGCATACTTTTTGCTTGTTAGTATGCGAAAACAATTGATCTCCTTTGCGCAGGTAATAAAGTTATGTATACAGTAGAATTCGTTTAATTCGTCACTTTTTCGTCGGTCCCGGCAGAATTCCTATCTTTTGTGTACGTTTCTGTTCGTCTAATTTGCTAAATTCGTCACCCCTTTCTATCCCTTAGAAGCTTTTGTTTGGCTAATACGTCGTTTCGCTTTTGATGTCTAAGCAGCTAGTACGTGTGGGAATTCAAACAAATTAAGGACCTTTATCTGAGAATTGTTGCACCTCGCATTTTGTTTATCGAATTTATACACGAGGTGCGAAGCATGACCGACTCCCCATTGAGAGAACGTGGGAAGTCTTTGCAGTTTGTTAAATATTTAAAAGGTGCTAGATTGAATAAAGGAGTCCAGATAGAGTAGACGAATTAATTGTTGTATTCAACCATAACGTCATAAACTTGTATTTTACTGCAATAAGAGTACAATGTATACGAGTTACTATGATAAGGTATACTAGTTTCTATGATAAGAGTTTTAACCTGTTTGAATAATTCGTCACTATTTTCTAATCCCGTTGAGGTGAAGAATTAGGCAAATTCTACTGTACCACGAAATGAATTTGCATGCAAATTTCAAGGAACATTGCAAATGGGCCAAAAGGTAATGATTGTTTTGGTGAAAATTCGGGCTATCGTCTGCGTCCAGAAACCACCTCACCACTTTTTGCAGACCCTCCATCCACTACGCATGTTTCAGATTGTGTTCCGCGATAGTTCACTTTATCCGAAACAATTGTCTTTATTTTGTCTGCTAAAGCTGATCAGCACAAGCGCTGACCGCACTGGATACATTACCAATTTCTGTAGGATGATACAACTGTTGCACGAGCTCAAAAACAGCTTTTTTTAACATAGAAGCATTCAGGAATTTGATAATGTCTCAGCAGGGAAAAAGGAAAACTAAAAGTTTGCTGTACTTCTATACATAACGAAAAATTGAACGTTTTCTTGCGTACTTCATGCGCATTCTCAATTCTTGTGTAGTGTCATACTCCTCTATTTTAACGCGCAGCCTGTTATTTTTGCAGTTATGAACTGCTGTGTCGTAGCGTTGATTGTATTTACCTCCGATATCCTAGCTTGGAGCGCTGATAGTTTATATATTCAATGCAATGACAAATAAAATAAGAGTGCGTGTAGAAGAATATGGATATTATGTCAACAAACTTCGCCAAAACGTTGTTTAGAAACCTGAATATGACGTCAAACTGTGATGTCACAAACAGTGCATACCAAATACAAACGACCATCATATGTCACTGAATGAAAGCATCCCCCGAGAAAAATTTTCTGCGTACGCCACTGGCTCCGGCATTACTGGAAAACCACAAAATGTTTTTCATCATTGCAAGCAATGATTGCTTGGAGCATTCTGCGTTATGGGAGATATTTAACGGGTATTGGCGAGTCATGGATTTTGACGCGGTTCCAGAAAGTGAAATGTTTCCTGTTATTATCAGAATGTCATGCACACTGCTTTGTGGGAAAGATTCGTCACTGTTGCAATGCCAAGGATTAATTTTTCATGCGGTTGATCAAGACTTTAGCTATTGTGTATTGGATGTCAAAGATTTTAGCGACCTCCACTCGTCGAGGTAGGGTGGTATGTTGGGCCTTAACGAGCAGCCGTTCAGTTGATTTGAATTTTCGTTTGGCGTCGCACAAAAAACTTTCAACGTCGTTGGGGTGCACGACGACGACACGCACGTATTCGGCCGAATGGTTCGCTGTTGATCGCAGACGTGTGCACGGATCGGACGAGCAATTAAAAATTTCACCCTTGAAAGATGAATTTTTATTTTGCCACCCTTTGAAAACAACGGCCAAAGCTGTTGACGTCTTCAATGCTGTGGGTGAGTTTTTCGCTGCTAACGGCCTATCATGGGACATTGCTGGTTCACTGACGGCGCCCCAGCAATGATTGGCCACAATTCGGGATTTGCAGCTCTTGTAAAGAAGCGTGTACCAGATGTATTAACAATTCGCTGCACTATTCATCGGCATGTCCTTGCATCTGAAACTGCCACCTTGCTTGCAAGAGGTTTTAACAGAGATAGTGCAGGCTGGAAATTTTATTCGGGTAAGGGCTTTAAATTACCGCTTGTTTAAGTCTTTGTGTGATTAGTTGGGTTCGACACACGATATTCTGCTGTACCACACGGAAGTGCGATGGTTATCAAAAGGTCGAGTTTGCAGCAGGATATATGAACTTGTTTTTCTGTATTTCTTCGTGAGTCCAACAACAAACTGGCAAATGATTTTGATGATCCCACGTTTGTTGCCCGACATACATTGCAGATGTTTTCACTTCTAAATGACGTGAACCTGTCTTTACAAGGGGAAGGCATGAATCGCTTGGCAGCCGAAGACAGGATTGAAGGTTTTGTTGGTAAACTTGGGGTTTGGAAACGCAGGTTGTTGCTGGCAAATTTTTCTGTTTTCAGGTTTTGCTGCTGAAGCTGCAGAGCTTCCAGAGACATTAATTGCAAGCATTGTGGAGCATTTAGATAACCTGGAAGAGACTATGCGCCGGTACTTTCCTAAAACAAAAAAACTGGAGGGATGAGAGATCCTAAACGAAGTTGATGACGGAGAAGATTTTAAAGAAGAGTTCATAGATTTGCGTACCGATGACGGAGCCAAGATAAAATTCTGTTCACTTTCGCTGTCTTGTTTCTCGGCTTCTCAGCTACAAACGTACAACGCTGTGGCAATGATGGCATTGAAAGAAGTCCTTCCTTACACTACTACGCATCAGTGTGAGGCTAGTTTTTCAAGTGTGGTGAAACCAAATCAAAATATCGGAACAGAGTGGATGTGAAACAAGACATTGGACTAGCTTTGTCCAAAATCAAGTCTAGAATAACAAAGATGGTGGGAGGATGTTGTCAGGAGCACAAATCGCACTGAACTTCAGAGGTGTCTGTTTAGGAGACAAGTGTACAAATATTTACAAGAATAAAAGACTTAGGCATTTCGTTCATGTGTAGCCCGTCTGTTGTTTTGTTTGAGGTTTTTGGGGGTCCGCATGAAATAAATAACTTCGGGGTCCGAGAGATGAAAAAATTTGAGAAACGCTGGTTTAGATGAAAGGTGATTTTTCTATTTGGCGTAAATCATGACAATTCGGGTTTACGCGTAGCAGATTGTTCACATGCGGCTAACTGCTGTCAGGAAACTAGAAAAAAGTCAACTAAGTAGTTTATTGCAGTGTTGCTGCATGATTTGACATTTGACAAGGAATTTCAATGCCAGAAATTATTTAAACATGGTATGGCTCGGGACTGAATTGCATGAAAAATTTTTCACTTCGAAACGATACGGCCTTTTATTAACTCGAGTCATGCGTGACGCCGCGGGTTTGCTTGCGTCATCGTGCTCTGGTTCTGTGCGATTCCTCGTGCTTGCGCAGCTGGTTAAGTTCAAACACTTCGAACGCAGTTTGCAAGCAACAGCGAAAAATACTTTTTGTAGTAGAATGGGGTTTAGCGGGTTTGAATAAGCAAACCGAGCCACAGGTTTGTTTGTCATGTGATGTTTGTTGACCTGTCGTTGCCATGCAGCTAAAAACATTGCTATCGTCCACACTTAACAAAACGTGCATCACTGTCTGTTTGTCTGCACCGAACGCAGTCACATCACAATTAAGGTCTCTCTCCTTAGAAAGGTATGGCAGCCGTGACATATGAACAGCGTTTAACGCGCTTTCAACATCGCCCGTTTTTGTTTGTTTGAGAACGTTGCAGACGCGCCGCGGAACTCCGCATATTTGAAGCGTAAACAGGGTCGGTTCTTTTCTTCGGAAATGCAAGACCAGGTTGCAGTTACGACTTTTTGGAAAAGAAACCCATGATGGAAGACTGCTTCTGTTTCTTCGTCGATGATTTTTTACTTTCTGCACCTTGACATTCACTTTTCGAGACAGAGGTATTGTTGGTTTTCGGTTTACCATCGAGCGAAACCCGGGCAACCGGTTGCTCGTCTTCGCTGGAACAGGACACTTCCTCCCATTTTTTATCGGTCACCATCGAACCCTCCTCGTCAATATACGTTTTCGATCTGAGCACTCTGCAACAGTAACTCATCAATGAGATGATGAAGCAGCACAAAGACGCGATTGCTCAACTAAACATCAAGACCAGTCATGTGCGAAGCGTAAAAGCGGTGACTGTCGTCCTTCCACGATCTTACAATGAAACAGAAGCGCCCATAACTGGTGCCCGTGGATGCTGCAAACCATAAGTGTAGGAGCAGGCAAATTTTGGGGGTGCGAAGGATTTTTTAACAAATTTCCCACTTGCCCGAAAAATTTTTGTGCGACAAACTTCCCCCCTACAAAAAAGACAGACCTTTTTCAGAGGTCACACTTTTTGGAAGCTTTTTTGGAGAAAAATAAGCCATTCAGACGTATTTCACCAGTCACCACACAAATAGAATAAAGTTGTCGAAACATCTGTGCCCGAAATTTACGGGATTTTGCTCCGATTTTCACAGGTTTTGCCCGGATTTTTGACAAATCAAAATTTTTCGAGTGCGTTTGCACTTCCAGCTCCTACACCACTTCTGCGAACTCCGCCTAGTTATTAGCAACAGCAAATATCGTTTTCATAAGATATTTTTACAGACGAGAGCCTGAAGCAAACTGCCCGAAAATTCTGTCAAAATTAGCGCAATTGACGTTACGTGCAGTCTTTTCACATCTCTTTTTACTGGTAAAGGAGGTTGATTTTGGTGGTTGACAGCAACAATTTACGCATACTCTAGATTGATTTCAGAAAATGGTCGTAATTGAGGAAATACACTCAAACGAAGGGACACAACCAAATTCTTAAAGCGCACACGACTTTTTGTGGCAATGAAAAATGATTCACAGCAATCATGATTTCAATTCATGTTTAGAGTACATTTCGCCGCATATTGATGCACTACAACAGGGGTCGGGAAGCTTTTTAGCGAAAGGAGCCATGAAACCTACATATTTTTAATTGTATTTCCGTGAGAGCCATATAATATTTTTCAACACATAATGCAACTAACTAACTAAAGTGTGTATTTTTAAGCAAAATTACCAATTTTAAACAATGGTAAATGTCTGAATTTTCTTTTTCGTAACAGGCTTCTGACTGTTAACGCGACTTCTGGTGCTGCACGGTGTTGCTGATGGCTTTGGGGGAAAATTGCAGAAAAAGTTTCATCCGCAACAATCGTGTCAAGAAAATATCAAGCGAGCCAGATGCCGCCATCAAAAGAGCCACATCTGGCTCGGGAGCCATATGTTCCCGACCCCTGCACTAAGAGTTTCTTCGACAGTTATTACATCGAAAATGCACTGTACAAAGGAATATGCGCATTCAGGTGAAGGAACATGCCGGTGTTGGCCAATTCTACATTTCCTGGTAATTTTTTGCACAGGAGAAACTCAATTCTGGCATTTAGAGCTTGCGCTTTTCGTAGAAATAAGAGTATCAGTAGTCCCTGCTGATTAAGCCCACGGTTACTAGGCCCACCCGCTTAAAAAGCCCAAAATTGTCCGGTCCGGAATTACTTCGTTTATTCCTGTAACAAAAAAAAACGCTTAAAAGACCTTAATAAGCCCAATTTCGAACACATTTGCTTAATGCTGGATGAAAAAGCGTCGCAACTCACACTTCTATGTCTCGCCTTCGACGGTTTGACATTTCGTTACGCTGCTGAACTAGTTCTTAATTCAAGTGTTTCGTCACAATGTGTTCATTTGTGCCGCAATCGATAGCAAGACAACTTGTGCCCTGTAGAATTTATTTTCAAAATGACGCAGAGACGTAGCCTTGTCTAAGAAAACGTAATAAACAAATAAAATTGCTCGTTACCTGTAACTGTTGTGCACAGTGTTAATAGATTTAGCGACTGTTAACGATAGTGCAGTCGGCCATACTGATTTATGCTCATGAGAGTGGCGAAAATTTGTCCCCCGGTTAATGAAACCACCCGCACATTAAGCCCAAAATCGTCCGGTCCCGACGTGGGATTAATAAGCGGGGACCACTGCAATTCATAATCCAATGCGCCCAAAGTTATCGCGTTCTCTTGTTCTTGTGCGTCAACACAAAATATTCACGCTGCTGATGGCAGTGTTGCAACCTCTCCGGTGGTGTTGCGTTGATTGTGTGATTCACCACGAACGGGATGTGCGCGAAGTATAACACCATCATATGTGTAGTGCGAGCAAGCAATAGCAAGAGATTGCGAGAATGATCTCTATTGTTGCTTGCTGCCACGGTGCGAAGCTTTGCGCACATGCCGCTCGGGATTTCCGATCGCAACAGCAGGAACTCAGACAGCAGAACACTGACGTTTGCGTTGACCGCAGTGCAAAAACCGTCTTACACACTGATCACCTTTTTTTTCTTCTTGATTTGTTTCGAATTTCAGAAACAACAGGTTCTGCTGCTTTGGGTGAAGGAGGAATGACGTCAAAATCCTGTATATCTTGTTCATCGCTTGATTCTTCATCTTCCGAGGAGGAAAATTCCTAGAAAAAATGGAACCCTAATCGACGAAAGGACGTCCTACCAGACAAGGGCTGATTGCTTGTTTACGCACAAATATAGTCGCCGTGATTTTATCGAATTTTCATAGTTTTGTCAGCACCACTATCTCCATAAGATACTTGGTTCACTGTGAAACAAAACTGCGGAAAATATTTGCGTAAACAAGATTAATACCAATCTTCAATGAATTTTACAAACCAAAAAAATATTCCAACAACGTTCTCGTCATATCCATTTAATAAGACTCGGCATCATTAGACTCTGGGGGTAAATCTTTTGTGCGAGTAATATGTACTTGGAACGACGTAACATTTTAAGGTTTACTGGGCACACGACCATTGTACACAGACGGTTCAATAAATAATTTGTCACAGAGATACTTGAATCAGGATAGGACTATCTGGAGTAAAGGAAGTACTTATCGATGAGGTCCGGTAGTCAGCAAAAATTTCGATAATGTATTTTGCAACGGAAGCGTAAAAATGCAGTGAAATTTTGGGAGACCCATGATCTAGAGAACCCTTGAAAAATAGTGGGGGGTATGGACACAGAACGTTATCATGCTTAGTATTAACTAATCATCGTTAATTAACGCAATGTATTGAGAACTAGGAAACCTATACTGCAGCGTAATGAAGTACGAGTCTACTCGTTCCCTCAAGAAGGAACTGGAGAAGAAGTTTTATTAGGAAGTTGTTAAATATGACAATATTCTCCCCTGGCTGCAAACAGGAAACGAACGATAAACGAATGACTCGGAGTCCATGACCAAAATGTCGTCATGTGGACTTAATTAATATGCTTCTCGCAATGGACTACCACGCGGTGCCGGCCAAAATCAAGCAGAACCACTTCACGTGCAGTGCTCATCATAACACCAACAAGGGTGCGGCTGCGCAAGCAGAAAAATCGCCAGGTTACTGTTCAGGCATGAGAGTAAAAAAAACTGCAACCAACCTGAATCCTTCGTCGTTTCTTGACAGGTTGCTGACGCGAGCCATTCTGAGTTTGTTTCCGTGTTCTGTAAATCAAATCGCGTTTAAAAGTATCTTTGAGGCAACGCAACGACGTTTTTTTAATTTTATAACCCACTTGGTGTAACATATTTTACCTCCACTCATAGATTCGAATTTTATTCCGGTTATAACCGAAAAAATAACATTTGGCTGTAACTCTGACGACTACTTTCCGCAGCTGTTGGTTTCCATTAATAACAATGTGACTACTCAATTTATCTGCACGATTTGATTTGAAAGTATTTGACATATTTTGATTCGCACGAGTCACTCTTCTGTAGATACGTGACATGGTTCTTCGCAAAATTTTGAACCTACTGATTTTAACTGAAATACGATTTGAAGACAACCTAGTCCAAACGTGGGAACGAGTGAATATATCATCATGCGATATGAGTATCATATCATCAACTTAAAATGGCGCAGCTTGTCCGCCAATGACGAGTAAAACAAGATAAATAAGATAATTACCACGATTGAAGTAATGTGTAAACAATTGACTAATAAATTGCTTCAATAAATTATTATTATCGTTTATACAGTATCAAGATACCAATGCAAAATTACTTCAATAAATCATCGTTGATACAGTAACAAGATGTCAATGCAGGCACAGGCATACACTACTTCAGTCACAAGATCTGTTGGATTTTACTCTCAACCGCGTTGATTGAGCACTGTGTATGAGAATTCTGACAATAAATGCAAATCTGAAGATTCAATTCCCAATGCCCACGTGATATAAAATTAAATATATCCTTGTATTTTTGAAAGTACTACACGATCATTTGTGGCTAGCCTGTAAAACATTTTTCAAGTTCACCGACTGAATGTACACGTGGATGACTGTGAAGAAGTCAGCACATACTTAACGTCAACCGCAAATGACGGGTAAGCGCGGATGTAAAATTTATCGTCATTCAAATTTGGATAAAATCGTTGTTAGTTAGCTCCAACTTTATGATACCGATTCTTCTTACAAACGTTTAGTTAAGTATAAACAACATTGTTTCACAAATGTAACTACTTTACTTTAGACTGAAGCTCAAACGATGCATCCGCATGCCGATAAATATTGGCCGATATGACCATGTATCATAACGGCAAAATTCCGCTGATATATATCGGAAACATTTGCTTACAAAATACCCCACGCTATTGCTCTGCATGGAGTGTTCGGAAACCCAAGTTGCTACTTAGCCTCTGATCGATTGACACACATTTTTTGTCCTGTTCCTTACGGCGCACAGCCCGCCGACTACATCAAGTAGTGCGTAACATACAGATCTCTGTGCAATTGTCCCAATAAACCGCTCTGTGTCGTAACATTCGCTCGCAGGTTTTTGCGCGATAAGCAAATGACTGTCTGCGAACAAATCAGGGTACGTACTGTGGTAGTTGACTATTTGAGTGACGCAGACTTGCGCAAAGTTCGATGTTTTACAGTAATGTGTTCCTAGCTTATCACAATCTGTTCACTCATTTGTGACTTGTGCAATGATTCCATTCGTTTGTGTGACCTACATACTGAAGGAAAAAATTCAGTGTAATGTTTCCAACTGTAGTATGAGTAATGCAAAAATATCGGCATCGGTTATCAACAGTGGTAAGTGAAACACAACGGTATCGGGTCAAAAAAGCTTTGTCGGTCGAGCTCCGCTTCAGACGTTTCTGGTCCGCACGCACCACCCACACAAACGTACAGAGAAAGACTCTTTCTGCGCAACAATGATAACCTTGCTTTAAATTAATATGTCGGTTTCGAACATCAAAATCCACATAATTTTTCACAGGCCACAGTGATAGGCCTGGTCCCTTTCTATGAGCAGCAAGCCGGCGCGACTTTTCTGGCTGGCCGTTTCGGTCTGGGGACATTGCGGTCACGACATTTCTGTACATAAACAACTGATTGCATTTGTTTATTGAAATAATTATATAGGCAGGCGAAATGTCACGCTAGTTGGTGTTACACAAACTCCTTTTTCAGGAGTCATGGTTGCGATTAAATCTGAATTGTAACTCTGAGTTTGAAGTATTTGTATTTAATGGCAAAATGTCGATAATGATTAAATTTGCTTGCTGGTGAAAATCATATGTTGATGCTGATTGAATGCTGGATCTTGGATCATGTTTGCAGTTTTTTTAAATAAAACCTTTCGCTCATTTAAGTAAGTTTGCATTAAAAAGTGAACATGTACGATTTCTGCAAGACTTCATCGTCTGACCGCAATGTCTCGAGACCGAAACTATCAAGACTGAAAAGTCCTATGACCGAAACGGCCAGACCGAAAAGCCCTGTTCCGAAAGCAAGCACTTCCAAACCCACTGACTAAATCGTACAAATAATTGATAGAGATTTAAACCGGCTTCCAATTTGTAGCAAGAGGAACTTACTAGCTAATGTATTACAATGTGATCAAACGAATATTTACTTATTTTTGGAAGGTCGCTTTCTCGTTTCTGGTTGTTTTTTTTCATCCACAGAAGGTGCCCTTTGGATCACTTCACACTCCTGCAAAACACACAAAGAAAATCTGCTATGACTAAAACATGCTGCCAGCAGTTTCGTGTAAGATAAAGAGTACGATCAGCTTCTCAGCAAGAATTCAAGTCATATACACATGCTACAAACACAACTGCGCACTTGAGTCTTGGTTTCACTGCCTTCTTCAACGTTTTCCATGGGTTTTTCACTGTTGTCTGCTGTTTCTTCTTCGAATGTATCAATTCTGCTTTCGAGTTGCGTCTCAGGTTGTGTTGTCAAAGTTGCGGATTCTTTTCTTTTCGATGCAAATAAATCGACTTTTCCTGTGCAAACACACCTCCGATTAGACTTCGCAGTCAGACAACAAGAAGGTTTAGGATTATTGCTTGGGTAGTTCATAATTATCATCGCGAATTTGGTCGCAGTACATTACAGACAAAAAGTCGTAAGCAAGGCCACAAGAGAACGTCATGTTCGACGCGGCATGAAAAAATAAGCAGTAAAGTTTTTGTGCGTCATTTGAACACCAAGTATTTATGATGGAAACACCGGCGCCGTGCAACAGCAAACAAAGATGAGTATTTGGCTTCAACGGCAACAACACAGAACACACGCTCAGGTTGAAGCAAGACCCGAGCTGCAACACGACAAACCTAAATATTGATTCGGCAACTGTTGTGGTCACATCCAAAAAACAAGAAAATTATTTCACTTGGTCCTAACTGGTCGAAAACCGCCCCGGAAATAATAAGCAAGAAAAACGATAAAAATGCGTGTCAACTTACTTTTCGTACTGCTAAATATTAATCCGCACTTGGATCGGGATAAGACGTACAACTGACTCTAACGGTTTATCCTGACTTTATGCTAATAAACTGAAATACCATTGGACAGAGACTCTAGTACTCTCCTTTTGCCCATAATAAATAATACGCAACTTCACAAAAATTGTTCAGGCACATGGAAAACTCGTTAAGTAACGCGGTTAGGACGTTCTCATATAAAGTTACAAGAAGCAACCACTACGAATAATACTAAAACAAAAATTCACTAGAATGCAAAACTTTAGGGAAGTATTCCACCTCAAACCCAGAAAGCAATGCCAATTAATAGTTTTTCGTACATGATGCGAGCTAAATCAGGGTTCATACAGAATAGCGAATAAAAGATAACTTTTCTAAGGTTTTAAGTGACTACTCGAATTCAGTTCAACAGTCACAAACTAACAGTGGTGTAATTTTTTGCTTACACAAACTGCACTGGTTAAAATACTGTAAATAAGAAATAAGACCACCTTATGATAGATTTAGCAACTCAAGGATCACGCTGCATCACGAAGTGCACACCGCATTAAGGTTGTCAGATTTTTGACACGAAATAAATGAATGGTGGCTCATAATTACTTTTGATACCTATATCGTTTCTGCTTGGAAGACAGCATCACTAACAAATCTTAATGACGGTACATCTGCAGTTGAAAAGCTAACATTCTGTCTGCGCTGTACTGATACGCTTGCAAAGAACCTGGTGGTCAGCTGTGACACACTATACAAACTGCCTTATTCTTGTTGAATAATTATTTCAGCCCAACTTGGAAAATAATGATAGGGATAAACGCTGCAAAACTCACCATTGGTCATAAAACAGGCCATTCCTTTGTTTTTTCTGGTCACCACCGCCTCAGAGTGCGAATCTGAAAAAGATATCGTTACGCTTACCATGAAGCATGCTCAATACGATCCGCACATCCAGTCCGTACGCAATGCAGTAAGTGCAGACGCGCCTGGCATACAAATGAAAGATTTGTGCGAGTAAATAAACCGTACCTTTAAGGCTGCTGAAAGAATTTGCGCTCTTATTTGTTTCAACAGTCTGTGTTGGTGGACTTTTGGCTGGAACCGGTTCTTTTTTATCTGAAATGCAATAAAGCCACAAAGTATTACTGCTCACAAATATTACCGAAGACCGATGTTGCTATTCAGTCATCAAAAGCCATGCTGTTGGTGTAAGCGCTAGAATTTGAAAATATCGTCATTGCACATTGCACTGATATGTTATTTCGCTTTTTTCTGATGGTTTTGCTTCCTTGAACAGATTTGACCGACTATTTCTATGAGTGCATACGTAACCTTTTTAAGCACCAAATGTGGCCAGGCACTTCTAGATGCAACTGAAAATATCCGTTTGACATCAGTAAGTGTATAAAACTTGATTTGTACGTACCGAGTAACTTCACTCCACAAGTGAAAGAAGCAAGGAATCAATCACAAATTTTAATAGGAAATCGACTATTTGTACTTACCGCTAGAGTTTGTTTTTCCAGCGAACATCGATGCTACATTTCGAACCGTGTTCCTGCAATAAACTGAGTACAAGCGAAAAAAATTTATCGCATCCGGACATACTCGCCGATGGACAGCTGAAGAAAAACCTTCACTGCTACACAAAGGGGTCTCTGACAATGAATGTTGCGACTGCAACAAGCTGCTAATTCGAATCCGTAAGTCAAATGTAAGACATAAGAGCAGGTGGACCTACTTTTATGGGAAAATAAGCAAAATCTATTGGAGACACGTTTAAATTTAACTTCAGCAAAATTTCTGCTTGTCCACAGTAAAATGGATGCTGCTGTTGTTGCTATTTTTACCTTAGCTTCAGCTCCAGTTGAGTCAAATATATCTGGTTTATATTTGGCACTAGTGGAATAAATAAAATTCAGGGGGTGCGCCTTGGAAAAACAATGGTAGCACATCTAGACTCAAATTCCAACTCATCTAAAAATAAACCTGGTTTGTGCATAAAATGCTTACAGTATATTGGAAATGCTTATTGTGCACAAAATTCTCAACTATGTCTTAGTTGAGGTTAAACATGGAAAAAATGTCTTAGTTGAAGTTAAACATGGAAAAAAAACTTCTACAAGCCCTCGGCATCGACCTATTACTAAATTACCCCACTTACTTTTCATTCGTTTTTTTATCAGCGGTATTGGCTTGCGAACTGGTAGTCGATCTCTGTTTCTCTTTTACTTTCCTGATTTCCTCATCACTTAACTTATGTGCTCCATTAAACTTGATACTTGCAAATCTGAAAAATATGTGTTGATCAAGGACTACTTATGATGAAAACTAGTTTCCATACGTCGCGTTGTTCACGCGTTAACTTGCAAGGAGATTAATGACTCATATCTCAGTGCTGCAGTTACTGCGGGAAACAAGGGCCACGCCTCCCTCATATTGTATAAAGACAAGAACAGTTACAGAACGCGATCAAATCGTCAGCTTTAGCGGAAAATTTAACATTACTCTATTTGACAAAATAATTACGATGAAAGATCTTCGCTTTTGCCTCTTTGTTATATGTTTCGCCATTTCACTGTATTTAGAAAAGTTGGTTCTTCATATTGTGTTTCCTGTGCATTGAAAAATATTTGACAGGCTTTTCGTTTAATTGTTACAAGGTCGCCCATTCAAGCATTTAAATCCATCGCAACTACAAAAAGCAAAAACGACATAAAAGGTTAAACAGATTTGTATCAAATCTATGTGAAAAACCTTGAAGTAAAGACGGAAGCAGGGAACAACATGTGCGAATGACACGGGACATATCTTTTGTCGAAATTTTGCTGTTAATACAGATTCTTAAAAATTTAATTAGGTTCTTCACAGAAAGATTTTCAGTTGTTCGTGCACAGGAAGTCCGGAGCTGTTTACAAACGTCTTTTGCTTCCTCACCACCTGGAAAAGACTCCCTTGGCTTGTTGTCCGCAAAGGTCTATATTTTTATCGGTCATGGACCGAATATTTTTTTAAATGACCGAAAAAAATTAAGTCATTTCGGTCAAATTGTTTGAAAATACGAGCTAATGAACACTGTTGCGGCGAGTTTTAATACAACTGTGAGACAAATGACCGAAATGTCTCAGCAAAAAAATGACCAAAATGTCTCAGCGAAAAAAAGCAGGACTAAGAGGATTCCTGTGTAGCTCATACACTTTTTCAATCATTCGGTGGAAGGGGGCATTGGCGAAGTAAAAACGCCGAGCGGTCGGATACTTGTTAGAGAACCCCAACCTAAGTTCGACAATTTGACTGGAAATGACGGAATGCAGTCAGAATACGCGATACTAGAGGATTTGAGATGATTATGCTGACAAAGTGTGGTATAAAATGTGATCTACATAAAACTAGAAAAGAAACAAAGGAAGAAACAGACTGTACTTTTACGTGTTGTCTCACAAAACTTCTTCCCAAGGTCGTCGTGAATACAGTGAACCTATCTTTGTTTATCAGAAACAATCTGAAAACGACTAAAATATTTGTGCAAGCAACACGCTCCAAGTATTGCAATACTTTCCCAGAAGTGCTTTTGTATGTGCGTATATGCTTCTGTATGTACCCCTGTTAATCTATGGAACACAGAAGTCAATTGAGTCTGAGTTACACAAATCCGTTAACATAATAAAAATGGCTTCTGAATAAATTGAACTAATTATTATCACAAATGCCAATTATAGCGAACAGAAAAATATGTATACGCTCAACAAAGGGCTGCATTGTATATTGGGAAAAAAATTCGATGTTGATTGTTAAGAACGTCCTGATTTGTATTTTTATGAGATGACGACTCTACAAAATCTCTTAAATCAATAAAAAAAACTCGGTTATTTAATAGTATACTTAATTTTCAAAATGTGTCATGCAGGCGCGATTTCTACAAGTGCCAGTTGTAGATGTGGTTTTTGTGTTCTTTTCTTGTTACAATGCTTATAAGTCTTAATAAATATGTCGTATATAGCAGTAACAGCACATTTGTCTATTGGCACCTTATCATACGTCTCCCTGCACCATTTCTTTAATCTTACTAAACAGCTTTGCGAGTGTCACGCCTGGATTAACGGTAGTTCGAATGCTGTACGACCTAAGACAATACTTCACTCATTCAGTCAAGTCTGAAAGTTGGCAGAAAAAACAAATCCTAATTCGTCTATAGTCTTTCAACATTCAGTTCGGACGACCGTTGTTATATAATACCCTTTTCTTATTTGATTTTGGTGACGGCAATTGGCGACGGGCCAAAGCCCGAATTTTGCTTTTTGCCGGGGCGGTTGAGGTGAACGGCGAATCACTCAAAGGGCCGTGGCTCGAACACCCAACCTTCCAATTGAAAGGCGGCCACTCTACAACTGAGCTGTGTTTAGGTTATTACGCCTGAAACGAAGATGGTCAAAACGGGCGCGAGATTTTAACGTTATAATGTTGTGCACGGGTTGCGACAATCATAAAACAGAGGTGGTTAGAGTTTGAGATTTAGCCATTATTGGAGTAGTTGTTTTGACTTATCGCTGAGAAGAACAAAAAATACATGACGCCCAAACTTGGAAAAAGTCTAAGCTTACTTATTATCTAAGTGCCCCTAACATTTTGGATGTAAGCATCTGCGAGTATTTGAAAGGTAGTAGAAAATGCCACAGTATTTTTCAAAATAGGTTGAAAATAAAGAACAGAATCATTTTCAAAAGCATCTATTTTAGTTTTAGTATTGCAAGCACCTTACCATTTCGCAGATGCTTTGGTTTGTCAACAAAAGCAAACTTTCAACAAAGTAAATCTTTAGCAGAAAATTGTGAAACAGGTGGTGATATGCAAACCTGCTACTTTTTGCAGTTAAGCACCGATTCTAGATAGGATGAAACCTGCATTCCAATTAAGATGATATATGAGTTGTTTCCCGTTAATTATATAAGTCACGCAAATACTGGAACCAAAACGCCACATAATGGCGGCGAAAATTAAAGCACGTCAACGCTCCGTACGAAAGGGCACATAATTTATCTCATGTGGGGAGGATCATGTTTTGAATATTAACTTGTGCGTCAGGTTTGTGATACCACTTATCTTCAAAGATACTCAAAGAGTGAAAATTAGGTTGTTCAACAAAAGTAACGGTGTAAGCTTCGTGTATCGATGGTTTATTTACGTTACCATGGAACACTGAATAGTGCCACGACAAGGCCACTTTATCTTTGTCATTTTTGTCAATTTCACAGTTGGGTCTGTTCCAATTACTGCGGTGCGAACCGTGTGATGACCATCTCTTGGAAAATTTGTTCTTGGTTTGACCGACATATTGTTTGTGGCATATCACACAAGTCGCTGCATCAATACCATAGTTCGCGCATGTCAAGTTTTGGTTGAGTGGGAAGGTTTTAGTTTTGCTCATTACTTGTGAAACACATGGCACCATCGATTTGTTGTGTTTCGCATTGTTGACCACAAAGAGCACAGAGGGCGCAAGGAGCCGACACACCTTTGACATGCTCTCTCGTCTTGCTAAAAGCAAGGTGCTTGTAGTTTGTACGTATTTGCTCAATGATAGTTGGTCTTTGGTTGCTTATCACTGCCTTCTGATTTAAGCTTTTTTCTCTCTCTGTTCGAGTTATTAGGTGGGGAAAAGATGTAGCCCAAACCCGTGGGTCATCTTTCTTGTCGCATTTTGGGGACCGTAACTTTTCTTCCCAATTTGATACCAATGCTATCATGCCATTAGTCATGTCCAAGGGGAAGTTTGAGTGAATCGCTTTGAGCTACTGAGGTAGTCTTCTTTCCTTTGGTTAAGACTTGACTTGAACGTCAACTTTGGGTGGTGTGATTTTCCGCTAACGAACGGTCTTCCATCTGCTGTGGTTTAACGAAGTCTTTAGTGACAAAGCCAAAATCATCGTCAGTAGTTATGAAATGATTGACATCTAGGAATTCAACTTCACCCTTTTGATCGGCTGTGCAAGCTTGGCGAAACGTTAGTTCCAAAACACTGTTGTCAAATGCTGAAGTTAGTGCTTGTCGAATGTTTCATTTGACGATTCTGATACGGCTATCCATTATCCAAATTATGTCATCGATAAATCTGCGGAAAAGTGCTGCCTCACGTAGCACGTCAGCAACCGGCTGTAGGATGTAATGTACAGCAATGTGTGCCAATGAGACCGAGTGGTTGTTACCGGTTATAATATCATGTTTTGGGTATGTAACTGGTCATTATATTGGGTGACAACGTTGTTCTGGCAAATTTCGTTCAGCTCGACAACGATTTTTCGCGGTGTTGAATTTGGAATCCTTCTCCAGTGCAAATTCAGTGGCTTTTGTTATTGTGTCTCTGCACAAGTTTGGGTAAAGTGCATCTGCCGCCACAATGTAAAACACTTGTTTTTGCATTCCAGATTCTCGAGTTTTGGTCAGGCGGTCTTTCCAATTGAACAGGTCTCCAATGTATTGACGGCTGTCTTGACAAAATTCTTCTGGGCAGTTTTCGCAAAATTCTGCACTAATAGGTTTCAGTATTAATTCTAGAAATGCAGTAATGCGTGAGGTGCTGATGTTCCCAGTAGATTGCAGCTAGCGCACAAGTATGTCTTTGATATCAACGTTCAATAAATTCTCCGGGGTCAACTTCTGTGTTTTGAAAAGCGGGTAGACGGGTGTATTGCAACGAAAATATTTTGCCAATACACCGTTGACTTTGCGATACGAGTTATATTGTGTTACACAGTATACTTTTTTATTTTTATATTTCGTTCTTTGCAAAATGTTGTTTATTATTAATTGATTTTTTGTCCAAATATGCATCTTCAAGGGTCTTGACACCACGCGATCTGTCTGTGGTTGACTTGGAAAATGAAAGCATGTTACTTTGACATGAATGCCAAGGTGATGACAGCTCAGCGAAGTGTTTCTAAGCTAAACATCGGTCACAAAAAAACGATTCTATCTGAACTCTGCTGTTTTCAACATAGGCGATGCTGGAAGTATCATGCGATTTGAAGTTGGCTGAAACACAAACGGTGGTTATTTTTCCAAATCTTGCCGGACCCGCATCAAAGCGCTTTAACTGTACGAGCAAACTTTATTTAGCCCATGAACAGATTTCACAAAATTTTATACTTGTGTCATAATACTGCGGTTGAGTACACAGCAACTTTTTAAAGAAATTATAGCATTATTGGAGAACAAATCGCTTTGCTCTACAGAGCAGTTGATCTCAATACCTCCCGCTAGAATACCTTCAAGCGGCTTGCGAAACGCTAGCATCAAACAAGTTGTAAATGAAAAGTAGCTAGTTTTACTTCATGAAAGCAACGCACTTAATTCAATTCTCAATGAACAGCTTTTTCTCCCGTAGCCACCACAGCAATGACAAAAAATTTTGTATTTATCACTTTGGCAAATGCTTTCAGTCCGGTGAAAAATGGTAATATCCACTGCTTGAATCCAGGAAACGTAATTTTATGAACGTAAGAGCCTACGCCTCATTGAATTAGTGGTATTCACTCGTTGATGTGTTTTTTTTATACTTAACAGTTTTATGTTTTTCGATAATAAAAATATTTCAAAAACGTTTTGTCATTGGCTTGATTATAAAAAACTTCCAAACAAATAAAAGCGACATAAACCTTCTTGCGGTCCACAACATCAAACAGCGCAGCAAAAGAGACACCGGCGAGCTTTAGTGCTGCGAGAACCAATACTACTACTACATAATTTATTTACTTCTTTAAAACAAAACAAAGTCTTCAACCACAAAAACTTTAATCTGACCAAACAAGCACTTGAACGTCAAATATCAGTATCAGGTATCTAGGTAAGTTTCGGTATCGGAAAAAAAAGTATTAGCATTAACTTTATTGGGAAAGCGGCATTGGATATCGCCAAGCTTTGAGACACTACATTTCTTTTGTGATATTGTGGACAAATACAACACAAACCAACATACTGTACATACATTGTACAGCTCGAAGTTTTTGCAATACGCTATTTCATCAGCGTAGGACACAACTGTACTGAAGTTAATACGTGGCCACCAAGTCCCTTAAAAATAAAAAAAGAATACCACCAAGGCAAATGAAATATTCTAATCGGTGTGCAGACAGTTGAGACCACTATATTTGAGAACACTTATTTGAGACCACATTCATTTGAGACTTGTTTTCTCCTGTGATTGTTTCAACCAACGCAAAACGACATTCTTTCTTTTCTCGTCTTTCATTTCTCAGTTAAAAATTGAAACAATTGCGGCACCTCGGTAAAGGAAACGGGCAGGAATGCAAAGCATATACTTCTTTGACTTGGTCTAAATGACATTTCAAAGGTGCAACGCTCCCTTCCAAACCCGAGGTATGAAGAGTTTTCTGGCCTCTGCGGTGTTTTAAAGTGTGAGTACATTTAAAACCCAGTGCGAGTCACCTTGGACGGAAGGGCGTAATCTTGCAAAACTTCAAATGAAGAGTCACTTTGCAAAACTTCAGGTCTCTCGCAAAGAAGTGTAAAGTAGATCATAAAACTGTTTCACAGTAAATCAAAACAGCTTCGCTTTAACGTGGTGTAAAATGAATGTGATGTCAAATTAATGTGGTCTCGACTGAACAAGGTCCGAAATAAAAAAGTCTCAAATGAACTTTGTCTCAAATAAATTGGTCTCAATAGTCATGAAACCATTCCTATCAGATATATTGCAAATACTCAGTGGTCACTGAAGTTTCTAATCACGTTGCATTTGTGCATTTCAAATTGTATGTACCTTTTTGATGAAATAGGTAGCAGATATTAACATGTCTATTTCTCAAAATAAAATACAATGTGTGTCATGGTTTCATTTACCTGAACATTCTCTTGTGGGGTTATGGTAAAGATATCGCGTGTCGCACAAATATACGGGACATCATTGAACTATGGCAAAAATCACTGCAACCAAGAAATCGACTACCGTCATGATGTACTTCGTGCGACTAATGGTGCCCATGAAGACATGTATCAAAATCGGGTAAAAATGATGCCACTGCAAATGAGTGCAAAACTAAACAAATAACAACATCTACCTCAAATGGCAATAATTTACACATATTATTCAGTTCATTTGCATTTATAATAAGTTTCAAAAATAGTAAAGAGACTTCATGGACACACAGTACAGTCGCTTTTATTTTCGTACTTCATGAGCACCTTTACATCAGTGCGTAAATACACTTGGTCTGTTTAATTTATTGCTAATTTCTGCTTACCTTCCATACTGATGCAATACTTGCTTCACAAAATCCAAATCCGCAGCATACAGAGGACTAGCATCACTTAACTTGACTTTCTGAACGCTGTATGGATAGCACGAAATGACAGACTCCACGTTAGTTTTTGCCTTTTTTAAATCTTCATCTTTGACCAAGTAGATACCAATACCTTTGCTTGTTTTGCCTACCACATTCAAAATAAATTTAATTACAATTCTGTAACATTAACACTATGACAGATATTATGATTTCAGATGGATACTCCATAATGAAACAGAAAAGCTATAATTGACTGATAGATTTATCAGATTTATATTCTTATGCCCAGCATAAAACATGACATGCTGGGTCTAGCATAAACATCCAATTCAGCATGAGTAGAGGTCCATCACCACTAGGATTGTGGAGTCGTAGGTAAAATATCCGACTTCGACCTTTCCAAAATTTCCGACTACGACTTCTTAACACAAAATGAATTAAATTTGGCTGTTAAAATCAATGGAAATCGTGGTGCACAGCAAGAAATCTTTGTTTCAACAAAAGTTTAAAAAGAATGTACCATTCCAACAGGAAATTCCCAATTTAAGAGTGTGATGTAAAAAATGATCTAATTGGACATCCAGAGTCGGACAAAAAATCTGACTCCGACTCCCAGCGTTGTTAGCAATCCGACTCCGACCAAAAACCTCCGACTGTATATGACTCCAGCTCCGACTCCGCAACCCTGATCACCACGACAGCCTTATTGGTTGTGGTCTACTAATATTTTGTAGGCTTGTTTTCAGTTCAGTTTTCTTTATCCTCGGTTTCTGAACTCCTTTCGGAGTGTCGCAAGTGGTCTGCGGCGCCGATCTCCACTTGCTTGCCATCTTTCCAGTCTTCAGTATGACCTGACCAGGAAATTGGGAATTGAACCCAGCTTATCATCCATGCTGTGTGCTCAGCAAACTGCACAACTTACTCAGTTGCAGTCTTAACTTTACAAGCTTTTACATTTCAATTTAGAAGAATAGTAGCAATTTAAGAATAAAACTTTAATTCCTACAGTTCTGTAGACCCTTTTTGCAGTCTTATCAACACAAAAATTTCCTTTTGCCAACATTCAAAAATCTGTTATGGTTGACATTTGGTAAAAATACAGTAGTGAAACACTTTTTCCTACTGTAAAGTAGAGCTCGACCGATAAGGTTTTTTGGGCCGATACCGATGTTTTTCAATTTTAATTGCCGATATCCGATATTTTTGTATTACTTAAGCAGTATCTATTTTGCCTCAAGAGGCAAAATAACCACTCCTGGAGCTATTTTGCCTTCAGCCAAACATTTTCAAACTACAGCTGAAAGACATTACAGTGCATATTTTCTTCAGGCCACACAAACAAAGAAAATAATTTCACAAGTTACAATTATTTTATGAGGCAAGATATACACTTGTGGAGCTATTTTGCCACCAGCCGATCATGATTGGCTGAACTGGTCACATGACAAGTTTGGACAGCTTGACTGTCTCAGTTGACTGTGACATCTGTAAATGGGTCAGTCTGATAGACAAGTGATGTTATGCTTTCAGTGCTGGCAAGTTGTTAGCAGCTTCTTCCTTGCACTGTGTGAAGTGTAGGCTAAACCTAAACCCTGTTTCTTTACGTATTGTAATTGTCACGTGACCATTTAAACCAGCTGTGTTTGACTAAAGGTCAGATATACTCTAAAAGGATGGTTTAATCCGTTGTGCCTACTGCAGTCCATAGCAATTTCTAGGACTCACAGTAGTCTCAAAAAACGCACAAACAGCAAACATGTGTTGCGTGTGGGCTTACTCATTGTGCAGACATCTGTGCTTACGCTCAGATGTCATTAGTAAAAAATTGCGCGACGCGTAACAACCATCACTTCACTGCGATGAAGAACCGTACAACATCGAATTCCGTGCAAACCTGGGTCCTGCTCGCTGTGACGTAGGCACTTTTTTGATGCACGCTTAACGTAAGACTGTCGAACCTAGGGAGACCTTGGTAAAACAAACAACCAACACAAAAGCACGTAACCTCGCTTGTTCGCAGACAATCATCTGTGTACCACACCAAAACCTACGAGCGAATGTTACGTCATAGAGCGTTTTGTCGGGACTTGTCCAACGGTCTATATGCATGAAGGCTCTGTGCGCTAGGAACAGGACAGAGCATTTGTGTTAATCAATCAGGGTCAGAGACGAAATAGCAACTTGGGTTTCCGAACGCTCCATGCAGAGCATCAGCGCAACACTTTTATGAGCAAATATTGCCGATATATATCGGCGGAATTTTCCCGATACGATACATCGGCAATATCGTCATATCGGCCGATATATATATATATATACACAGTATGTCGGTGTGCCGATACATCGGTCGAGCTCTACTGTAAAGACATTTTCAGCATGGCAAGACTGACACCACAGTGACATACCTGTTAATAAATAAACCACCGCAAGATTTTCATTGTTCTTTGCATAGAGCTTCAGAATCCTGCAAAATAACAAATTAGTTTAAAATTCGAAAATCATTTTGAGTACCTTGGGATGTCAAAATTAAAGACAACAGAGAGACATGGAACTCAAATTGAATGATACGGAGCTTCTTTACATCTTGTGAATACTTGTCCGTCTAGATGAATTGTACTTCAGACCGCATTCACCCTTCACATTTTTCCGTTTTTTACAGCACTTTTCTTTTGACTGACCGCAGGAATTGGAAGCAAGATCACTGCAGTTCAGTTACAAATGTACTGATGATGACAGCAGCAGTTACTGAAACATCTACGGAAATGTCGTTCATATTCACTGCACATACTCACTGTCTGTATCCACTACAACTGCATCATTATTTTTGGCTTATACATACCTTCCACACGCACACTCTAATGTGCATTAGCTTTTACAAAGATATTTTTTAAATGCTGCTCCAATTGAACTTTGCCTAGAATAAGCCTGCTTTAAGACTTGTAACTGGTTTCATCCATTTCATACAAACAGTTCAACTTTTAATCTAAGCTTAAACTATTGTTTTTATTTGATGGTGTTGAAAAATATTCCATTAGAAAACTTAGAATAATTTTAAGTGCTTGTGGTCACCAGTCCTCACACAAGTAAAAATTTATGCCAACAAACTCAAATTTAAAACACTTAAAACCTGAATTCAAGCTTAGCCCAGTTTCATTTCTATGGGAGAAACAACATAATATGATCCACGTTTTCATATATAGGTTTGACAAACCAAGTTTAGATGTGAAACACTGTGTTTTTAATGTTTTGAAATGACAGAAAACCTAAAAATGTGTGTTGATCAAAAAGCGAGGAGCACAGTAGTATAGGTGGAATCAGTTAGAAAACTATTCATGTTGCATATGTAATATTTGTTTAACATGACATGAGCAATATGGCATATACCTCTTCTAAAGAAACCCTAAAACCTAATTTTTGCTATTTTGTTAAAATATTTCCTTATACAAATGAAATAAAAAATGCCCAACATACCATTGCTGATGCAACATCAAAAATAACTTTTGCTTGTTTGCTGCATATGCAATTTAACTGATTACAGTGTATACATCGCATTACAAGATGAACCCATGAAATATGCAAGACTTACAAAGAGCATTTCATAATCATAAATTCATACCCTTTTGCTTGAAGTGCTGACAAAGCTAGTTGACTTGCCAAAAATTTGTAGGTTACCTACAAATGCAAAAAATTATTATAAAAATGCAACAAAAATGGCAAGCAGAACAGTACATGTACAAACTCATAAAGGTGTGAAACTTTACACAGGTATTATTAACAGCAAACTACTAATTTTTTAATAAAACGTTTAGAAAATTTTTACCTTTCACAATGTTGAAAAAACTAGGCCTTTGGTCTCAGAGCCAATGTTTTTCATAATTTTGCCAAGAGCCAGTCATTTATATTCCTGGCATCAGAGTTAGAATTTTAAGAAAATCCCATGACTCAGACGATGCTAGTCAAGCACTTAAATTTAAAACCAACTATGGAGCAATGCTTGGTTAGTCATCACAAGGCAATTGCGATGCTTCACTTGCAGACAGTTCATGATTATACTGAACGAAGGTCACTGTCTTGCCATGCATTATATGGTGCAGTCATCTGAATGTTCCAGGCAGACTTAGGATTTCTCTTGCATGCTAGATGTTTCTATATTGTTATATATTCCGTGCCTAGCTTGCTGTATTCTATACATACATATCTGTTGATTGTGTACCAGCTATCACTATGATCATAGATGTGTTCTTATTTATCTTCCTCAATAACTGTAGCATATATACTGTGACACTGAGGTAGATTTCACTTTGAGCACTATTGGCGACATACTGTACATTACATAGTCACTGCTGGCAGGTGATCTCTATGTTATGCTAGAATTTATGATAGAGCTTTTTCTTTTGATGTAGCTGTAGGTGGCTACGAAAGCATTAACTATACATAGCAGTATTCAGATACTTAGCCCACTGCCCTTTTCAAAATGGTGACCACCAATAAATGGAATTCCAGTGTGCTGGCAATGGCATTAGCCATTAGTTACTGGTACTTTTCGATTGAGATCACTGTAATTTTGCTCTATTCTGAACTTCCATTCCCAATGAAGGCTGGACATTTTAGCATTATCAACTTTACAGCATGGCACAGGTTGCAACTGAACAGGCCTAGACAACTTTACTATAGTCTAAGTCAGAAGTTCCCAAACTGTGGTATGCATACCACTAGTGGTACGTGAAGGCCTTCAAGGTGGTATGTCAATAGGCCTACTACTTTCTGTTCATCTTCACAAAAAATTATTCATAGCTATTTTTTTACTTATCGGGTTCTGTTAATTAAATCCTAAAATTTTGTGTACTTCCCTTGTTGGTTTCAAAAAATGGCCATTATAATTTCTCACAGCCATTATCTTCATGTTGCATTTTTGTCAATTCAGCTTTTCCAAACTTTTGATCGAATGATATTTGGTAGATTGGGTTTTCCTGGAGCAAGGTGTTACGTGGTGACAGTATGGGTCCCACAAATGGTACGTGATGAGAAATAGTTTGGCAACCACTGATCTAAGCTAACTTTGGTTTATCATGCTACAGTCCCAACCACTCAAAACTTAATACTTACAACTTTATTTTGATCATGCACTAGTTCATCAATAGTCGCAAAGTAAGAATCCATGTTCTCCATGTCAAACAACACAGAAAAAAGCAATAAGCGACTAGGTTATAACCAGAGTTGCCAACCTGTCTTCACCAAAAAAAGTCAGACCTTGTCCCAAAATATCCAGATAGCGGTCTTAAGACATATACATATAAAACATTCATAACCAAACACAAAATAGATATAAATACTCATCAGAAACATCGATACAATGTAATTCCAATCTTCAGAAGCATTTTCTGTCAATTTTTAGCTTACACCAAATCAGAAAATAGTGATAAAAAACATGTTGGTGTACTCATAACCGTGCATTGACAACGAATTTATGCACGAAACCCATCAGAGATAAGTATTTAAATAATTCATAAAAATGAAGTTACAATGAAAATGTCACCTGATGTAAGGTAGACCTACCTCCACCAACCATGCATAGCAACAACATGGATAAAGGTTTTAAACCCTATCCTTACCCCCTATATCAGGGGTCTCCAAACTACGGCCCGCAAAGCCATTTCATCCAGCCCACTAAGCCATTTTATCAATGACGAAAAAAATAATATATTTACCAAAAATTTGTTTATTTGGTAGAATGTAAGTATCTTGAAACAATCACATTATGTAAGATGTCCAACCCTTGCACTATTGTGTAATAGCTTATGTAGCCCTCGGACAAAAAAGTTTGGAGACCTCTGCCCTAAACCATATCCCTAATCCCTATCCTTAACCCATATAAATGCAACCAACATTGAGCAATGTTTAACTTAAGAAACTACAAGCATAAAAACCATGAACACTCTTGCTATTGCCGAAAATATAAAGACACTCTAGATCCGGTTCTGTTTTTTCACAAATTTTTGACTCCGGCTCCAGATCTGAAAGAAAAACGCAGAATCCTGCCAGAGTCACTCCGGCACTCTGCATCCTTGCCCACCTCAGTCATAAATTGTTAGTTGTCATTGTTACTTGTTAGCTGTTACCAGCCGTCTGCCGATGACCAGTTACCAGCAGTAAGGACTCAGTAGTTCTTTTGAGCGTTGCTGTTGCCATGTTGTTGTGGCTGTCCATTGCATAGTTGGTGGAGGTAGATCTGCCTTGTATCAGGTCCGGTGACATTTTCATTGCGCGTAACTTCTTAAATACTCATCTCCAATAGGTTTTGCGCATAAATTCATTGTCAGTGCATGGTAACAAGTCTCCTAGATGTTTTTTAACAATATTTTCGGATTTGGTGCTCAGGTAAAAATTGACCACATTTTCTTTCGTTATAGTTACACTGTCATACAGATGTTTTTTATTAAATACATCAAACATTTTTAGGCAACAGTAAAATCTTTGCATTATTCTTTGCACCATGCATGGTCATACAGACTCTTGCCAGAGAAGATTTATAATGAATATGTTGCAGGTTGCCAGATATTTCCATAGCTTATGGCCAAAATCTTGACAAAATATGGCCAAAATGGCTGTTTTTAGTAAATGTTAGGGCTAAAAATTTTAAATGTTTTAACCATGGTAATTTATATAATCATAGAAGACTTAATGTTTGGATGGCAGTACATTTTTGCCGAAAAAATCTGGTTTTGTCAAAGAAGTGAGTTTTGACCCTAAAACCGTTATTCTTGCCATGAACTTAAAATTGCGTGTTACAACTTGTTTTCGTCATATTAGTAAAACTTACAACTATATATTAAGCACTATTGTAGATAAATGCTTTAAATCTGACCCATTTGTGTAGTTTGAAATTATCTTTTCAATACAACAACAATGCAAGAATTCTCTTGATGGTGTGCATGCTCCAAATATATGACCAAGAGATGAATCCATGAACAGCATTAAGTTGATGATCATAATCATATGCTGATAACCATCAAAGTCCACATATAAACCAAAGCAGGGGTTCTCAACCTTTTTTCTCCAGTTTACCCCTTGCCAGCTTCCTAACATAAAATTTATCCCCTGTTTTTTGTTTACTCACTAACACTGTAGAAAAAAATGAAGTAATGCAATTCACATCATTAAATGTACTCCCACGATAAGTGAAATTGTTCCCAGGAGGTAAATTACCCCTGGTTGATAACCCTTGAACTGAAGGGTAAGAACCTGTTTTTATGGTCAATTTTTGTCATTGTAGCTTCCTGACGCTCAAATTCAGGCCCATATCACGTGAATCATAAAATTCAGATAATGCACGTGACAACTTTATTATCACAATCCAACAAAACGTGGCCCACAAAATGTTGCTCACAAAACGCGATAAAATAAAAATTATGAAGACCAGCCTTATGCTCTGAAGACCTTATGTCCTATATCATAAAAAGCTTTATGCTATGGCAGCCTTGTGCTGCAAGAATCAATGACCTTATGTCTATGAAACAGCCTTGAGCTGCAAGAATCAAAAGACCGCATGTCTTTCTGAACGGACCAACCTTCACGGTCCTACTAATGCTCAGACTCAAGTGCTTCAGCTTTTTACACTACAAGAACAACACAACTCCTTAGCCAATGAATGCACAACGAGGCAAAAGGTAAAACGCGGCCCAGCAATTACTCGAGGCTTGATACTAATCAATCGAGGGGAATGTCGCTTAAGGACAACACGCACACAAAATTACACAGCGATTCTGCGAACGTCACAGTCATAGACCTAAACATTTTTTAAATGACCGAAAAAAATTAAGTCATTTCTATCAGAATGTCTAAAAGGCTAATGAACATTGTTACGGTGAGTTTTAATATAACTGTGAGATAAATGACTGAAGTGAAATGCCTCAGTGACAAAAAAATGACCAAACTGTCTCAGCAAAAAAAAACAGGTGAACTGTGCATTCAGCGCAACGTCAGCGGAGTGGTTGCAACAACATCCCTTCCTTTTTACAACAAACTGCATGTTCTTTGTATGAAGTCTGCACCTGGCACGACCTTCACATCCTGGTCACCATTTTGTTGCGATTGGAAAACCCGAGCAGCGTGTGGGCAAAGCTTTGCACTGTGGCAACAAGCAACAATAGAGAACATGCACCACAATCACTCAATTATTGCTTGATCGCGCCATACGTATGTGGTGTTGTTCTTCGTGCACATGCCGTTCACGGTGACAGTGGTGTACAAGTACGGATATGGAAATTTTGCAATCCTGATCCAATCCTAAACTTTTTTATCAACTCCATATTCAAACCATATCCGAAAAGTAAACATTATGGACTCCGATATCCAATCTAGATCCGAAATCACTCACTCAGTTGCACATTAGCATAAAAATTTGGTAGTGTTTATTTTGCCTTTTGTCAGACACTATTGCTTGAAGTGGTAATGTGACAAGGACGATGCATAAAAGAGCATCTGTTAGGGTTTAGGATTAAGGTTACTAGTCTCAATTTGTGTAGGGCTACCTGCTGGAATCCATGCATATGATGCAGTGACAACAGCTATTGTGGCATACTTTATTTTATTAGCAACAAAGTGAGCACCATAATTTTATGTTCAGTGATGAAATCATATTCACGTAAATTATGTTTCCTTTTGAAAATCTTTCCAAGCTGAACTTCCAGCAGTGCTAGGCTCAGAATGTGCATTGATTGAGCAACCTTGCCACTGTTATTAAAATCAAACACTTTACAAGTTTCCATTCCCACTTCAGGTGTAGTTGAAACTACCACAACATGATGAACATGTTGATGTTCAAGGTGTTAACACACTTTCACCATGCTTCTTACTATAGCTTAGTTTTTAGGTAAAGGCCACTTTTACTTAGGTTAGCGAGTTGCGCTGTTGAGACAGAAACTCGTGTACTTCGTTCATTGCTGAAAAAACGCTTTACGCTATGGTAATTACTTCTATTTTACAATAATGATCTACTTTAAAACATGTTAAGCGCCAACATTTTACTATGATCGGATGACACTAAACGGAGGGCCGGCGGGCCGGGCGGGCTGGAGGGCCGTGTTCCCAATTGAAAAACATGAATTTTCGGCGGGCTGCACTAAAGGGCGGGCCAAAACAGACGG
>Ga0210059_1001648_pt1 | contig 34039 bp, 22 predicted proteins | sample Ectturendosymbi2_FD_188042 | JGI IMG/M metagenome (GOLD analysis project Ga0210059, IMG submission 188042) | Ecteinascidia turbinata endosymbiont from Florida, USA - Sample 2 (SPAdes) (version 2) | ecosystem: Host-associated > Tunicates > Ascidians > Unclassified | place: Key West, Florida... | reverse complement strand
CCCCCCCCCCCTTGCGTTCGCCCTTGATTTCATGTTTGAAATTAATTGTGTGGTATTTCATGCATTATCCCTCCGAAACGAGCTCATCTACAAACTACAATTAAGTGTACGTTTTGAGATGCACTAGCAAATTGCTAACGCAAGACGTAGGGACGGTGATGCGTTCTATCGAACTCTAAAATCTGACGAAGCCCATATTTTAACATAGTACCAGATGCTTTCTGCAATTGCTTAACTCTGGATACTTCAAGAGGTCGTTAAATGTCACGAACAGAATGAAGTTGCTTCACAATTACCCAGTTATTTCTATCAACCTAATTTCATAGTTCATCGTTCATCAAATACAAGGTTTTTCGTGAAGACATCAAAACATGTGGTATCAAAAACACGCTTTACAATACAGTTGACATCAAAAACATGCTTGGCAACAATCTTTTTACGTGACCATACCTGAAAATTTTGCAGTTGAAAAAAATTTGAAAATCGATTTTGATTTCAGATTCGCAGGCACTGAAATTTGTGTCCACTAATTTGAAACCCGAGGAATTGCGGGTCAAGTTATTCAATGAAATTTTCGAAATACGTTTGACGAATATATCTCTTGAACTATTAGCATAAATAGTTTTTAGCTTTTGTGAGCGCGTACCGGGCAAAACAACGAAGATATTTTTACACCTAGACGGAGAAAGAAATTGTATACTTTACCCGTTTTCGCTTGACAACTACACCAAACGGCACGTAATGGTACGCATCGTCTAGAAATGGTACTGTCACCGCGTCTTGACCTAACAGTTGAAAGCCAACGTAGTTTCTGTAACAACATAAAAAATGCAAGCTAATTGATACACGCGCAAACTATCTGAAAGTTCATCAGTACATATGAACGCACTCATAAGGGAAACGGTCATTGTATTGTGATGTGTATTTACTTTTACACATTATACGCTTTCCAAACTCTCAAACTGTTGCCAAAATGGCAGATTTTTTATTAGTGAATATAATAAGCTAAACACTTTCCTTGATGCTAATAACAGTTTTTTGACTTGCAGTCAAAATACCTTCATTTATACTACGCAACATGACTGACCAATGTTCTGCTTACCATTGCGTATCCCAATAGTGGGCGGTTTTAGATTATGACTGCAATTTTCAATCCACCTTTTAGTCAGTGCGGTTATCATGTGTCAAATGTTTACAATTGCGCTATTATTTTTCTGCCTACTCAAGGTTACATATACATACTGAAAATAAGTGGTAATTACATTGGGTCAAGTTAAAATGTGCGTGTCCGAATGGTTTTTATCAACATCCAATTAAACGTTGCGTTAAAACAAAAATGCAATTTGGGAGAAGTTATGCAGTAGGTCAGCGTCTAACTGACCATTTCTTCGACCCAAGTGCAGACAGGCTCGTACTTCCCAGAAAGCAGAAATTACGAAAATTAAAATCATTATACGTGTTCAGTCATCCTGCGCTTCGCGATGAAACAGAAAAAAAACAACATAAATAATCAATTCTCACGGTAATTGCATGACCCTTGATATACGTGGTCGTAAAACACAACATATAGTTGAATAGCATATTGCATTGTGACACAATGACACAATCACTTTTTAGCATTTAAAAAACTGACCCTTTGCACTGATTAAAACACCCAACTTGTTATTTTCCAAAAATTTTTTATGCTAAATTACAACTTTCCTAAATGTTTATCCGTTTTGGCGAGTATGCTGCTACTTTAAGAAGTCTTGCAATTATCCAGCAATTTTAATTCAGAGTCAACTTATTCTGTCTAACACGTTTCGTGGCTGAGTTTGAGGAAAAGCTGTTGTTTATACAACTAACTTTGCCGGAATTTCTACGGGCAATCCCGGCCAAATATGATTTTGCAATGAAGAACGCACCGTTCGAATTGTTGCTTTTCAGAAAAACCTTGAGATAAAAGACAATCCAACAAAGAAGTCTTTTTTTTGAATTATCTTGTGCGATAATTTCAATTTTAATTCCCGTGGGAAAGTTTGTCTGTTGTCTTTTTCGGAAATACGGTATAATATTCTAAATGGTAAATCAACCAAAAGTCGGAGTGAAAGTTGATGTCCCTTGGTGTTGTATGGACGGAAGAATTTAGTAAACATGGAAAAATGTTACTGCTCTGGGTCGTTCTGTGCCTCATATTGGAAATTTGTAATTAACCAAACTTGGCAGAAAATTGAAGATGCACTCAGCAAATCCCAATCACTCTTAAACTCATACTGTATCACGATATTAGTCAGGATAAGTTGTAATTGTTCCGGGGAAAATAGCCTACTTGCTTTTTACACGCACCTGAAGTGTTTCAAAATCATGACTTGGATTGAAATTTGCCTCGTTTGCACAAAACGAATTCCTACAGTGGTTTTCCTTAGAAATATGGTGTCCTTATTTTACGTAGTAAATGGAGGTGACTCTTTCCAGCAGTTTACTAGGTCTATTGCCTAAGGGTAGCAAGCGTCTAAGACAGCGTTAGAAATTATTTTGTGCAAAAGAACAGGTGTGACAACATCAAACCACTTTTCCAAAATGTGTTTTGCGTGGAATCTACTTCGAAGATCCAGCATCTTTCTGACCTGCCACTGCAAAAAGAATCACGTTACTACAATCCAGTGCTGTCATACAGATCCTTACCTGCAAAGCTCCCACGCTGTACCTGGATCGCATGTCAGCTTATCAAAAATATGAGGGGACATCGGCTCATCCAGCACCATTTTGTTTTTTTAGGTTTTCCTTGACGTTGACTACAACTCATCCGTTATCATTGCCTTCAAGTTACTTCTTTATTTTTTTTATAAACCATCGTCGTTTTCGCGTTAAATTACTTACGGATACGGACACTGCCAATCTTGTAAGCAGGTGAGAGGTTAACTGCAAAGATTATTACGTCACAGGCGTAATGTTTCGGAACAATGGTTTCACTTACAATACTGCCCCATGTTAAAAAGCTTCAAAGGATTATAAATAAGTTATAACAAATGATCGAAGCTGATTATGCCGATACTAGTTTCATTCTTCAAGCGATAAGCTGCTACAACTCCACGACAAGAGTAATTCTGCCAGAGCGGACGTGGTTTACCTTTTTAAATTCTGGTTGAATTGCCTTACATCTTAACTGGTTGCTTGCTACAGTGGATTGATGGCCCTCCGCAAACGTTCGATTCCGGTGTAATTTTATACCAAAGACTTGAAAAACGGTGCTTGTGATCTGTTCAACACGGTGTTGCCATTGGCTTGCCCGAACGAAGCATTCACTATACAAAAGTAGCCGCGTGGGAGGTGTCGCAGGGCGTTCGCAGACCACTCTTGACACTCCAAAACGTGTACGAAGCAAATACAACGGATCTGTCTCTATTACCTTACATTTTGCCATTTCAGTTCTGCTGGATGATATCCACAATTTTGCCAAGAACTTTCCAAAAACAGAAAAATCTTTCGAGAACTGAACAACGTTACGGTAGCAGAACTCCAATCAAATTTAATGCGACAGACACTAGTATTGACCTGTTCATTGCGAGTTGAATCACTACACACCTTGTTTGCAGTAGCTGCAGGTCTACTTCAGACTCAACTGGCATTAGTAACAACCAAATTGTATCCATGATAAACAGTGGGACGTGGTGGAGCGCAGATATAATGCTCAGCACAAGAATTGTTCGTGTTTGATATTGATAACGTGCGATAATAATTAGAGGAAATTCATCGTTCATTCAAACGAGATAATTATTTGCTGACAAGGTGATTTGTAAGCCTTTCTACAATTCTCGTGCGCAAGGAGTATCTGGCAAAAATAAGCAACCTCTCCAACCACCTTGGCGCGGGGCCCCCTGAGGTGCGGGGCCCAATGCAGCCGCATCTGTTGCATCGGCTAAGGCCAGCGCTGGCGTGGAAGCACACTTTGTGGTTTGCGCAAGAACATGCACAAGTGATCACATTCACGCGGCTTGCGAATTCCTGTCATTATCATGTTGTTGGTGTGTAATATTTACAATAAATCTAGCTGAGCGAAGGTATGTGTGTGAGTGAGGAAGAGATGGGGTGATGTTCATGTGTGCCCATATGTACTGTATGATGCGGCTCTTTGCGGTAACACAGTAAGAAATGTGGCTCTTGGTCTATGACTGATTGGCCACCCCTGATCTAGAGCGTGGATTCTTAAACTGGGGGGCATGAAAATTTCGCAAGGAAACGCGAGTATGGCAACGACATATTGTTGAAAAGTATTATATGGATTGTTTTATCATTCGTAAACTTTTTATCATTTCAATATAAACGCCATAAACAAAACAAAGCGGACATTCCAGTGAACAAAAGCCAAGACGTTATAAACTTGCATGTTCAAAGTTGTATTTATGAGACACTAGCGTTTCATGTTGCGATAGTGTCATGCCTGTTGGTTTCATTTTTAGTGGCAATGCAAATTGTGTCACAGGGCTATTTCATGCGTGACGATTTGGTGATAGATTCGTCACTTTCAGCTGTCGTAAGAAAGATAAAAGAAATACAGCAAATTTGTCAGAAAGAACATCGTTCGGGGCTGTTAAAACACATTCGGCACCAATTACGATATATTTCAAAACGTACTATCGTTTTTAGAGCAGAGCGCCAGCGTACGTTCTGAAACGTACTTCACTTTTTTGCTGTAAGTGCCATGCAAAACTCTGTTCCTTTGCACATACGTTTTACAACGTTCAAGTGTCTTGCGTATCGTTGTGCAAGAATCGGACAGGGTTTCTCTCTTATTTGTTCTCATTTGAGGCGACGTTTCTATGGCGTAATCCTTTCACATGCGGCAAGGGTCGAGGCAGGTTGTTTTGCTGTGCTTGTATATCTCGCATTCCTCAATAGAATTTGGTAGAGGGGCATACGATCAAGCAGTCTCGGGCATCACCAGACCTCTGCACGCCGCTGTCCCAAAACCTCAACGCACCACTTAGCTCATTACATTCTTATGTGAACATTTTCTTCTACTAAGCAAAGAAGTACCGTATTTACTCGATTGTAAGCCGGCTTTGAACATAGGTAGCCTAAAACTCTGAGATACTTTCGCGTACTAGCATGTTTCCCGTTTATTCGTAACCCTGGTAATGATGCTTCACAACTACAACCACCTTCTGTTTATCATAAACCTCCTGCGACGGAGGTGCACGTGGTGCTGAAGAGAATAGAATGCGAAAGAGAGTTTGGTCGAAAAAACGTAACCGACGAAAGACTGAGGGTAATTTATACCTTTCGATAAGGTAAAGAAATAAAATATATAAGCCGCCCTGGATTGTAAGCCCCACAAAATCATGAAAAAAACTTTATAAGCAGCAGCTTACAATCGAATAAATAATGCAGCTTTATACTGGGCTCTCCCATTTTAAACAACATACCGCCAATATAACAGACACGTTTATGTTCTTGGAAAAAGTCAAACAGTGGTTGTTGAAAACGGTGTCATGGTTTGTCGTGAAGTTAAAAGTGTTTTAACCAATCTTGCCATAACACCATGTGTTAAAACAGTGAAAGGTAATTTCATTAGCGCTAACATAAATATAAGGTGAGCCCCAAAAATGTAAAAATTTTTCAAAAGCATTTTCTTGTGAAAACACACTGTTGAATGTTCTACTAAATAGTTATTCTGAAGACAAATAAGATGGTTTACGTTTGATGTCTAATCTTTTCATCAACACCCCCTGTTACCAATGGCTATGGAATTTCATTGAAAAAACGATCGTGACCAAATTAAAATCGTTGTTTAAACCAGCATCTCGTGCAACCGACCGTTCGAACCTTGACTTCAAGGCTTTATGTTATAAATAAGCGAAAATTCCATTTGCGCTGCTTCAACAACAATTTCCTTTGGAAGGTAAAAGAGCCAGATACATGATGGGAGTAATTTGACGCAATTGTTCTCTAAAAACCTAATAGGATTCCATCTGAAATGGCGGCCCATTTTCAAAATGCCGAGTTTAAAAAAGGAATGACGTGCTTGCTTTTAAACTTTGTTTTTCTATACTTTGATGCCATTTTTTCGACTTCCAAAAAACGGTATGTCTACATCTGCCACAGAAAGGTAATGATTTCAGTTGTAATGTTCAATGGACGGGAGACGAAAATTTGTAAATCCGTCTTCTTTTCTTGTCACGCGTACTACCTAAAAGTTAGACGTTTTTTTTCTTGATATACGCACTGTCGCATCAAGTTCTCGCCAACAGAAATACAGATAATGCTGCATTAGGCATAAACACTAAATGCTCCCACGACGAATGAAGGACACGAACTCACCGAGTAAAAATAATGGTGTCTGGTCATAACATTGTAATTTCGGTAATGCGTCACACGACAGAGGAGGCACTGCTCCTTTCTCCACAGAGCAGGTGCGCCTTTACGGCAACAATAAAACTGCAGTTATGACATAACTTCATATCAATTTTCAGAAAGCAAAAGAAAGGTCCCAAAATTTTGAAAATTGGGCTGTTCAGGTGCACGAAGACAGAGTTTTACGGTAATATTTTTGAAGCAACTTGTAGCACAAGTTTTAGGAAGGCATTTACACATTTCAAGTGCCTCGGCTGATTGCTCTGACGGTCGCGACTTCTTCCCTATGTTGTATTCCTCCCTGCTGGGAGTTATTCGCAAATATTGATGGTTTATATTTCTTATTCTGATTCTCTTCAGCTCCTCTTTCGGGCATTTCCTTCCACCTTATAAGTGTTTTTATCACAAGCTTACTGTGTGGCGAGCTTGTTATAATTCCACATGAAATTACACTGAGAATACGAGATGAGAACAGCAATTTCTAAAGAAAATATTTGCTATTTTTATGAATGACGCATGACACCGGCAAACAAGCTTTATGCTTTTACAAAGCTTTGCAAGAATTCTTTATCCCGAGGTACAGAACTTCGCCTTAGGAAATCCTGAAAATCTTTGCGAATGTGTTCCGAAATACTGCATACCTTTGTCTGGCTTTAGAGCAACATGAATAGAAGATGACAAGAAGAACATAATCATTCTTGAGCATATAACACCCTCATTCGTTTCGCTTTATTATTCTAAGTTAACCGAAAAAGTCACCAGTGCACAATGGTCACATCAGAAATGATTGGACTTTGGTCCAGCCGCGAGGCAAAGCGAGATAACGCAAAATTGCACTTGATCGCAAACAGGAAATCTCGGTTTGAGCGTTAAAGAACTTCGCAACCCTTCTCAGGAAACGGTTGGCCAATTATGTGAAGTTAGTTTTCAACCAAACTTTAAAAAGACTTAAAACAAATTTTTTGCTTTGCTGAACCTTTGGTTGTAAATGGTGTTTTCTGATTAGGCGAGAGATTGGTAGATACCACAGGCGACAAAAGCGACCAACAAGCGCTGCTGCATTTTACGCAAACTGCATAAGAGGAACGTGTTTTACTCCAAAACAGTGCATTGCTACGCACAGGACGACATTCTTCATACTTGACGCTATACAGACGCAGGCGCATATAAGCATGTATAATGATGACTTTACATCTGTGAACCTTTGGCACACTCGGATATAACAGAGACATGCAATGCTCTGGATCTGTCTTTGAAAGCAAGCATGCAATTATGAAATTACATTCTTCAAAACGGTTTTGATTGAAACACACACTTGCTATTTTATTGAGCGTGATTTTCGGATCAGAATAAATAAGATAACAGAAACTTCAAAATGTTTTTTTGTAATAAAGAATATTATCGACTTTGCTGGCAAATCTTTGGGTTTGGAAGCAAAACGATGCGTACAGCAAACACAAGACTAGAATGAAAAAAGTGAAAGGAAAGGCGTTCCTAAAGTGCACGGAGGAGTTTGTGGTTTTTGCCAGCGGTGACACTTTCTTACATCGTTTGAAGCCAAGCTACTCCATTTCTTCCAAGTATCCACAAATACTCTTTTTTCTTTCTCCAACAAATAGTGACTTGGTAAGCAGGAATCAATTCAACCCAGTGCTCCTGTGATGACATTAAAATAATTTGTCAACTATAAAAAGTATAGTCTTGCTACTTGTTTCGCAGATCACTATGGATCGAGAAAAATCGCATTCAAACAGCACCTTTGAATCTACATAGTTTTGCCATGGTTTTTGCCCTCACTCGCAGCTTTACACTGGTACTTCTTTTCAAAGTTCAGTTTCATTTACACTCATTTGTACGGAGTTTCACACGTGGTTGGATGCAGTTATCTTCACTAGCTTGCGCCGGTTGCCACGCAGCTGTGTTTTAGTAGGAAATGCTGCACTGATGGCGAGTCGATGGTAGTACAGCGCGTGAACCGTTACCTTGCGCCCACCCTTAATGCCGAGCACGAGGCTGGACAGCCCGTAAGTACCGCTTTTTATGATGACCCGGCGAACCCATCCTACTGGCTTTGGTGCCACGTGCTCAACAAACTAAACCACCTAGTCGGCTTATATTGTTAAAATTTCTTGAATTTCCTATCGAACCTTATTTGCCCTATATCTTGGCCAGAGAGAAATAAAGAACTGGAAACCTCACTGCAAATTTTTCTATGATCCTAACAACTTTTGGTTGTTCCAAAGCTTCGACAAGCGGTTCTACTCGAAGTTTTTATTTTTCTCAGCTTTATATTTGGTAGCAGTTCGCTGTAGAGCAGTGGTTCTTAACCGGGGATACGTCTATAAATTTCCATAGAAAGTTTGATCAATAAATTAACCAATAAATACATTTGTTTTTATGGCTTATTTTAAGTCAGGGGTGCTTGAAACAACGACAATTACGTAAGGGAGGCGTGGTAGAAAAAAGGTCAAGAACCGTACGGTTGTAGAGATTAGGTATCATGGGTGAAACAAATTCTTCATAGTTTTCAAAATTATCGAGCCACATTTCGGTGAAATAATCAAGATTGTTTGTATGTTTCAATACTTTTAACCTCTTGAATTGAAACGTAAAAACTTAAGCCTGGTATTTTAAGGCAGCTTCCTTCTGCTGCTATCTCTCTTTCACCTGTTGGAATTTCGAGATGTTTTATAGTCAATCGATGTTTGACGATGAAGCATAAATATATAAGTCAAAGGCAGAACCACAAGTTAAAATGTACTCATGCCCGTTTTGTCAGTATGTTCTACTCACTATTTTATCACAACTGATGGATGAACAGTCTTACATGAGACTGATTGGCACATTCAAAGCGACAAGAAAATATATTACCAACCTGCTTCCGCAGTTTTCCATGATAAGTGGCACGTAGTGTGTGTCGCTTTACAAGCTCATTGGAACCATGAAGAATATTGCGATCAACACATTTGTTGGGGGTAAGAGGAATGACTGACTTCCCGCTCGCTGAAAAGATTTTTTGAGCCTCGCACTTCCATGTCTTTTTCGGTGGGACGTCTGTATTGCTGAGGTAGCAACCGCTAAGCGTCTTCCTATAACCAAAATACAGCACCCACTTTCTTTAGTTGAAAATGTATTTTTAATAGTTAAATAAGCTCAGATAATGCAATGTTGTGTGTGTGTGACGTCAGTGTTTCGATGTCATGAATTCCATATACATATGGGTTGCCATGTAACTATAGATAGGCATAGTACGTCAGGCGTAAAGGATTAACTTTCGTGTGACAAGGCAATTTGCAATTGGCATTGGGTCGTGATGTATGTCTAATACCGTTTTGCTAATGCAAGTTACGCACACAGTGTGACAAAGTGGTAACTGTATGATGAATGCGCGTTGGGCCTTCTGCCAGACAGTGGAAACGTGAAGACATTACCGATAATCATGTTCAGAATATGCTGCATTATCAAAAAATTACCATAATTAAAGATTATCTGCTTTGCAAGAAATGAATGATTGATTGCACTCTTGTAAATGCGAACGCTAAAACAACTCTGCTTGTTTATGAAACTCTGCTGGTCAAATTGCTGGAAAAGGGCAAGATGCAAGCAAATTTTTGAACTTTTCAAACACTCCAAACACTCACAAAATCCAGCATGGTTCTTGAACCTTATTTGACTGGTATATTTGCTGAAGATCTTGACAGTAATGTTCAGTGTGTGCAATATCACAGTTTTTGAGAACCTTGACACAAGTTAACCTTTCGCTTGTTGCAGCATTGGGTGTTGTATTAATAAGTAAAATCAGTGTAACTTACATCTTCACAACCATTTCTTCGTAGTGGAGCAGCTTGCACATTCCCTCGCATTTTTGACAAGTTTGTCTGCCGTGTTGGTTGCAGTCAGCACAACATGGAATGACGCTTTAAGAGATTATCAGCTGGTTGATTTAATCGCGCTTATTTCAGTTGACAAAAACGCAATTAAATATAATTTAATGTACCTTTCTAAGCCACTTACAAAGCAAATGCGGCAGGCTCCACTGGTGATGCGATAGCGTAAAATCGGTATTTGAAATGGATTCCAAAGCTTAACATATGCACCATAGCGTTGTTTGTTGTGGTTTGCCATATTTCTATTTTAAGAAAAAATCAAGCAACATCTCCATAGTCAAGGTTTGGTAGAACATATGCACGATAAAGCATTAGAAGGGAATGCCTGGGCAAAAAAGCGTTTAATTCTATTTAACGCCCTAGTCACTGACATTGTTTTGTGATACAGCGTTGAGACCTGCAAACGGCAAATCAGGGACCGATCAAAGGTAAGTCCCAGATGTTTGTGGGAAAAAAAACTTATGTTAGTTCATACTCGGCTAAGAAAACGTACTGAAAGATGTAGAGGTGGATTGGTTGAAATAGCAATAACTTGAAGGTTGCAGCGCTGAGAACACACTCCATAAATCAAACCACAAATCCAGCTGATTAAGGTCATGAGATAGGTTGTTACGCAAATCTCAAAGACTTTTATAGGAACATATTAGCATAGTGTCGTCAGTAAGCAAGGAAAAAGAAGACCTTGTTTGTAGCGATGTCAGTAGCATACTCCAAAAAAGCAATGGATTAAACACAGACTCCTTGGGCGTGATACGCCATTTTTAATGTGTAATAGGTTGGAACGAGAACATGCGCACAACCAGGGGGGCATTTGCGGCATTTGCCCCCCTCGAAATTTTCAAAACATTGCATCGCACTTTGGCATTTGAAGAAATTTTCAAATAATAAAGCTGAAATTTTGTATTCTAATCATTTTTAAGAAACTTTTTACTTAAATATTACTTTGTCTTATTGGTTAATCATCTCCATACAAGATATATCTTGAGGCAGGCCATCTGATTGAAAATTTTGTAAATGATTGGTATTTAACCACAAATATGTTAAAATTGGGAGATCGTTTAAAATGTTGGTAGCCTATTTCTAAGGTATGTTTTATCTTTTTTTTCGAGTAGCACTCTGAAAATTTTCAGAAATGCAGTGTGTGTGTACGCTTTGATTTTTGTTTCTTGCCATCTTCTGAAGAAGAGATTGCATACACTCTTGAAACGCCAACGAATTAATACTGCATTGCTATCACACCTGTGGAGCAAAGTTTGTACCCAGTAAACTATGCCTGGTGACAGAAAGAGCTTAGCCTACTCACATGTTCATAATGTGTTAGCTTTACGTTTGCCCGGGATTACTGTAGGCTACTATTTAAGCATTTTTGCTTTTATGTTCAGTGCTTAACCGTTGCTGGGGTTTCACAGCCAAGCTCCAACGTTGCAAGGGAAATTCGAAATTCACAAGAGCCTGAAAGTTACTAGGTGCTGTTTGGGTAATCCCAGCAAAAGTGGCTAGGCCCACCCACATCTGGTGGCGAGCCTGGCCCAACCATTTCGTAATAAAGTTAAAGTTGCATTTCTGCTCAGGCCCCACGAGAGGGGGGTGCAGCCGATGCGCCGCTCTGAGGCCCACAAGAGTCTAGAGGGCCCATGAACCTCAATGTTCAAAATGGAAAAGGGCAATTATATAGAAAGTTTTTATTGTTATAATTCTATTCATACAGTCTTGTGCAAATTAATTGGCGAAAGTTGTGGTTTTAGTCGATATACAATGTATCGCCATTTCTTTTGTTGTGTGGCTGCGATTATCTCAGTTTCATTGTTAGCCCAAAGCACTATGTAATGCGTGACATGACGGAATGATCGAAAAATACTTTTATGACGTTACATAGGACTTTTATCAGCTCAATAGTGTTATAGAATGAAGCCAGTTCTTTCTTTTGTATGTAATTGAGAGCAGGGTTGGAATTAGGGAAGGCGAGCAAGGCTGTCGGCTGGGGGCCTCCTTTTTTCAGAGATGTCACGAGGCCCCTCTTTGAGACTTTCGCACTTAGTTTTTCCATTGTTTTGTTTAAAAGCTGATGAACCTCTCTGGAGCCGCAAGCTCTGGAGAAAGTAATATGTTTTTCAAAATAAAGCAAAAATACGTGCCAAATGGGGCCCTTTAACAGCTTTAATGTGTAGACAAAGAACAATGTAAAATTAAATACCTTCAAACAATTTACAATGTGAAATGGACTTTCACGCAGAAGAAAATTTCCAGACAAAATGAAAAATTTAAATTGCTTTCAGCAAGTAAAATTTTTGTGTAGAATGTGTAAAACATAGGGGCACTTTTTGATGTAACGTGAACAAATATAGGGGCAATTGGCCCTTTTTCAAGACCATAAATTGTGCAAATAACGTATCACAAATTGTACAACGTTTTGGGGCAGCTTTCTACGATTTTTACTCTGGCCATAAAGTCTAACACCTACCCTTGGTTGAGAGTTGTACATGTTGGAATTTCTGTGATTTTTAACGGCAGATGTCACACCTAGGAAGCAGAGTTGCATTGTTATGCTTTCGTAATACTGAAATTATACCCAAACAACCATTGCAAAAGGTGTGCTCAGAAGACGAGTTTTGATTTACAGAAGTATTTGGTGCATGCTGAGTTTACAGAAGTTCAAGTACAGTGTGACACCGTCCACCGGAGGCTGGTGGAAAGGCTAGGAATGTGCAAAAACTGGCCTAAATATTGGACTGTAGAAAACCGGAAAGAGTGCTGTTTTCAGATGAAAGTTATTTTTTGTTCCAAGAAAGCACAGCAGATTTATTAGGATCAGGAATCGTGAGTAAGTAAGTCCTGCCCATTGCAATGAGCTAGTAAAGGAATCCAAAATGATGTTCTGGGAAGTTTCAGTTTTTCAGTAGTAGCTTCACTTATGCCAATTGAGGGTATGATGGATTTACACAAATACATTGATCTAATTGAGAGAAAAGCCATTCCAGATATGAGAAAGACATTTCCAGATGGTGGAGGAAAATTCCTGGATATTGTCCCGTGTCTTTCATCTGAAAAAGTGAAGACGATCTTCAGGAAGCAAACTTAAATGTGATAGATTGGCCTGGAAACTCGCCAGATCTTAACCTCATTGAGAATTTGTGATCAGTAAGAAAATCCCGGTTGCAAAAATTCGATTGCACAATCATGACCGAGCTAATAGAGGCCATCATTCAAGTATGGCATCCAGGGTTGCGGAGTCGGAGGTAAAATGTCTGACTCCAACTCCGACCTTCTGACCTTCAGAAATTGTACCGATTCAACAGGAATTCCCAACTTAGGAGTGTGATGTAAAAGTGATCCAGTTGGACTTCCGGAGTCGGAGTCCGACAAAATATCCGACTCCAACCTCTAGTGTCGTTAGGAATCCAACTCCACCGAACAGCCCCCGATTCCTTGCCACTCCGCAACCTTGAAGTGGCATCACGACAGCAAATCAAGTAAAATTTTCAAAAACTGTTAGAATCCATAACAAAGCGAGTACCGAAATTCTTCGTGTCCTTCTATTACTGTATTACGTTTAAAGAAGCATTACATTTGCTTTGCTAGTGAGAATTACTGCAGCCTACTATTAATACTAAATTTGATGTATAATTGTGAAATTCGGAAAGCAACTGTGTGCTATGTGCATTAATTGAGATCATCCTGAGACCTTTTGAAATTTAATAATAGCATTGGTAAATATTTATGATGTAAAATACCAAATGAAGCACATCATTTTCTAGTCATAGTATTGAATAGCTAGTGAAGCTCTTAATTAATTATAATTTATAAGGGGGCCCAAAACAACTCTCGCACCAGCACATTTTATTCTTCTCAAGGGCCCTGTTCCTGCTGCATTACTTTCAAGAGTAGCCTATTTCAGTTGGCAGGCGAAGTCTCGTATCTACAATTAAAACAGCTGCTGCTGCTGCTGCAAAGCTTAACGTTGGTTGCCTCAGGCCCACATCATATGTGAATTGTGAATATCTTCAATGATTTAGGTCTCACGCCACTGCATCTCCGTCGTCAGTTTTGCGTTCTTGTTGCATTTCGTAGCAAACGTTTGGACACTGCCCTTCTTTTCTCTCTGCCCTTGCTCTCAATTATTTCAAAAATCTTTCGAATTATTCACCGCGTTTTCATCTCAGTGTACAGATTCCTTTTTGCAAAAGTTAGTTCTTAATAATTCGTTTTTTCAAAAAAAGTCTAAACTTTGAAATTCACTACCCACTGCATTATTCTGCCCACTACATACTTTTGAGTTTTCGCCAATTCCTCTCTGAGGTATCTGAGTTGTTCCTCAGCCAGTCAAGTTCGGCATTTGCACCCTCGCAACTGCAATTATGTGCATGCATCGTTTGGGCCACAAATGACTCAATATCGATTACCACCACATTCGAATGTGAAAATCTGGTGCAGTAAAGAAAAAACATCATATATACAGTACTTAGATTGGCCTCTAACTTACAGCCCAAGTCAGTGCCTATTGTCAAGGATACAAAAGATTCTTGCAAATGATGGTGTCATCTCATGTACGGCATTTGAGCCCTTAGATTTGCAAGATCTGTCCAAAATATTTCTATTCGGGCATGCATCCAGGTTTACTCAAAGACTTATCAGTGATCTTGTTCATGCAGACGTTCTGTATGGATGGACATAGCCAATGATGATTGCTTAGTTTTCTTTCGTATGTGCGTGTGTATGTTATTATTCATCAAGTTAGTTGTTTTGAAAGTCAGTTACTTTTTGTTTGTCGACTTTTTGTATATTTTGTTTTTCTCTTTTCTACTGCTGTGAAATAAGTCAGTGATCATTTTGGGCTCTGCCATCAGTGGAATTTTTGAATGAACGAGCAAACAACCAAAAACGCTTTAACGCAATCGTGGCTTTGACTGAGGTTTGTCTGGAAAGCATTACGAGATTGTTTTCAGCTAATTTAAGTAAACACAGAGACCGTTCCATTTCAACATAGATATGATTATGATTCAACGTATAATTTACATCCCACTTACTTCAACACGTCGCTCCGTTTTTGAAACTCACCCATTGCCGTTGCAGTTGTTGCAGGAAGTATGGCCTGTTCCGGAGCAGCTTCGACTTATTGTGTAGCCACAAGAATTACAACTAAAATTTGCAAAAGAACACTGTCAAAACGTAAAAATGAATGTAATACTATGCAGTGCTGATTTGGTTCTTTCTGGAAGATTTCACGTTTGAAAATTCGTTTGATTGTTAGCGCACGAGGCTTCATTTGGTTTCAATGTTTATGTACTTTGTTATAGTCTACCAACTTTGTGTTGCTCTGAAGTTAAAAATTGACATTTGCTATTATTTTGTTAATGAAATTTTATACACACCACATTCCTCCAACAGAAGACAATTTCAGCGAGTTCACTGCGATCGTTTCACATCAGTCATGCGAACAGAAAATATAAGAAAAATTATATCTGTCACAATGAAATGAGTGAAGAATCAATGGAACTTTTCGAAGAAACCGCGTCGTCAGTTGATTAAGAACATAAATGATTCTTTGAAATTTGTTCGGCTTACTTTGCGCAAACTTTGACTTTCAATGAATGAGGTATTTAAACATGTTCTCCATCTATTCCTTTACAAGCGATTTCCCAAAGATCTGACGTAGAACAATCGTTTCCAAGGTTGTCGAATTTCCAACCTGTGCAAAAGTTAAAATTGATTTTAAATTCATTTGGTTCATACATTTCAAATGAATGTTGAAACGATTCGAAATACTGCAATATGTATGTCTTCAAATAAAAAGACAACTATTTGACAAACTACCGTTTCCAGGAAACAGTGCGCCGGGAAAACGAAACAAGCGTTTATATAATGGTGCGATTCGTTTGATGTTTCGCTACATTGCCAGGAACACACTGGTTTATATTTTTTAGTTTAAAGGCGGTTGTCAAGAGTGGCACATAAAGTTTATTTGATTCGTTTGCAGTGCAGCTTAGAATGACAAGCTCAAATTAGAAAGTGTTCAGTTTTCGATATTACGTCAAACAAAATCCTCGTTTGGAATGCTTTTCAAATGGCTGACCTGTGGGGGAAGTCTGGGAGTATTGCTGAAGTAAAAATGTTCAACTCACCCCCATGAAAAGGCTCGGTTTTTGGTTCACGAGCGCGCATCTCCATTAACGAATCAATGCAGTACTGCGCAAACAAAAAACATTCCTTTTATCTCAGTGTTTCTCAACTTTTTTATTCCATCGCCCCCTTTCCACTCTCGACACATCGTTTTCGCCCCCCAAGCCTGATAAAGCAAACACAGGGTAGTAAATTTAAAGAATTTTATTTAAAGAAAGTTTCAAATAGCTGAACCAAGCCATTAAATAGCTGAATTAGGCAGTTCTATTACGACGCAAATATTACGTACAGAATTCTTGTGAAAATAATCCACACTTCAGCCGGGCACACAGACGGTTCAGAGCAAAACTTCAACGGGTAAATTGCTTTAGTAACTACCTCCATCCATTATCACGGTAACCAAAATTAGCAAGAAGCTAACAAGTTATAATGGATGCTACTGAAGTTAACTCAATGATCGATTAGTTGTTGAGCAATGTCGCTCTGTTTGTAGTGTTTGCCCCCTTATCGCCCCCTTGCCCCTCAAAATCGCCCCCAAGTAGGCGATTCCGCCCACTTTGAGAAGCAGTGTTCTAACTGCCTAATTTGATTAGTGCAATGGTTTGAGTACTTCTGTAGCTATTGTAGATTTATATTTGTTCCTCCTTTCGCAAACGATGTTTGCAAAAAGGCACGAGCCATTTACCAAAAGATTGCACACTCGTGTTTGACGAAAAAGCTCACTCTAAAAGTATATGTTGACTTGATGCTTTTGGCCTTTCCTTTGGACAAAAACAGGCGTTTCCACATCTTTTGTTTGCGAAGTTGATTGTACTTTGCCTGTGCTTGTTTTATGCCAATTTCAGGCAACCTGAGCAAAAAAATTGTCCTTGTTTAATCCAAAGGCTCCTTATATCCAGTTGCACAAGTTAAGGTATTTTTTTCTATTTTTTGTTGTTCAAAGTCATACATTTTAAACATCTAAGACGAAAGCGAATAGTAGAATTGTAAATTGAATAAGATTTTAGGATTTAGGATTTGCAGAGTTACATGAAACCGATATCCTCTTAAAAATATGCTGGTGGATTGGGACCTCGTCGCCTATCTAGGGACTAGTTACTTCAAAATAGATATGTGCAAGTCTGAAACATTGCATAGTTATTGAAGCTGAGCACAGGTGGCTGATTCATCAAAATCTTGCAGCAAACCTAGAGCTTTTAACTGTCGAGTACATTTTGCCTTTTTTTTCATTTACTGAAACCGCCATGGCTGTAAACAACATAAACATTGAAAATATGATTTGCGAATGAAGATGTGTTTGCGGCTGTAAAACATAACGGACGAGGCTGTCAGTAATGGATTCTTGGTTGTTCATTTCCAACTGGATGAAAAAAGTCCGTTGAACGACTTTCTCGTTGGTGGTGAAATCTTCCAACATCATTTAAAACCCTTTAACAACCGCGTCAGGCGTTTAAGCGGCCCGGACGTCTGCGGTCATAACGCGGCAACTGATACAGCTAGAGAAATAATGGAACCTTTTAAAGATGCAGAAAGTCTTCTAAGCTGGGCAGTTTTAGTCCTTAAATTTTGTGGGGCAGCGTGATGTCACTGGGTGGTTTCGATAGCATCATCGGGGCATGATAAAAAAATTTAAAGTGGCGATTTACCCGTGTTTTCTTTTAAAATAAACTAGGCGCAACTCCGCATCTTTTAAGTCCTAGATTGGCCAGCTAGCGTTAGCGGTTGCAAATAATGACTAACAATCGGTATTTTTGAAAATCTCTAAAATTTCATAAACCATTAGTCAATATGTCATTCCAATATTTTCATCTATGCAGGACGCTTTCTGCGTCATCAGGGTGTTTTCTTTCATTGATTTGACCCAAGGCCACAGAGAATTAACATTCATGGACTAAAAGATTATCTACATTTGAGACGGAAAGTTGACATGAGAGTGTGAACGTTAAATCGATAGAAAGGCAGATGCTTCTTAATTTTCTCACTCACAGGAAATCACATTGAATGATACAGTTTAGGAAAGTACAAGTAAATATATTTTTGAGCACTTTATTAAACCTAGTTTTTGATTTGATTATGGTTTTCAAACAACAACAAAAGGTCGATGAGGACTCATCATTGCAGGACTGTCCCGACCCCTCTTTAATGGACTAATAAAGATGATTGCTTCATAGTATAGTTACTTCTCATGCAAAATTCTGTACAAGAATTGCCAAGACATTTCGATGAGCTCGAAAAGAAGAGTTACGTCTACGACAAAACGATAACACGGTGAGGTTCAGTGATGACATGCCATCAGTTTTTTCGATTACAACAAAAGCCACTCCCTCCTTGGAGAACCGTGCTTAAAATACTTATACTAGATTTTTCTAAAAATTTGGCAGTCCGCTTCTCCAGTTCAACATACCTTGTGTTATCAGTGCTTCTGCGGGTGCGGATTCCGCGACGTCGAAGTTCTGCTTCGTCAAAATTGAACCTTATATGACTTGGAACAAATCCGTCAGGTTTTTCAAACACAGCATGGTTATTTTCGAGTTTCTGCAATAAATTTTCCCTTCTATTGTTGATACTCGTAGTTGCGCAGTTTCGATTTTCAGAAGACAGCGAGTAGTGGCCTGAAGATGGCATCTGCATATGAAGGGGGATTGCAGGGACAGTCGCATGTTTTGTCTTCCTCGATCTCACTGGAAGATATTTTGAGATGACAATCCACAGCACTGGAAAGCTGACGTTTGTTCATGTTCCTGACAACACACAAAAAATATATTCAGCACTTGCTTTCAAAAAACAACAAAATTTAACTTCAGCTGCAAGATTGCATGAAATTAACTTTGCTTCTCTAGAAACTTATGCGATTCGAGTACAGCGTTGGGATATCTGCAACAAATTTTGTAGATTTACAGAAGGTAGAAACATGAAAGCAAATTCAACTGTTGTACCAAATTGCGCAATGTTTTTTTTGCACTTCCTGACAGCAGCGGCCCACTTATGTTTTCCAGCGGCCGGAGAAAAAAAAAGTTTGGGCTCCCACACAGCCCATTCATGGACGAATAGATGCTAAAAGTGAGTTGGGGGTAAAGGGACGTTGAATGCTGAATCGTGCCCCGGATATACTTGTTTCTAAACCCGCCTGAAAACCTCACAAATTGCACCAAGTATTTTGGGGTGTACATTGGCCAAAATCGTTCTTGTCAGGCGATATACATAACCTTGAACTAAAACTCTCCCGAAGTGTTGGAATGTTTTCTAAGATAAAAAATTACCTTTGCAATAACGCATTGAGATCAGTTTTCTACAGTTTAGCTTACAGTCATCTTCAATACGAAATTGGTGTCGGGGTGGAGCTGAAAAAACAGCTTTTAACCGACTAAACATTTTGCATAGCGAAGTTGTAAGAGCATTGACCTACAACTCATTTTATTCGAAAGTTTCACCATTGTACAAAAAGTTAAACCTCAAAATTAATGATATAGCCTGTAAATTCTTGAAATAGGAAAATTTATGCATAGTTTATACTTGGGCGGAATTCCGTTGCTTTCCACGAATTTTTACTTCTGCAAGTCAGACCCACTCTCACGCAATCGCATGCTGCCACACGATGTGGATACATCTGGCGACTGGCTTTAACGAGTAGAGGAAAACTATCTCTAAAATACCGTGGCTAAAAAATCTTTGACTCTATTGATCTTTCCTTATACAGCATGACATTTCACCACTTGCATTCAAAAGGCAGTTTAAAGACACACTTGTTAATGCATGCAGTGATTGACTATACAGTGTGCTCTGTAATGGGTAAGGTTAGGGCTGCACAACTTGGATTTACCGATCTCTTGCTTTTTCTGCGATGTGCCATTAATTAGGTTTGACACGTATATATTGTAAGTGCAATATCAATTTTAGATTCTAGTGTGTTCTGTGTGCATGAATTGACTGATTCTTGCTGTTTCATGTTTTTTGTTGTTTTTTTGCTGCTATAGTCTTTTTGTTTGCAGCGGCATTGTGCCGAGAGGTCTCTTCTGCATTATCTGCAGCAGGCCTGAGTCCTTTGAGAATTTCTGCACCATGCTTAAAAATACTTCTGCACAACACGTAAAGCTTTCTACACCACACTGCACATTGCCTCTCAAGGCTTTCGAGGAAGTTGGAAAATTTTTTTTTCTTGGCACCGAAATGCGAAGTGCTGCAGAGCAAACAGTTGTCTGCTTGGATGTGAATAAGTTATGGAAACCCGGGCAGAGTTTTTATTTCACCTGGATTTACACTTTCTCTGTCATGCTCACCTTGCGGCATTGGGAAACCACGAAAGATACCGGTTGCGACTCAGCACTCCTGCGCAACTGTGTTGATCATCCAGCAAACCGCAACCTCTTTCAAAAACGTAACCCCATTCCCAATAATTCGGTCATCAACTCTTTAACCATGATATAAAATTATGAAACTGTTGAGGAGTGCCCGACGAGACCATCTGTTTACGAGCTTTTTTGTGTCCCAGCGCTTCAACTTTAATTTGCATGCAAGTTTCTGATGTTTGTGCCAATAAACTCAACTCATATGACTGTGACGTCACGGACGTTGGTAAGGACCGTTGAATCTTGGAAATCATTAACTATCGTAAAGAATCTGTACGTTTCGTGTAAAGCTATCAGCTCATCTGATCGTTTCGTGTGAAGCTAAAGAATCTAATGTTTTGTGTGTAGCTATCCCCGTTTTGATATTTCGGTCACGATTGAGCATTCAAACTGTCGTTTTCACAACATTCCAAATTGCGGTAGGCTAATATTTTCGAATTTCAGCAACTCCTGAAAGAAACTGCAAAAACTAGACAAAACGCTCCTTTATTATCTGCAAAAATCTGCATTAATTTTAATGTCAAAATTTATTTGGAACAAAAATCTTCTGATTACACAACATAAAATCGTCAGAGTTCCACCTTGTTTACTAAAGCACGGATTTATCAAAGCCTTTTCAAAGATCCTGAATGCAGCCCTTGTTCGCTTGTTCCCTGTCTAATGAGGTCTGGTCACTATCGGGTTGAGGGTTCTGGAGCATGCACTTCCAGAGTTTTGAGTTTTAGAACGTCATAAACTCTGAAGAAGGACAGACAGAAAAATGCTTATAAAAACTGAAGACATAAGATTTTATTAAAAATTACTAAACAAATATAAAAGTACAAAATCCTAAAATATTTTATTTGGATATAATACTCCAGAAATTTAACAGAAAATAAAAGGTTGCGAAAGAAAAAGCTTTGTCTTTCAAGTTAGATAATTACAAGTAAAGGATTACATCGCAATCTTTCTTTTATTTTCTGTTAAATGTTTGGAGTATTATATCCAAAGCTTTTTCCCTCCGCTGCTGCGAATGTATCAATTATTTCGTCAAAAGGCTGCAATGTGTCACATGTATTAACCGAGGAAATATCCAAAGCATGTGAGGCTCAGCGGAACATTTCAGGCAGAGCTGTATCAGCCGCCCTTCATACCTCAATTGGGGGGCCCACGTTGTCACAGCGGCCTAAAATTCAGTCCCGTCACCACGGTTTTTTTTGAGCTTAGCCCCTCCAAACAAATCTACAACCCCCAAATTGAAATATGAAACACTAGAAATTAGTGAAGTTGTTGTCAATCCGTACTCTGTTTTGTCCTGTAATTTCTCGGCGGAGCAGTACCTGCCTACAATAACATCGTCTCTTAACTTTGATACGTTTGTGAGCAGGGTGTGTTCAAGGGGAGACACTTGTCTCGGGGCCCCCTTCGAGGTGTTTTACGCGAAAAATCTCCTCATTTTTGTGAAAAACTTTTTATCCACTCATATAATACTCAGTACCAGATCACACGTACTCTGCTTTCAAAGGGCCCAACAGCAACTGCAATGTGTAGGTACTTGCCTCCAAAGGGCCCTCAACAGCAACAACAATGTGTAAGTACTCTGCTGTCAAAGGGGCCCCCAACAGTCCCTGTAAAGCGTCAGTAAGCTACTCTGTTTTTGAAGGACCCAACAGCAACTGCAATATGTAGGTAGGCTTACTATGCTTTCAGAAGGCCCTTGGCGGCCACTGTAATGCGTAAGTACTATGTTTGCAAAGGGCCTGCAACCACTAGCGTAGCCATCCCAAAATTTATTGGGGGGCAACATGTTTGATTTTAGGCAAATAACACTATTTGGCTCTGGATACCGCCTTTTAAGCCACAAAATCACTAAATGTTCTAAAAATTTGGGGGGCCATGGCCCCCTGGTTACGCCTATGCTTGCAACTGCAACTGTAATGCGTTAAGTACTCTGTTTTGAAGGGGCCATAAGAAATTGCAATGTGTAGGTTCTCCGCTTTCAATGGGGTCCCCAATAGCAACTGCAATGTGTAAATGCCTTGCTTTTAAGTAGGCTCCCAACAGCAACTGTAAAACTAGAGAAGTGGGGAGTGTTGCCAGCTTGCTACCGCTTAACTTTTCATGTGCTGCTAGCTTTGGCTTCCTAACTCTCAGTGTTGTAAAAGTTGTGTATCATGAATAGCATTTGCAAATTGTTATGTCAGTGATGTCCCTTCCTAGGCTTGATCAAAAGGTCTCATCAGAGTTGACGCAGTATGATGACGTTGTCGAAGGGCCCTCTTTTTAACCTTGCCTCGAGCCCCCCAACCCTAAGTCGACGACTGTTTGTGAAGTAATAAACGTATATGCGGCTTGAGCGTAAAGCGTCAGCATTTGTTGCTTAGAGTGTTGAAGGTGAAGTTAGCCTGTATTACACCAGTTTGTATACGTCCAGAAGTCAGACTTCCACTTGATCAACGCATTTTGTGTAGTGAGTGTGGTGAAAAAATGTATCATGGCCCAGGTATTCCAGGTATTCTAGCCCAGGTATTCTTCTCGTATTTTCTACTGCATAGAAGAAATATATACCTTTGGTGTTTACGACCAAAGTTACACATTTGCGCAGCTTGTTGTTCAGACAGCAAGATGGAGTTAATAGTTTTGTTAGAAAAACTTATTATATAGAAACCACTGCTAAGCTTGTCCCAACTAGTGTTGATAGCTGGTATATATGAACCAAATTTCAAAATTTTGTTGATTGTCAATGTGCTTGGTTTTCCAATTTTTTTTTCGTAGGATATATAGAAATCTTTTTTACATATTTGGTAAATTTTTTTTGGAGGGTTTTATTGAGAATGCACTAAGAGTGACTGATAGAGTTTGCATGGATTGCAAAGCAAGGTTCTACTGGCACTTTTAGGCCTATCTCTTTTGCAAATTGTGCCAAAAGAAAATTGCAAACCGCAAAGAAGCTATTACACAGCATAAGAATGCGGTGCACCACAAAAGAAATGAAAATGCAGTTGCAGGTGTTGGAAGGTTGAATTTTCCAGGAGCTAATAAATCTGTCACTGCTGAAGTTAAGAAAGTAGAAATTGAGCTCGCAGCTTCTCTATGATGACACTGCTAAACAGCAATTTATGATCACTGAGTGAAGTCGTAAAAAGTATGGAAAACATCATTAAGTTTTAAGTTTTTTGTTAAAGATAAATTTGGTATATTTTTAGACTAGATTTGGTATATTCGTTGTAAAAAGTGTTGGCAACCCTAGAGTCCCAACAGAGTAGTGCAGTTAGTGGATGATAGATGTTAACCATGTTGCGTTCATGTGGTAGGCCTTAGTCCAGGGTTTCTCAATCGGGGCTCCTCGGCTCCCTTGGGAGGCACGGAGTGGTTCTCCGGGGGCCACAAGCAGAGGCCTTTCCTAAATAGCTCTGCCGTCACATTGGAAAACCCTATTGATGAGCAGGGGGCCACAAGCGAAATTAAACATTCTACCAGTAATTTCCATTTGTACTAATTTGAATAGAAGCACTTGGTGTGGCACCATGTCGTAAGCCTTTTCAAGATCGATAAAAGTTGCTAGAACATGATATCAGTTTGCCAAAGATTTCTGTACAGTGTCATGCAAGCGAAGAGTGTGGTCTGTTGTTCTTCTGTTTTTGAAACCGGATTGTGACATATCTAGAAGCTTATAATATTCTAAAAACCATTTCAATCTTGAGACAATCATTTTGTCCATGAGTTTACAGACTTCGTTGGTAAGAGAGATGGGTCGGTATGATGGTGGCAAGTGAGCTGGCTTAGTGGGTTTATGTACGGGGACAACAATGGAATGACGCCATGACGTCGGCCGGGCGCCAGTTGCCTAAACCCTATTTATTAAGCGGACAAGGACTCGGAGTGAGTCATCGGGTAGGTGTTCAAGCAATTTATAGCAGATTTGATCAGCACCTGGTGCAGAGTTTTTGGTACTCCGTAAGACGCATTGTAACTCGCCTATTGAGAAACGTTTATTTAATCGGGGGTCGTTCGGAGGTATTTCCAGGCGGCTTTATGTGTTTCCACTTCGAGACTCGACAACGTGTGACAAAAAGCTAGTTCATAGTTTGAGATGGAGCTGACGGACTGGAAATGAGTTGCCGCTGGCAAGCCGTGATACTGCCCTGCCAAAGAGATGGAATTAACTGTCGTGGATGGCGACCGGAGAATTTTTTAATCACATTCCAGACTGTAGAAAGCTTTGAATTAGACGTCAATGCATTGTAAAAATTCGCCCAGGAAGATTGTTTTGCTTCCAGGATAACTCTCCTGGCCTTGGCACTGCAACGTTTGAAGATTAGGACGTCTATTGGCGACCTTGTTCGCTTCATGCGGTTTAGAGCATGTTTTTTCTTTTTAATGGCCAGATCGCAAGTCGCATTCCACCAAGTGACTGATATCTTACCAGTGTATTCAGTTTGTGGTCTGGCTGCCCGAGCAGCCTCTAGTATGCACGTTTCGAATAGCTGATACGAGTGTTCGAGATCCAGACTGATGCAATTCAGGGAACTGCTGCAAATTTGATGAAATTTAGTCCAGTTTACTCGTGAAAAATTCCATTTGGGAAAAGGCTTATTGATGTCCGGGACCACGCCATGCACCGTAACATGGATAATGGCGTGGTCGCTGCCGAGAAACTCGTCAGTGATTGCAGTGGCTTACTATGGAACTGGACATCACAGTCAAATCTAAAATATTCCACACGTATGGGCCAACCAGATTGAAATGGGTTGGAACTGAGGTATTAAGCACTACGTAATCATTCGTTTCGATCAGAGACACCAAGGACCTGCCACTGGGATTGATGGAACGGCCGCCCCACATTGCATGCTGGGAGTTAGTCTCCGAGGAGAATGATCCTGCGAAATCTGGACAGGAAACCCATGTCTAGGATAGTCATGATGTTCCTCGGGGGATTGTAGACATTTATAATAGCGTAATCGTTTATGGTAATTCCCATTACTTCTAAACAACTATTGATGACGGGGATGCGTATTTCGGAAAAAGACAGAGTATTCCTCACACAGATGCAGATTCCACCACCTTTTCCCAGGGCACGAGGTCTGTCTTTACGCAAATGGGAATGTTCGGGTAATATCTTGATGTAAGATGCGTTTCTTACAGGCATAAGATGTCCGGAAGTACGGATAGATGTGAAAGGTAATGTTTAAACTCCGGCAATTTTTTATGGATAGACCTGCAATTCCACTGGAGGATGTGAAGAGCCATCATGTGACCAGTGTTTTAAGCTGTTCGGCATCCACTGGCAAATCCATGCGTCCGCCAGCAGCGTCGGTGATTATTTTGAAAATATCTACAGGTTGATTTCTGTCTATAGTTGAAATTGTTTCAGTAATGACTTGCGCCAAAAACGCTAAGAATAACAGTGGGTTGCCGAACGGGAAGTTTGTAGTAAAATCTCCGCACTCCATGGAATCTTTTGGTACTGGGTTTTGAAGTTGGAAACGGTCTATATCCTATAGGTTTCCTTCTGGGACAACAGGCAGTGGTGGAAATTCTCTTGAGCGCTGAGTAAATGTGGTTTATGGATGGACAGCAGTTGCCGATTGGCGGTGTAATCTGCAAGCCGTGGCATAGGAAACCTTGGATTTAGTTTTAATTCTGAGAACTTCTGATTCCCTACGATATTTGGGGCATTGCCGATCACCAGCCGTGTGCTCGCCGTTGCAGTTTGGACATTGTGTAGTAGCGGATGTACAGTGTTGCGAACTATGATCCCCGCTGCACTTTCAACACTTGTCCTTGCCTCTACAATTTTTTGCCACATGACCAAAGCGATTGCATTTATAGCAACACGTGGGTTTCGGAATAAACTCACGGACTCTATAGAAGTTTAAATAGCCAATCTTAACTGCCTCGGGAAATTGAGAAGAGGTAAAATGGAGTAAGACGGTTTGGGAATCGAAATATTCTTTGGAAGTGTCACGTCTGAGTTTAAATCTTTTTACGAACTTAACAAGAGACTGTAAACACATTTAAATCTCCTGGACTGTTATGTCTAAGGGCACGTTGTACATGACACCTTTCGCGCCAATTGGTTGTGGTAGTGAAGACAGTACTGGGATGGAGACCGTGCCATCGCTGAGAGTAGATGTATCAAGCAAAGTTTTCATCTGGTGAGGACTCTTGCACTTCACAAGGAGGTTTCCGTTGTGCCGTGGTAGGCACGCATCGTAATCTCCTATACATTTTTGAAAACATTTGTCAATGACGATGGGGTTGAACGACTTTGAGGTTCTATCTAGGAAACATTGCAAGACGACTGGGTGAATCTCGACACTGGGAACACTCTCACCGGCAGATTGGGCCACGTTGTTAATCAAGGACGCTTTCCGCTTTAGCCTTTGAGCTTTGCCCGGTGGCTGTCGATAGTAGTCGGATGAATCTAACGAGTCATCCATAAGTCTATGTGAAGTGCTGCTGGATTGATGACAGAGACGAATGAAAGCAAAACACCACCTCCCAAACAAAACTGGAGACTCTACAACCAAGTACAATCGAAGATCACAATGCAGAACAAAAACTAGGGAATCGACGTTCGCTCGAAACACCTCTGACCACCGAACCTCTCGAAGCCACTCAAACCAACTCCCGAAGCCATTCACTAACTGTCGGGAATGAACACCAACTGAGTCCATAACTGTGATGCATGCAACAAACGTTTACCGAGAGCCCGCCTTAGGCTAGAAACGCTGCACTCATTGCAAAGCGAACTCGGAGCATTCCACTACATGTGTAACAAGATTTAGTCCTAAACAATGCGACTGTACAGAGCAAAAACCTTGAGCAGCATAGATGCGTTGCTTAAGCACAAGACGACATTCGCAATATTTGCTGCTGTACAGACGCAGGCGCATTCAAGCTTGTGTAGCGATGAGTTTCATCTTTGAACAATTAGCAAACTCAGGTACGTTATCAAAGACACGTAACTGCCTGGATCTGTTCAGCGAGTAAACATGCAATTAGATGAAAAATTCCCAATATCGATTTCGATTAAAAACTCCACCTGACATTTTACTATACTTAATTTCCTGGTCAGCATATTTAAGAATTAAGAAGTTTAAACAAGAGTTGCCAAAATAAAGAATATATCGGTATTTCTGGCAAGTGTTTAGATTTCGAATCAACGCGATGCGTACTGTGAAAGCTCTCGATTAGAATGAAAGAATAAACGAAAAATTGAAAGAAAAAACAGTAACGACGTCCTGAAAGTCCATGCACGAATTCGTGCGTTGTCCAAGAGATGATCTTTTTCACGCCTTTTGCAGCCAAGTTACTTTATTTCTTCCAAGTATCCACAAATACTTAATTTTCCTTCCAGAAGAAATTGTGACTTGGTAAGCGGGAATCAATTCAACGCAATGCTCCTGGATAAAACGATAGATTTGTCAACGATGCAATAATGTGTTCTCATTTTGCTGGCTTTAGATCGAGAAGCGTCACAAAAAAAGCACTAAAAATCTCGTGCAAACAGCGCCTTTGATTCTCCACAGTTTGCCCATAGCTTTACGGTTCTAAATTTAATACACTGTTGCTCCTCTTTTTAAAATGTGTATAAGATAAAAAGATACAACATTGACATTTATTCAATTTTCAGCAACCCTTACTTTCTCTATGCCTTGGCCAGCTAGAAATAGAGGATGTGCAATTGCTTTAAATCTATCGATGATCAGAACAGCTCTCGGTTGTTCGAGGGCTTCGAGAAGCGGAACTATTAAAAGGATATTTTATTTTTGGTTTTGTACGTGGTTTCATTTTGGTCTGTTACAAAGGTTAGGTTATAAATTCGTATCTGGCACAAGGGTTGAATAAGAGACTTCACGTTTGGAAAAACTATCTGGAAACATTCGACTTAAATATCTGACATTCTATCTATGTTTCAACATTTTACTCATATGCATTAAAACGTAAAAGCCAACACTCTTGGTACCAACATACGTACATATACGAATGTCCTTTTACAGAACACAGGCGGGTCTCACGGACATCAGCTCAGGAGAGCACCGACGTCCATCTAGCAAACCCCTGCTGCCTTGCGGTCTAACAGAAATGCGGACCTGGTTTCTGAGGAGGATATATTTGAATTCCGGCTGTAAACTACTTCTCTTGAGAGTCTGTGCATTTACGCAGGAACAAAATGAAGAAAAAGACGGGTTATCTTTGTTTCGTTTTTTTGACACCTCGTAGCCACCTATTCCTTACTCTCAATGTTGTGGTGTATTCTGTTGTATTAATGGTGTCGTTCTGTGACATCATGGAAAGTTTGGGATGTTTACTTACGACTATTCACAGACCCACCGTGTGACTGTGTCAATGTGTACTCGCATTTGGCAGTTTTTTTTGAAGGTTTGACTTAAGTGACCTTTGAGACATTTTGAGAGACCGCAACTATTTCATCTGAATACCGAGATGGTCATAATGCGAGGTTTTAGTGTATTTTGTTGGTGGTTATGCAGTGAGGATCTACTGTATTTTGAGAGACCGTTGGAAAGTTTGAGACACTGTTTCGGTCCCTCAAAACACCTTAAAAAACACTGTTTACAAGTATACGTTGTAATATAACATCTTCGTGTTCTGCAGGACTGCTGTTGATTTATTTGTTACATCATTATACACCTAATGCTTTTTTGCATAGTTGTTCTTACTGTGACATTCATCGTTTCTACAGTAACTGGTTATATACCAGGCATATCTAGAACTCTTTCTAGACATGCCTGTTATATATTCTTCTCAATTACATATTTTCAATACATTAACTGTACCATCAGCTGTGAATGTCATACGGGTAGATTAATGTATTCTACATTTCCATGCACTTCGCATGAGTGAAGACGCCTACTCTCCCAGTAGGCAAAATACACACTATATGTCACAAACGATTATTACAAGGTCTTGTTTTACTGTAAACTTTCGAGGAATGTGCTTTAAAATACTGAGAATACCTCCTTTCTTTGACATCTTAAATGCTCGAAAAGTCAGCTACATGAGATCTATCAATGCAATGCAACTATTCTCTCGATTGAATTGCACAAACGTAGCAACTTTACTTCGTCACGTCCTTGATTTTGTTTACACCTTACATTGGTTCGGTTCACATAACAGTGAAGGTTTGTTCAGCAGTCAAACCTTCAGTAAGAGGTTGCAGGAAACGAAGGGGCTTCTGACTAAGATTGCAGCACTCCTTAAAACAACCGGAACCTCAAATACGTATTGTTAAATTGAAAATGCTAAAATAGAGTAAAGATGTCATTTGTTCGCGCATTTGCTAATATCAATTCAAGGAATTCTAAACGACTTTAATATATTTCGCTGGAACTTTAGCATCGGCAACCAGAAATCTGTTGACACTTTATTAAATGAACTCATTTAGATTTCACAAGCACAAGAAATGACAACAGCAGCAGTAGTCAGACCACCGCAAAACATACAAACAAAACCATGTGCGTAAATGCTATGTGAGTGAACAGCGACACACAGTGGCATAAGCTTGGATGAAGGCAAATGAAGATTTTCGGGTGCAGCAGCATAGCTTTCATGAAATAAACGGAAATTTTACAACTGAGATATTACTACAAATAGCGAAAAAATGCTAAATCCAAATTCACCTGGAAGAATTCAGAGTCCGTGACGAAGACATGATGATGAGTTATATATTAGGTTTAACCGTTTCAATTCAATGTCATACGAAACAGTAAAGGAACAGTATTTGCAAATACACATCCATGTTTGTGTGACTCAATGAAAATGTAAGACGAGAAAAAGTTGCGTTTAAAAAAACATGAAGCACACATCGCATATTTCTGGGATAAAAATCTTACCAGCATCTACTTTTCAAACACGCAGTCATTTAAACACTGGCTACACCACATTTTTGTGTTTGCACTTGAATGAGTTTTTCTCTGGCGTGTGATCAGACGGAATGACGCATGTAAATGCATTTGTCATCTTGGCTGGTATTGAGAGGAACTTGTGCGAGAAGAATGCTTGGGTTTAAGAATCCTTTCACCATTTGCGCTATTTCTTCAAAAATGTTTTTGAATAACAACCACTTTGACTTCAAGCCTCGACATCGTACCGATATATCTGTGATTTGATTCATACCAGTTCCATCATAATATGCAGGTAAATGGACCCCAGTTTGTTCAGCATTCTTAGACGCATCCAAGGAGTTCGACAGAACTACACACATATTGTGTACAAAAGTGATTGAAAGATAGGTAACTTTGTGCAGAGCAAGACTGCCATTGGGTTGGCGCAAGAATCAGACCCGAAGTGAAGTGAGGTACTTGCCTTACAGACCCTTTCAGTGTAGCAAACAGAGTAGGACAAAGGATGATCTGATTCCACATCAATTCGCTGTTTGCCTCTATTAGCTTATAGTACAGCTGGGAATAGCAATATCAGGATCCTCTCTATGGGAAATGTGCTTGTAAATAGCATACTGTTTGCTGATAATTGATTTGTGCAGGTCCCATTTCATTTTCAATTTTGACGAAGCAGAACTTCGACGTCGCGGAATCAACATCCACCAAAGCCCTGATAAAGAAAGATATATAAACTGGAAGAGCCGATTGCCGGAGTTCTAAAATATCTAGTGTAAGTTTTTTGAACATGGTCATTCAAGCATGGCGTGGCTTTTGCGGTCATCCAATCAACTGGTGCCACATCATCACTGATCCTCACGATATGATCCTTTAGTCGTGGAGGAAGCTCAACTTTTCGTATTGCTCGAAGAAGTCTTTCGGTTCTTGTGCAAACTTTAGCCTGATACGTAACTACACTGTATTGCAATTACCTGTGTTAGCCTTGTTGAAATGTGGCCGAAATTTCTTTCAATAATATTTTCAAAGCGAAAGTACACAAACCTAAACTAACTTACACTTTCCTGAACCGCATTATTTAGTGTTCCGTTGTGGGCGACGAAAAAAGATGAACATAAATGCTTTCTATCAATTTATCGTTGTTGTGTCAATTTTCGGCCTCATGCGAAGATGTTCTTTTCGCCACTCATGTATGGTAGTTCTGTGTGGGCTTAAGCTGGAGTTTATTAATAAAATACAACACAACGACGACGCAAAAAGGGTCCTGTGCATAAGTTAATGAAATGTCGGGTGAGATGGCTTGTCAGGATGGCATTTTGACTGATGGTGTATTAAACGTTTTCCGGATTTTTGCTACCAATGAGAAAGTCGTTCGACCCATTTTGTTTAGCCAATTGCAACTGAACAACCAAGAATCCATCGCTGACCGTTCGACAGCCTTTAATTTAGCCTCAAACGCGTTACATTCAACCTCCGCAACAGGTGGCATCTAATTTCACAACAAAGCTTTTGTATTCTTAATCCGGTGAAAAATTTCGGCGATTGAGTTCGCGTCAACCGCTCCCAGCGTTCCTTACCTGTGCCCATGGCATTAATAATACTGACAGGTGGAGTCAAAAACCCTGTTAAACGTCATGTTGCAAGCCGGTGTCTAGTTAAGGTTTCTTTGAAATTGTGTTTTGGGGACAAAGTTCCCACAACACAAGAAAGAAATTTCATTCCTGTTTATGTTCGAGAAACGTGACCACAAGCACACGTAGGGGAAGAATGACTTTTCTCTGTGTATTTCTGACTCCATCATTGGTTATTCTTCAAAATTTTATTTTCGAAACAATGCAAGCTGAGCATTGAAATGTTGTTTTCTCTCATGCCACTTGTGGGAAAAAGTTTAAATCCACGATAATTAATACACAATTCAAGTGAGACTTACAAAAAAATATCTGTTAGAATTTTTCCTTGCTATAACTTAGGTTCTGCTGCAAGCAAACTTTTGGACAATTTCCTGTAATGGCCATTCAGAAAAAATATGGCATCCTTGAAATGAGGACCTTTCTGATAATGCCGTTTTTGCGTGTTTTTTATCTTAACTTTGTGTTTATATAATTTGTAGCTCTATCTGATTGTCCCATCTAAACAGCACGTCTGGTACATCCTTTGGAAAAAATCTTCCATTGCTCGAAAGATGTCATTATGAAAAAGTGAAACATCCGTTTCCTTTGCTTGTTGCACGTACTTAACGGAAATGGTGAACTGCAGTTTTTGCTTGTTTGCTCTGTGCTATCAAGTGCTCGCCAATAGAACCACGTAAGACATTACATCAAGAATTCAACGATAATTATTTCTGCACGGAATAATGGACACGAATGCACCAAACTACAAATGAAAGCATTTGGTGATACATTGCAATTTCTGTAACGCCTCACGCAATAGAGAAACAACATCTCCGAACACAGCAGAGTTCATGTACAGTTACAGAGACAATGAAATTGCGATACTAAATTATCTTCAGATCAATTTTCACGAGCCAAAAGAAGAAAAGTCCACAAAATATTGCAAGTTGAGCTGGACTGGTGAACAGAGACAGCGCAGTCAGGATTCACAAAAGTGCACATGCGGAACAAGATTTACTCGAAAAACAATGCGACTGTACAAAGCAAAAACCTTGAGCAGCATAGATGCGTTGCTTAAGCACTAGATGACATTCGCAATATTTGCTGCGATGCAGACGCAGGCGCATTCTAGCTTGTGCAGTGATGAATTCCACCTTTGAACAGCTACGTTATGAAAGAAATGTAAGTGCATGGATCTGTTTACCAAGTAAACATGCATTTAGACGAAACATTCCCAATATCGATTGCGATTGTAAACTCCACCTGCAATTTCACTTCACTTGATTTCCTGATCAGCATGTTTAAGATTGAGAAATTTAAACAAGAGATTCCGAATTAAGGAATATTATCGATGTTTCTGGCAAGGTTTTAGCATTCGAACCAACGCAATGTGCGTTGTGAACACACACGATTAGAAGGATAGAATAAATGAAAACTGAAAGCAAAAATCGTAACAAAATCCTGAAAGTGCATGCACGAGTTCGTGCGTTGCCCACAAGGTGGTGTTTTTCACGCCTTTTGCAGCCAAGTTAGTTTATTTCTTCCAAGTATCCACAAATACTCTGTTTTCCTTCCAGAAGAAATTTTGGCTTTGTAAACAGGAATCAATTCAATGCAGTGCTCCTGGATAAAACGATAAATAAATTTGTCAACGATGCAAAAGTGTGTTCTTCGTACTTGGCTGGTTTTAGATCGAGAAGCGTCACGAAAATCTCGTGCAAACAGCGCTTTTGATTCTGCACAGTTTAGCCATAGCTTTACAATCCAAAACTTGATGCACTGTTACTCCTCTTTATAAAATGTGTATTTTTCAATAGATGATATACGATATTAACACTTACTAAATTTTCAACGAGCCATACTTTATGCCTTGTCCAGCTCGAAATAAAATGGAAGTACAATTG
>Ga0210059_1001647_pt1 | contig 34049 bp, 14 predicted proteins | sample Ectturendosymbi2_FD_188042 | JGI IMG/M metagenome (GOLD analysis project Ga0210059, IMG submission 188042) | Ecteinascidia turbinata endosymbiont from Florida, USA - Sample 2 (SPAdes) (version 2) | ecosystem: Host-associated > Tunicates > Ascidians > Unclassified | place: Key West, Florida... | reverse complement strand
TGCAATGCACCTGATCTCGACTTACAGTACAATGTTGGTGAAAAACTAAGAAATAAACATCAATATTCTGATCGCTAAGGGGGGTGCTTGAGCCCCTTCAGCACCCCCCCTGGCTGCGCCTTTGTCGTAATATAATTGCAAGTCATGTTTCCATCTGTATTCAGCATTAAATGCGCAAGGTCTACCCCAGTGCTCTTCAAACCAGGCACACTTTAACTGTCTGAAGGTAAACGCTGCCTAATGGAGCAATAGGGTTGATCATGTAGGGATATTGCATAAGGGAGTATTTCAAATTTTTTCAGCTGTAATCGACTGTCGAACGAAGTATGCACTTCAGGATTTAATAAGCTCTTCACAATATTTTGGAGCCGATGACCAATTATTGAAGTATTTAGCCCTTCACTATTTTTTGTGTCTGTTAGTTATCAGATTCCAAGGTAAAGTATTTCTTGTTAGTCACTACCAACGACGCAAGCAGTGGTTTTTTCTCATATTAACTATTTAACTTTAATTTGAACATTGACTTGATTGTGAAAACGTAGTCACTGAAATGTGCCAATAAACTTAAGATGAATTTAGTTCAATAGTGTGAATTTTGAGGAATTTTATTATGAAGATCATCTTCATCACCATCAATTAAAATTTTTCACCAGTTATTTTTATGGGGAGAGGAAACAGCCTTCACCTACTTGCACTGTTTTAACGCAATGTCTGACGATCGTTTCGTTTATACAAGAACAAGGCTTATCACTCGCAAACGCACATTCAGAGCAATCAGTACAGACCATTTTGTCAGCTATCGCTGACTTTACCCGTGCTTTACCCATTGCCTAAACTCATTTTCTTTTCAGCTACATTCCCAGATATTCAGTTAATTTTTATCTGAGAAATGTTTGCCGATTCTCTTCCAGAGTTTTTGTTTTTGTCAACACAACGCAACATCCTCTGACGGTCATGTAAACCATAGACTTAAGGCGAAAACTAGGACGTTTGCTTAAAATGTTGACTGGAGTATTGCTAAGACGCAGAATTTCTAATATCATTGAAAATTCAGCAATTTTTTTTCTCATTCGTTCATTTTCATAATAAAATTGTCGTTAAGAAATGGGAACGATTGGCATCTTAAAGAGAGCGATGTCAAGTCGGCAGCTACGACTGCGAGTAATCAACAACGAGCAGTGCATTGCAGTACATCTGTAAAACATGCAACTGCGTATCTGCGCAACGATGCAACTGTGTTGTGTGCGACATTCGAGCGATCCGTTTCCCACGACCTCCACACGATCTTTAGCTGTCCCAAAAAACGGCGGCTACATTGTACGTAAAAACATACGTGATCACGTGACGGTCACCTGACCAACATTGCAAACAAACTAGCGGGAAAAGATGGACAATTCACACCATCCATATTCACAGGTTTTAAAAGCGACGAATTGCGATCGTACTTCGACATCTGGTGAGAAAAGAACGATGTGATAAAGTTGTCCGGTAAACACAATCTTAACTTAACACCACATTTTCCTAAATCTAAACATAAAAACAAAAACCCGGTGTACATACCTTTCACTTGCAACATTTAGAAAAATCATAAATACACCAATTTCGCCAACACCTAGGCCTGGGGTTGCCAACCTTTTTGCGATCTCGTACCACTCGGGCAACCTGTTTTGTCAACGCGTACCATTTTTTCTGGAACAAAGAATTTGATCCAATCTTTGTTTATTAATGAGAATAATATACAGTAGAACTCGTCTAATTCGTCAATTCGCTTAATTCGTTACTTTTTCGTCGGTCCCGGCAGAACTCTTATCTTTTGTGTACATTTCTGTTCGTCTAATTCGCCATCGTCTAATTCGTCAATTTGCTCAATTCGTCACCTCTTTCTTTACCTTAGAAGCGTTTTCTTCGGTTAATGCGTCATTTGCACTTTTGATGTCTAAGCAACTAGTACGTGTGGGAATGGAAACAAATTAAGGATCTTTATCTGAGAATTGTTGCACCTCGCAATTTGCTTTTCGAATATATACTCGAGGTGCGAAGCGCGACCCGACTCCCCACTGAGAGAACGCGGGAAGTCTTTGCGGTTTGTTAAAGATTTAAAGGTGCTAGATTAAATGGAGGAGTCAAGACAGAGTAGAGGAATTAATTGTTGTATTCAACCACAACGTCACAAACTTGTATTTTACTGCAAATAAGAGCACTATGTATACGAGTTACTATGATAAAATATACCAGCTTCTTTGATAGAGTTTTCATCTGTTTGCATAATTCGTTACTTTTTTCTAATCCCCTTAAGGTGACGAATTAAGCAAATTCTGCTGTATATTTAAATCAAAATAGCAATAAAAGACCACAACTAAATTTAATGAAAATTTGTTTTTTTTTGCCTTCTACCGATTGGCCGAAACGTGGTGTAAATTTTCTAACAGCGCAGCGAATGTCATAATGTTACGAAACATAGGAATAGCAGGCTACAAGAAAATATATTTATTTAGAAACAAAGCCGATACGTAAACGAGAGAGCTGTAAATCCAGGTTTTTGTGAAAAAATGGAAGTTCCTCGCGTACCACCTGGAAGACGTTCGCGTACCACCAGTGCGGTACGCGTACCACAGGTTGGGAACCCCTGACCTGGGCGAAAGTTTGCAGCGAAGGCAACATTAAGTTTTTATGTCTTGATTTACTTCGTTTTCCTAGCTAAGCATATTTTGTAAGAAAAACGTGGCGAAAAACACTTTTTGCTCTCAGAAATATTTGCATCTTCTACAGTAGTATAACTTTTCATGAACTAATTATATCGCAGCTCTGCATTTCATCTGATAACAAATTTTATTTAGTTTATTTTACTGCAATGTATAAATTTACTGTAACATCTCCGAATCAAGGTTGCAACAAATGGACTTTAAATTATTCGCCTTGAAGTTGACGATTCTTCTGATGGCGGCGACAGCAGCGTATCTCTCAGCTGATCGTCGTCTTGACTTGCGTTGGAAAATTCCTCTGCTTTGCAGTTCTGCTCGGGGCTAAGCAAGCTGTTCGATGAAAGCGAGCACGAATCCTGAGATTCACAGGAAGGTGTGCCAATGGTGGACATGCTCCGACTGCGAGTGACACGAGTTGCCAATCGGTCTACGATCAACTCTCTCGGCAATGATAAGTGAAGAGAGCTGGGTCGCGGTGGCGTTTGGCGTCGACTTGGTTTACTCTGCATAGCCAGGCCGTTTTCTACAACGCCCTCAAAAGAATCTCGGTTCGTCAGTGAGAGGGTGCTACTCATTGTTTCACTTGAATCACTGTAATGGTAGTGAACAGTGTCGCCTACAAAGATACTGGTCTGAGAACCATCCAGGCTATGCTGACCAGACCAGGCGATGCTGAAGAAGTCGCCTTCTGTTGTAACAAGTGACTCCACGTTTTCCTGGTTGGTAGCTTGAGCGTGGAACTTTGTTATAGTGTAGTATACGATAGAACTGGCGTGATTAGAATGTGGTGACCTTGTCAAAAGAAACTTGAAGCTTTTGGCAGAAATGTCTCTGATTATTTCCTGCTCGATACTGATTAATTGTCTGTTAAACTCTACAACATTCTCCCCTGCAGCAGTCAACTTCAAGCGAAGAGAATAGTTCATATCAACACTAAATGTGAATAAAGGCACCGAAACATCCTCATTCGAATGCAAGGATCTGATTTTATCGAAGCTGTTGTCATACTTGTCAAGCAAGTACCACGTGAATTCTCTTGACTCTTCCATCACATTTTTCACAAAACCAAACGAACAAAGCGATTTACGAACATTAAAAATGTCACTGCTGTCCACCGTTGGTTCTCTGTCTGAAAAATGGTTGGCATAAAAAACCGTGCATCCATCACAACCTAACCTGGTTACTGATTCTCGCTGCATAGGGTGTTTGACAGATTGCCGTACAAAAACATAGACTTTCGCCAGATCACAATTAAGTTGTGACGAGAAAGCGGATTGCAAGGTGACTTTGAAATATTTTTTGAGCTTCAATCCACTTGGTTCGCAACGTAGGATCGGAGCAATTGGAAATAACTTGCTTCCATCACGTTCCAAATCAGAGCTGGGTTGAATTGAAACTCTGATTCGCTCCGATTTGCTAACGGCATCAGGAGGGAATTCTAATTTGTACTGTCCGCAGTGCAACGTCAAACCATCGCTTGTAAGAAGTGTTTCCATTGATGTTTGTTTTGAAAAACAGTTTTTTTTATCCTTGTTTTCGTTTATCATTTGGAAGGATTTTTTAGTTGTAGATGCATTTGTCTGAGAAAGTATCAGTTGAACAGCTTTGTCAGTCTCATTGAAGGTTCGAATCTCATTGACTGGACTGAATGGTGACGTCGTGCAACTTTCAACTTTCACAGTTTTGGCATTATTTTCGGTTCCAGTTTTTTTTCGTACTATTTTGCACAGAGCATATTGATGCCAAATTGCAAAAATAGCAAGCATAATTACAACAGGTACGACATAGTAAACGGTTGTCCACGATTGTATTAGGTATGGGGAGAAATGGACTGGGGGTCGTAACTCCTGAGTTGCATGTGTTGAAAAAGAGACGTTTTGACCTTGCAGTGTGTGCTTCCTGATTCCATAACTCCAGGGAATCCTGTGGGTAATGAAGCTGGAACTTAGTATTGGCGTCCTTGGAGTTGATATTTTCATTGTAAGGTTTTACAGAGGACCTCAGTTATTCAACAATAACCTGAGTTTAATTAAAACACATCTGAATGGACGAGATCAAAACATGAAAACAAGACGTACAGTATATGTGAAAGATGATAATAATAAAAATAAACACTACAAAATCTGTTACCACGCTTTGTAATTTGAAATTCGACCAGGATTGAGTTGATTTAACAGCAGCAAAGCTAAAACAACCGTATAAACCACTGAAATTAGACATGATAAATGTTTGTTGCTGCTTGGGTTTCTTTCACACCACTGTAAATAAAACTCAGACACAACCGCATTCATGATGGCAATTTACAGGGTCATTATTTCCCAGACAAAAAAGAACCTTTTCCAGTTTCTTTGAACACATTTTTAATAGAATTTTTTTTTCCAGTCTAGAATGTAAAAATTTTAGAAACAAAAAAGCAGTGGCTTGTTCTTGTCCGTTGTTATTTGTTTGCTCCGTCTTGTTTGACACCATATTTCGCCTTTTCAGTATTTTAGTGTGTCCACCTTTCTCTCGCATTACTACATTAAGAACTCAACTTACTATGAGTGACAAAGAATAAATTTGTCTTTGATAAAGAATACATTTGTCTCCTGTCTATGTTTGGTATTAAGCTAAGATTTGCTTTTCAGAAATAAAATTGTAAAAAGTTGCACATTAGTCAAATATGCTAACAGGATTTTTTCAGAATTCGAGTTCATAGTTGTGTTGCAAACACGATCAGGATTCCTACCTCTTTGATCAGGACTGCAGTCGGACTCAATAAAAATTTGACTCCGAACACTTCTGATTCAAAATGTGCGATTGAATGCATGTTTCCAAAGATGTTTTTGAAGGAAATGAAGTTTTTGAGAGAAATACGCAAAACATTTAAAGCTGACCAACCTTTGTTGGTGGTGTGTTTTAGTGCGAAATTTATTCTATTGAAAAGTGTCTTTTTATCAGCAAAATTTCTTGTTTCGGTAATGGTAAAATTTCATTTCGTAAACACTGCAAAATTGCTATTGTAATCAAGGCATGCAATTTCAGTTCTACTTTCGCTTTCTATGACGCAATCGACCAGGACACCTGAGTCCAATCACATGACCTGCTGTAGCTCCGTGTTGTATTTGCAGACTTCAGAGTTTCATTTCAAGTTGCAATTATATCATATTAGAACAAAATTGGAGGTACGCTGGGAAAGGTAGCTACTGGATATGACGCTGTAATTAGGCTTCAAGCAACAAGCTTCATGGGTGCCTTCCAAGCTTTAGCTCATTTACTTATGAAAAGAAGAGAAATATGCTCGATGCAGGTGGGTTAACACCTAACTTAAGTTTGAAGACAAAGCCAAACAACATTTTTTTATGAAATCCAACGCACATCTAGGTCAAATTCAACTGGTTCTGTGGAAACTCAAGCTGTTCATCAAATAAGTTCTATTGCTGGCTGTGTCCATTTTTTCTAACAAAGATATTTGTTAATTCAGTCGAGCTCAGCACAATGCGGATATGACAATGTTAACCCTGGATTGCTATCGCGGGTCCTGAAGAGGAGACCAGAGTCAAATGCGGTGACCACGTGAAACCTACGTAAGCACGCGTCGGAGCGCTTTCCACGCTTCAGTAGCTGAATTTTTTGTGTGACTTGTTGATAGGTGCGCGTGCGGTCGTTCTCGTTCTTCGATTTTGCAGTGTAAGGGAAAGGTTGTGATTTCGGGTCACGCTGACCCGACGTTGTGGTTAGTGTGAGGTGGCTTACGCACGCAGACCCGACGTTATGGTTAGAGGGGGCTAAGCGCCAGGTGGCTGCAAAGAGCTGAAACTTACTCAGCGCATGCTTCTACGGTCTTGTTAGCAGTATACAAAAGGAGACGTTCTTAACGCCCATAATTTTTTAAGAGTAATTCAGTTCATTCATATATGAAATCTTCGCTATATTGGTCTGTTTACCTTTTCATCAAAAATCGTATGACACAGTATTAGAGTACAAAGTAACTTTGTTAGCGCTCAAACTGCTCAGTGAGGGGTATATTTTCAGTGTAGTTTTTGTGATAAACTTCAGTTGAAGGAAAGTATATTTTTTTATTTTTGAAAACCGGGTCTGGCACACCCCAACAATAGCATTAACGTGACAAAAATCGAACGATAGCAATCAAGGGTTTTAACAACTTGCATTGCACAGGTGCTGGCTGGCATGATAAGACTGGTTCACACTTGACAGCTTTTGTAGCACACAACACATTTGGACAAACCAGATTATACTTAGGCTTCGAAACACAGCTTTGAAAAGATATTTTGGTTATTAGTAGGCTATGTCTTGAGTGCCTGTTTTTGGCGTATTGTTTCAAAATTTGCTCGCCAAAGTGTGTCTTTTGTTGTGTGCAAGCTTTGAGAATTGACTGTTGGTATAATGGTATTGCCACAGAAGTGTGCCATATTTATGAAAAATATGTATTTTTTTTATCTTCTGCTTCCTAAGTTTTGTGCGGTAATTGAGTGCTACAAGGGTGCCAATATTTGCTAAGACAAATGTTATGTGATGTATTGCAGTAATTAACAAGTCTTTCCACCTTTGGCCTGAAGTTTATTTCGTGTTATGAGAGTTCAACCATTCAAGGTGTGAAAATGCAAATTGATAAGCACTGTTAGTTGTGTTGTGAGCCTGAACCAGAGCTGTGTGAAAGGCTGTTGGGGCCCCGCCAAAACAATCCAGATAGGGCCCTTTAATGTCAGCAAACATTTAGGCAGCTGCGTGCATTTTCGAGCCAGTTACAAATTAGCCCCTGAGCAGCGCTATTTCAAAACCTAACCAAACTAAACTAATAACCTTGAATCAGGAAGAAGTTCTTAACTAAATAACTTGCATTATTTAAACAAACTTTACCCATTTTTATTTCACATTCAGCAAATAAGCAAGCGCATGCACCGCATTTGCTTAAATTTTCATAGTGTTTGTACGTACCACAAGTCAAACGGTATCAATATTAAAAAGATTTTTTTCGTGCCTTTGCGGTGGCAAAAACACCAATGACTTACTAATACAATATATATTGTGGGGCCCCTACGAATGGTCGGCCCACCTCCGACCAGGATACGGGACTGCCTTGTCACGGCTCTGGCCTGAACCTTTCATCTGTGCATAAATCCGAATTGCTTGTGATGATTCTGTGTTTTGTATACTTTTTATGTTTTGATTTCCTTACGGTGAAGGTTGCTGTGTGAACAATTTGTATTGTTAAATAGCAGTGGTTCCTAACGTTTTCTCCACCACGCCCTCCTTAAGTTATTTCCCTTTGGCTCACGTCATAAATATACATTGTCGCATCACAGAAGAACACGTCGGTAGTACTGTCGAAAATTAGTATCATGCAGGTGTACGACCACATTGCAGAAAACTCGTCGAAGTACAAAAAGCCATAGCGGTATCCCACGCTGCGCGGTGCTGTGCAAAGTGTACGCATTCATATGTATCTGGAATTAGGCGAGCCGCTCTGCAATGCAGAATGGCACAGATGTTATTGTTAAAGGGGCTTGGCATACCAACTAAACAGACCCACTAGTTGCGCCTCTGAATGTTTGCATGCAGGCTCGAATGCGGCCTGTAACATTGCGAGGAACTTAACCCGACTTGTATCTCTGCCGGAACTAAACCAAATAACATGCAACGGCGTAAAATACCGGCGTAACGTTTGGAAGGGGCACGTTGCCGTTAAAACTTTCCATTGTGTAGAGCATGCAAGGGCTCGCGCCCCCATGGAAATTCTTTGACGCCACCCTGGTTAAGAACTACTATTATATAGACAAACGTTCATTTCCACTTACGCTTATGCAATTTAGCTAGCTTAACAAGTGCTGTGTTGGTTACTACCTGGTAACTTGCTGTTCTTCTGCCAGCGCCATGACACACTTAGATTTAGCAATCATATAAGTAACACTTTGCGGTGTATCACTGAACCGCCAGAACAAGAGTTAAAAATATAGTTATTTAATCTGCTGCTTGATTGTGTGGTTGTCACAATGAATGAAAAGCACTCTTTTAAGCCCAAGTGAAGTTCATGCCATTGCCATGTCAAAAGAAACTGATGCAGTCATGTGTTGCGATCGGAAATTCCGACCCGCAATCGCGCAAGAACTGAAATTCTATGAGATAAGGCATCGTGTTTGAACCACAATTGCTTGGAAACTTTGCAAAAAGATCGTACCGCCGTTAATTGAGCGCCATGACGTCATCGAGACACAAACCAGAAATTGCATGCGTAGTCAAAACGTCCACGCTACGCCACTAGGCAGTAGGCCAGGGTTTTTTAAAGGAAAATGTTAGGAACCCGGTATGGATGCGTAGGGACCCGATTTCTCTGATTCTAGGGACCCGATGATAATTTTCTCTGATTCTAGGGACCCGATTTGAAATTCTAGGGACCCGAATCGGGTCACTAAAACGCCTTAAAAAAACCTGCAGTAGGTAGTTGCTTTTCTGCCACTTTTTTCTTCATGTGACACTGAAAGAGTTTTTCACATATTTAAGCGGAACTCCTTGTTCAGGCGACTTGAAGCCGTGCTGATACTATTACTAATGCAGTAGAATTCTCCTGTAACGTCATTTCACGGGTCCGGAGAAAAAGCCTCGCTTTACGTTTACGCGAACTGTCATTATAGCTGTACCACAATGAATTGTTACTAAAACGACGTTTTAGTAAAACGACGTGCTTCGATTGCTGCTGATGGCGGATTCCTTGACTCCATTCTCACGGCTGAACGATTGGTCGCTTAACTGCATTCTTATTCGATCATAAAAGATTTGGTGGTGGCCTCACATAAGCGAGCTTACACTTCAAACTGTAAAGAAAACTCGGAATTGTCCTTATAAACGAACAAAACATTCTGCGGGGACCGACGAAAAAGCGTCGCTACAGGCGAAGTGACGATGCAGCCAAAATCATTATAGTAGGCGAATTTTATGTGAATTTGTTTGGCAAATTGCCACGTTTTACAAAAAGAACTACAGTAGTAGGGAACGCATGACAACTCATCTGACGGCGTGATCATCACTTCATGAAGTATTGCGGGGTCTACTAGTTTTTTTTCATGTCGTCAAAAGTTCCAAACTTCTCAAACTTTTCTATAGGGCGGTGAACTGCACTTTTTATCGCAAACATTTTGCAATTTACCTTTCTTAGTGTTTTTCCATATTGAAAGTTACTATCTGTGCATGATCAACAACCAATAATGAAAATTTTTTGCTTTTTTTTTTTTTATTTTAAAAAGGATGAAAAGACCATTCAAGCATTCATTAACCTGCAGTCTGCACTATAACTGACTGCAGATATAAATTCAGTAACTAACAATCTTTAAAAAATTTTGCGTAAATCAGCAACTTTGAAAGTATCCAGATTTGACTATGATATACTACAGTATTTCTGTGATGCAGGGGCGTGCAGAGGTCTGGTGATGCCAAGGTAAACGGCTGGATTCTATGCGCCCCTACCAAATTCTAGTACATGGGCGTCGGAAGGATTTTTTCCGGGGGGGGCGACAACAGTGGATTTTTTCAGGTAGCAGCCAAAATCATTTTCCGGGGCTAACAGTGATGAAATTTCATTTTACCAACTCGAGATTAAGAGAAAAACATTTTTCTACTAAGCGGCTAATAGGAAAATACCTAATTTCAAAAAACAGAAAGGAGCCAAGGATCTCTGCTCTGCCTTCTAACGCCCGCGGTCTAGCATTGAAGAATGTGAAAAATACAAGCAGAAAATAACGCTCGTATTCCTCTTTCAAAATTTGGAGGTATGGATTTCACTTCATCCCTAAGTTCACCTTCCACTGTACGTAGGTGATCTAGCACTGACAGTATTTCACATAAGACATCCATCCTTTCCGATTACACTCTCCCCACAGCACCGCTTAACTTCTTGCAACAAAAACTTGCTCGCAACAAAAGAAAAACTGTTCACAGCAAAACAACCTGCCCAGACCCTTGCCACGTGCAAAAGGATTACGCGACAAAAAATCGTCTCAAGTAACAGTAAAGAAGAGAAAAAAAGCTGCCTGAGTTTCGTAACACGTTGCGCAACGTCAGCAAGGTACCACTGGCTTACACGGCCGAGATAAACGGATTACGTTTTTCACATCCAAATCCCATCCAACAATTTTACAGTATTTCAAAATCTAAACCAAAGAGCTGGGACGAGATGGTGCTTGGCGTCGACTTGGTCTACCCTACGTCGAAAGACCGTTTTCCGTTGTGGCTTCAAATGAACATCGGTTCGTCCGTGAGATGCTTCGTCACTTGGTTATGAAGCTTGCACTTATGTTCGTGTTGTTTATGTAGACTGTGTGCACTGCTCACTTGCTATTGGTAAAAGTAGAGTCACCCCAGATGAAACCTGTAACTGCACCCAGATTGGAGGAAACTGCTGCTGCTGTTGTGACTGCAAAACTGTAATCAATGGTTTCTCGTGAACCAGATTTTTCTTTGAGCATGTAGTCCTTTATTGAATTTGAACTGACGCTACTGTAGTGCTGCGTTAGTTGAACAACAGCGCTTCGCGATTTCAGACCTTTCTTGCAAACCAGTTAGAATTATTGCATTCACTTACGTTGTCGTGACAGTGGAAATATGTTTCTCTCCACTGCAGAAGCCCCGGCCTGTCGTCCCGCGGTGTTTCCCCAGAAAGTTTTGTGAAGCTAGCATTTCGTTCCGTCTCATGCACAAGGGCGTACCCAGGGGGGGGGTTGAAACCCCCCTTGAACTTGATATTTTACAAAACTTTTATTATAAGGCGAGTGTATAGGGCTTGATTTTTACAAAATAAGGGGAGTGTGTGTAGAAGAATATGCCTATTATGTCAACAAACTTCGCTTGAAAACATGAATCTAACGTCAAATTGTGACGCCACAAACAGCGCACACCAAATACAAATTACCACCATCTGCGTCTTTCGCCCAACCTGTGCTGTTTGTTTTGAGCTTTGTTGATTTGAGATGTGTTCTGTTACTGTGTACTTACAGCGCAAACATGACTTGTCTTGACTTGACAGTAGCCAGTGTTTTACCCAACGCAACCGGCGCATGACTGTAGTTCTTACATACCACGGGGTCCACAACAGTAAAAGCTGATGTACACCAGATGCGGAGCGAAACCAAAGTGAAGACCATGCAACATTTTCGCGCGAAGTTCCGTTTATATTGAACGCGAATATTACGCAATAGGCCTATGTGCTAGTTGCGATGAAACATCAATTAAAGTTGGCATGTTGTGTCTCTGAGTACGTTTTAATGGCACGAAACTTTGTGCATTGTTGTTGTGAGGGTGTATAGCTAGCAAAACATTGAGGAGGGTCATGTATATACATTTATATATACATATATACAGTATATACCTGAACTTCCCCTATGTAGGAACAGTGACGTACAGTGTCTAACCGTGTCTGGATTGTGTGGTGACATACTTCGTTGGACACATTCAAAAGGCAGGACACACACTGTACCTAGGGCCAGATTTAGCCGATGCAGGAACCTAGGCAAAGCTAATCCACTTGTGAGGCCCCCTCTCTCTGTGTTAGGAGAGAAAAATGGAAAAGCGTAATCAATTTGCACAAAGCCGAAAATGATGATATAGACGATATAAAAGTACGGTCAACAAAATATATCTAAATCATTACTAGAGTTCCCCACGATGACTTGTTGCTGCTTTCAACGCAAAAGCGTTCAATGGCACGGAATTGTGGAATTCGTGCTTGGCTGGCGAGAACAAGATTACAAGCAAATCAACCGAAAACGTCACTGTTAAATATTTGACAAAAAATATGGCCTAGGTATTTTATGCGTTTCACTGTATTTGTCTTATCCGCGCTCAAAAGTAGCATCCAAAATATACAATTTCCTAAAAACCAAACACACTGCACATATGTGTGGCTGCATAAAGACGGTAAACACAACGGTAGGACCACGCTGCGACTCGCATACTACGGCTGTAAAAATCTCGCACACACGAGCAAAATGCGTCAAGTAAAACGCACCCAAATGGTTGCAAGTTGCAAGTGCTAGATTCACGATTCGCGTGCATGTTACTTTTTCAGACTGCAAACAATCAAATGCAACGAAACCACCGGGCGAAAGGATGTGAAGTTTAAACCAGAACCGTAGACAGAAAGTTTTCAAAATTGTACTTTACGTTTGCGTGGGTGGATTTGACATTCTGCAAATTTTTATGAAAATTCGACTGATTCATGCTGTTTCGTATTGCAATTTAGAGGGGCTTGGAGCTTTGTTTGGGGGAGTGAATCCCACCAATGCTTGCTCGTGGGCAACGGGACGGGTTGAAACTTCCCTTTCTTATACTGTCATTATTGATATACGTATTAAGAAATGAAAAGCTACAATCATCGAATCAAGTAAGGCTCCACAAAGCACAGTAAACAATTAAAAAGGTTTTGCCCTGGCCTTCTTCACAACAAAATCACCTAGAAATTCATTAAAATTTGTTTGCCTAAGTTTGGTACTTTTAATGCACCGAAGGCTTAGTGTGGACAACCTATCCTGGAACGTTGCGAACCTTCAATACATTTTTAATTTATTTGAATCTTGAAAAAGACTTTTCACCTGAGCAGTTAATGACCACCAAACTAAGAAATAAGGGTCCGCGTGATTGTCTAAATTAAGAACCACTAATTTAAGGCATCAGAACCAAACGCGCTTTTGTCATTTTCTTGCTGTTTCCTTATTCTTTGTCTCCTTGGAGAGTTCTGTGGTTGCCATTTAGCGAAGTGACTTTTGCTTGCTATTCAAGCTCATCAAAATCTTCTCTGACTTGCTTAGCATAGGAGCTGTACAAATTTCTGCAAGCAATCTTTAGTAATCTGATTTCTGAATGACTTTGTTAAAGAAAACTAATTTGGAAAAATCACATCTAAAAATACTAAACGAGCTTTACATAATAGAAACGCTAACAAAACTAATTGCTTCTTCTGAGCCTGTATTGCTCAGGCTTTTTATTGTGGGATACTACTGCTAGCTCTGTACACATCTCTTATCTGCAGTATAACCACAAACTTTGATCAGGTGCATATCAAACACGAACAACCACAAGTTCTTCCGCCTGGTTCACACGTGACAATCGGTACGATTCAGCAAACGCAGGACGCAGCCAGCGTGCTTTGCATATGATCGCAGTCACACTATAGTCGGCACGCGGCTTGACCATTAATGATCAACGGTTATCTTGAGATTCATGAAAACCCGTTGGAATACCCTGGCGTTTTCAACGCGAAATCTGATTAGTTGAATGAAACTAAATTTCATGAATGATTAAGACATAAATTGTTTACGAATTTTTATCGAACCGATCATATACCGCCAATTGACTCTATGCGTACCACAGTTTGCCGGGGGGCCCCTTGTGTCTTGAGGACCTAGGCTTAAGCCTACCAAGCCTAATGGTAAATCCGATCCTGACTGTACCAGAATGGAAAGGCAGGTATCTCGACAAACGTTGAAATTTGCAATGACTCATATCTGACTTCTCGACATGCAGAAAATCGGATGGTTTCTCCTTCACTGAAACAAACTTTTGATTTCCTTTCGGCTTAACCTACAGCCAGCTGAAGGCAGGCAAGCCATAATATAATTGTAGTCACTGCAACTTTACCTGTGTTGTGGTAATGCTGTTGATACCACACCGTAAATGCCCAAGCTACCCACGCGCAGGGTCTCCACAAATATTTACTAGAAATTCCTTAAAGTTGAGCTTAAAATTCCCAAAATTTCACAAAAACTCCATAGTATTTGCACAAATTAGTATCATACTTTCATCTACCTTTCAGAACTTTTAATCGGCTTTGAGCAAGCGTCACAATACATTACACATCTATTATATAATAACTTAGAAATTCTTGAGAAATAGAAACAAACAATGATACAAGCATAGCCAAAACACACGACATGCCTTTGCTATTGCATTTCTCTAAAGCAATGGTCACTACGTTTTGATTTTAATTATGTGAAACCAATACATACCAATAACTACATCTGATACCATAGTACGATATGAATTTTCCAAGACTGAAGTACCATCTCGATTAACTTTGCGCTCTCTACGATGCGCTCTCTAGGATTAACTTTAAGTAGACTACGGATAGCTCTATTATTTAACTTTACTAGATCAGTAATACCTGACCAATTGGCTGAAGCCCAATTCAAAATTCCGTAAATTAGATGGGAGTAGACCAGAGAAAAACAAACTATTCTTAACAAATGCACATCAGCAAAAGGTTGGAGTTTAAATAATTTCAAAGACGTGCAAACAACGCAGAAGACGTGCAACAGAAAAGCTAAAACGAGAACAGACGTGAAAGGACAATTATTTCAAGCTTCCACAAAAATGGTGTTTTTCCAGTTCTTCCAGGGTAGTCTGACTGTCGGTTTTTATTTTCAAAGGATAAATCAATAAGGAATGACGTAGGCAGTTGGTAGAGCGTTTATATGTACGTCATCTCACTTTTTACTATAGTTTTGCACGATTACATCTTTACTACACCCAATTTGTACAAAATGCTGCATGGCTTTAATAACATCTGATATATATATTTCTGCCTTGATCCATTTGGATTCTGATCTGAAACTCAAAACGTTTTAATTATACTGACTGCATTTTCTAATTTTCAGAGTTTTTAGAAATTGCCGTCTCGTGTCTTGCAAAACAACAACTTCTTCGTCCGCACATCAGTGGACCTGTTATTGCTAGGACCAGTTACCTCTAAAGCATTCAGAATAGCACAAAAATTAAGCCAATCTGTGCATGTGAATAGAGAGTAGAGCTTATTAGTACTTCTACTCACACAACTGTTGCATAAAAAGTGACAGTAAGAAGAAAATTTGTGGGAAGTTTGAAATGGGACGTTGCAACTGCACATTTTAAATTCCACAATAAACTGCCAAAAACTGTGTTGAATTCGACGAAATAGCAAGTTGATAACATGTGGAAGGGTTTCTATCGAAAAGAAGCCTTTCGAGGTTAAGAATCAGACACTAAGACCTAAACAGAGTATATGATTCGCCTGCGAGTTGGCCTTATTAGCAGGGAGTGTCTGAGCAGTCGTGCAACCAGGGGGCATTTGGGGCATTTGCCCCCACGAAATTTTCAAAACACTGTGTACCAATTTTGACATTTCCAGAAACTTTCAAAGAATAAAGATGAAATTTTGTATTCTAATCATTTTTAAGAAATTTTATTGGAATTTTTCTTTGTCTTGCTCGTTAATTATTTCCTTACAAGATTTATCTTGAGACAGGCCATCTGATCGAAAATTTCGTAAATGATTGATATTCAACCAAAAATATGCTGGAACTGTCAACTTGGGAGGTAGTTTAAAATGTTCGTATTTATTTTTTATCTATTGGTTCGTATACTATTTTTTCTTAGACAGGTCTCAATTTGCCCTCATGAAGCTTCATAACATTAGGGTACTGTTGAACAGTGCAAATTGCTGAAACTTTCAAATTGATAAGAGAAATCTTGACTTAACAGTTAGTGCCACGTCAAACCTCTTGTTTTTCTACGACCTTTTGATTATTTTTGTTAGAGGCAAAGCGGACGTAGTACATGTCTTTAAAAAATGTTGTTTAGCTGTATTTTCGGTTCGAAACGTGATAGCTTTTAACTAAATTTAGCGTGAGGACTGTTCCACGTTTTAGCGTCTTTCTGGGTTGATCCCAGTACCACGGCTTGGGAAAAAGGTTTAGTAAAGTGTCATATGGGGGCTAGTGAAGTGTTGAACGCACCTACCTACTAGACCACTTTGGCTTCAAATGAGGCTTTACAAGACCCTAACTTTTGCAACCAGTTCAAGCCAGACCTGAAAGCTCGTAGCCTTAAAGGTGCTTGTAAAAACTTTCACCCAACTCATGGATGCCAGAAAAAGCCGTTTTGCCCCAAATACACCTGATCCGTTATGAGCCAATTACACAAGATACCTGATGTGTTTTGTCCGAAATAGTAGCATTCAAAGATCCCCTCACCCTTGACATAGGTTATCTTTCATGTTTGGGATCTTCATTTGTGATAGAAATTCAAGCACATGCTAGAAGAATAGGGCTAGAACGAATTTGCTAAAACAAGACGAAAATTAGGAAGGCTTACTACTGTAGTAGCCTATACATCTGCCACACTAAAGCCATGACTACACTAGTTGAGTACGGAACCAGGTGTTTGTATGAGAATACTAATTTTTACTCTGTCCAGATCGTTCGGTCTGCATCTTGATTAAAACTGAAAAGTTCTCATTTTCGGAAATGTTGCGAAGAGAACTTTTGTCTGTGTGTCAGGCTGATGCAGAATCACATGGAAATATTTTCTACTACAGCAAAACTGTTTGTATGACGTTTAAGGCTAAGAGTGCAAAAAGAACATTCATCCCATTACTGACACATATGTGGTAAAAATCTGAAATCTGTTAACCATTACAAATATCTGGGAGCTGTACTAAATACTGAGCTCTCAGATGACAAAGACATTCAGAGACAATTGCGATAAAAATATTGTGCGGCAAACAAGCTGCGAGCCTCGTTTTCCCGATGTTCAACTGCAGCCAAAAATGTACTTTTTCGTCCTTTTGTACGCCCATGTATGCATCAAAATTATGGTGGAATTTCAGAAAGTCATGCATGCAAAGATTGCGTGTGCCCTGTAAGTTTGGATGCAGAGCTCTATACAACCAGCCCTGGAGAGCGAGTGCTAGTAGTCATGACTCATCAGGTTCAATATAACATTCCAACGTTTGAGGCATTATTAAGAAAATATAGGTACTTGTTTCTCGAAAGATGCAGAAGGTCTAATAACGTATGGTTGCCTGCTTTGATGCAGTCAGATTGTTTATACTCGCCCTTATTCTTTGAACACTACAACCGCATTTTACTTTGTGACTGAGTGCTCGGACATTGCAGTATTTGTTCGTTTGAGGGTGTGCGTGTCACAATACATTCGTACTTCACCTGGCCTTGAGCAATTTAGGAATTAGCTTCCCACTCTGCAGTAATGTTGTACCAAGTGAACAAATAATGTTAAGAATGCGTCTGTAAACCTGAGGCTCGGCCTCCAACGCCGTTACAAAACGTTCTGTTAAGTAAGTTTATGTATCCCGATGTCAAGCAAAATTTCTGACCTTTGCGAAATTTCTGACCAATTATTTTTTGTCAGTTAATTTTCTTTTCAGGGTAAAGGAATAAAGCTTGGCGATTACTTTTTGATGTGTATTGTGTAAATTAAAACTTTTTTGTTAGATGTCAGATACCCACAACAAGCTACATTGCGGGAATAAGTAAAACCAGTGAAAAATGTTGAACTTAATCTTAGACTTCAATTATTTTTCTTTTTCTAACTGCAACATAGACCCTAACCCGACACACTTACCTAAACACCAAACCCTAAGCCCAATAATCATCAGTTTTCTCAGCGTATTTTACATGTAGAATGTTGCTCTGTGCATGCGCATATGGCGTGAAGTCAGACATTTCGCTTGACACTGGTGATTCAGCCTCCAACGCTGTTGTAGATTTTCTGTTTTTATTAACCAGCGTTGTGCAGAATGTGTGTATTTGTATACTATGGACTTCGTGTCTGCGGCAAAAATACATTATTATTATATGTGACCGTTTGCGAAAAAGTTGTACCACGGTTGAATAAGCACGTTGGCGTCATCGAATGAAACTTCATGAAAATCCCCCCCCCGAAATGAAGAGCTGGTTGCGCTCGTGTGTCTGAGTGTGGTTTCGGCAGAGGCTGCGTGTACAATACAACGAAGGGCGTAACAAGAGGGGCAAGGGGGAACAATTTCCCGAGCGCCGAATCACTGCGGGGGGCTCCGAATGACTGTGTGGAGAGCCGAAAAGTCCCAACAATGCCACAAGTATCTTCTTCAATGCAGTACATTTGTTTGCGAAAGAACTCAAGTGCGAACATGAGGGCGGCAAACTTGCTTCTTGCCCCGGGCGCCGTCTAACCTCGTTATGCCCCTGAATACAACGAAATGTTAAGCGAACAAAATGCAAACACAGCAGGTGCGGCTCTGATCCAGTCAACGATTGGGAGATGACGTGTTTGCGTTGATGAAGATGTTCCCCACGCGTCAGCTGTACTCCATTCGTGATTTAAGGTAATGTTTCTCCAATCCACGGAAGGCGAACAAATACACTGGACTGTTTAACAGAACTCATGCCTCGACGTCATCGCCATAACCACTTCCGGTGGTCCAGGAATTTTCCCGGCAGGATTCCCAAACACTGAACTGAAGAAAATTGCCGATTTTCAAAGTCTTCATTTGTCGGGGAATGAATACAGACCGGATAGAACCTATTCACCTCTCTCAGTGCTCTGCAGTTCACTCACATATCCCCGTTTGCTCGAAGTAACTAGTCGCGACCGTAGTTTGCTTCAAAAGGAGAATAAGATGGGGTGACCCATTCGTTGAGACAAGAACGTTGTGACAATTTATCTTCCATATTCTAAAACAAAATGATACATTTTTGCTGCAAACCCAACAAAAACAAAAATAAACTATAGCCACAAAAAGCGCAGTCACAAGCAACAACAGATACAAAATTTGTTTTCTGTGAAGGTCTTATGAGACTGTCCAAAACTTCACCTTGTCAGAAATGTTCAATAATATTTTGAATGAAGATTGTCATCCACATTTTCCGCACTCTTTGGGACGTTGCAATGCAATCGATGCAAGCGTCAAAACAGTGCACCCATTTGTTTCTGCAGACTTGTTTGCATCAACAGCACTCACATTTCCTCAATTCAAACTGCATTGGTGCCCACAGGACAGCAATTATAAAATATGGTACTTTAGTGTACGGAACCACTAAATGCAGTTTTGGTGCAAAATTGCAACTTGTTCGCAAAAATACGAAGTGTCTTTTATCTCCATAGCACTACCAAACGGGAGACGAAGGGGCAGCTATAACCTTCCTGAAACATTTTTAAATTGTTCTTTGTTTGGCAAATTAAAAATTTTTCGTAAAAGTTCATCAGAGTGATTGGAAACCAAAACAAATTAAGAGAGAGGCGAATTAACCTTTGACTAATGTTTTTTTTTATTGGCAAAGGTTTACGGAAGGCAATTTTTGTGCGTTAGGGCTTTTTTTAGAAACAGACCAGCCATTTTGAGAATCACTGCCAATTTTTTGAAAAGAAACAGTTTTTGAAGTAAATGGTTGGTTGTTGAGTAGCCATGTTGAAATGGGAAAAAAATTCAAGTTGTATGCGAAATCACACACACACATATATACACATAGTTCATTGGGAAATAATTTTCCATCCCCATGTATTTCGGGTCTAGTACTGGTGTGGTTGATATAAAAATTATAGGAACAACAAAAGCAAAACGTGTTGCAAAATGTAATTATGCATCTTCATATTTTTTGAAGCTGCACGTTTCTCGGTTGGTTTAAATGCTGGCCACCCTGGCCATAGACAGGTTAAGGTTAAGTCACATGTAACTAAACAGTTTATGCCAGATTCAACATACTTTCGAAACGTTGCACGATTTCTGCAACAGAACATCGTGTATTTTGCCCCGAACAGGATGATTCTTCTGAAAATCGCCGCTGTAAGAATTGGGACTGTTCTTCTTCTGCTTCCTCCTGAGTCAAAGCTGGAAATACTGCAGCAGTCGAATTCAACGTGGGGCTAAACGTATTGATGGATGAAAATGACCCTAGTTCTTGTGATTGGTTGGAAGAAGCACCAAAGCTGGATGCAGTCCTGTTGATGAAGACACGCGATGCAGGTAGAGTCACGATATATTCATTCGATGTTGAGAAATCATTAAAGGAAGAACCTTGAGGAGTTTCGCGTCGACTTAACTTGCTCTGCATTGCAAGCCCATTTTCTACTGTTGCTTCAGTTGCTTCGCGGGAACACCTGGGAAAAGTGTTGCTTGTTGACGCGCTGGATTGATTGTAATAGTGGTTGCTGACTTGGTCGCCGACATAAATGCTAGTCTGAGAGTCCAAATTCGCGTCCCAGGCAATGCTAAAGAAGTCGCCTTCTGTTGTAACAAGAGACTCTATGTTTTCATGTTCAGCGGCTTGAGCAACAAACTTTGAGATTGCGTACAATATGATAGAGCTGCTTCTATTTGGATGCTTTGATCTCGTCAAGAGAAACTTGTAGCTTTTCGCAGACAGGTTTCTCATTACCTCAGACGCAATAACGATCTGGTTACGATTAAATTGAACCTCATTAGCTGCTGCACTCAGCTTCAGCCGGAGAGACTGGTTTGCATCAACAGCAAACGCGTATAAAGGCACTGAAACATCCTCTTTTGAATGCAAGGATTTGATTTGTTCAAAACTTTGGTCATATATGTCAAGCAAGTACCACGTAATTTCTCTCGAAACTTCGTTCAATTTTTTGACGAAACCGAAGGTGCGTAAGGTCTTACGAACGATAGAAAAATCTCTACTGTCCACGGTAGGTTCTCTGTCCGAAAAATGGTTGGCATAAAATGTGGTGTACCCATCACAACCCAGCCTGGTGACTGATTCCCCCTGAAAGGGGTTTTCGACAGATTGCCGGACAAGAATATGTACTTTGGCAAGATCGGACTTCAGTTGCGACGAAAAACTGGATTGCAAGGTGACCTTGTAATTTTTTTTGAACTTTAACCCACTCGGCTCGCAACGCAAAATGGGAGCAATTGGAAATAATTTGCTACCATCAAGTTCCAACTCAGAGCTGGGTTGAAGTGTAACTCTGATTCTCTCCGATTTGCTAACCACATTAGGAGGAAATTCTAATTTGTACTGACCACAGTAAAATACCAAACCTTTACTGGTAAGAATCGTGTCCACGGATGTTTGTTCTAGAAAGTTGTTTTGTTGGTTTCTTTTATGTTTCAGGGAGTGAAATTGTTTTTGACATTTGGTTTGATTTTCTTGCGAAAGTATCGTTTGATTCGTTTGTGTCTGTGGTATTAAGGTACGTGACGCATCACAGCGATACGATAATGTGGAGGAGCAACTTTGAAATGTATTTTTACTGCACTTTCCTGCAGTTTCACAAGTGATTTTTGGAGTGTTTGGCTTTGTGCATCGAAACAAAAGTATGAGAATGGAGAGCAAAGTTAAAACCAGCGCAGCGAGAATCACCGTAGTCCACGCTGGTGTCTGGAAAGCGAGGGAAGGTATAACAGTAGATTGAGACTGTTGAGTTCCCGGGATCGAAGTAGCGTTTGTCCACGTCTGCACAGTACCGCTGACCCATGCAATGGGAGTTGCAGATTTGAAAACGTGCATCCTTGGTCCTGGCGTCTTCATCGAGAAGTTTTTAGGCTGAAAAGAATGGGTTATCACAGGAGGAAATTTAATAAATGCATGTCTGTCAAAATAAAATAAAAGCATAAGACAGTCGTTGCACATTTCAATATTAAAATCGACCAGCATTAAAGGACTGATGCAGGCATGCGAAAAATAAACTATCTTAATCTCTGTCGTTCCTCCGGAAGCTCTGCGATAATTGCTTGTCTTGCTTTGAGTTAATCCTAAAAATGACGCCATGTATAACGGATGGTAAAGGCAACAACTATTCGTTGATATCAGAGGTTTGGGAGTACAGAGATAAACAGCTTTTTCATACTTCAAATCATTTTATATTTGAAGTTTCAGAGTTTTTCAAACTTGGATGTAGCGATGGATTAGTGTTGCCCCATCTTGTTTCGCACACTGTGCAAAATGCATTTCATTAACCCTGATCAGGAAACCATAAAATGCTATGCTATACCAGTCATATTTTTAGGCCCAATCGTTCAAAATGTAAACAAATTTAAGGCCCAAACCTTCAAAATGTCGTCAAAGCAGCGATACGATGTGATACGTTGTTATAAACCGTTTAGTGGACGCTGTGAAATTCCAAGTAATATTTTCGCAATTATATGGAAATGCAAAAATCTGAGTGCTGGCACTAGACATACTGCTCTCATGAAGGCATTGCCAATTATGCTCAATTTTGTTCGTTATTTAAAATTAATAAAAGCTGAAACAGTAGAGAAGCTATGTTCAACATAACGCTGGGAAAAATGCAAGAAAACCTAAACCTACATGATCCTTACTCGTTGTACAACCGACATTTTTGCAGTTGTACAACGATTTGTGCTTCCATGTGAGTAGACGCATCAATTTAGCTTAACAGAAGTGTAGTATCACAGTTGCACCGCCAAGGTGCCAAGGTGTACGTGGAAATAAGTCAAAAAACTTCCTAATTTTAGCTAAAAATCTACGCTTTCGTGTCATTTTACTCTATTCGGCGGATAATGAAAAAAACTGGAAAAACGGAGATTACTTTTGTCAAAATTAACTATTTACCCGAATGACTAAATTTTCTGAAAAAAAAGTTCTTGAAAATAGCGAAATTACTTTCAGCTTCTTTTTCAGATTGTAATCAATGGGAATGTGTGCCTTTGCAATGCAAAGGCACACATTCTGAGCTTGCAATCACTATCAGAAACCCAACTGCAAGCCATTAGATGGAACAGCAGCATGTTTTAGTACAAAAAAGCCGAGTTTTGAGGGCGTAAAGGCTGTCTCAGTTGCATGCACCCTGCACAGACCTGCTAAGTCTCAATTGCATTCCTTTCAAACAGCTCCAATGACATTGTTGTACACACTGAAAAGATCAGGGACTTGAGACGAATGCTTCCCTTTCAAATTATGAGCGCACTCCTGGATAACGCTGATGTTGAAAAGTCGTGAATTTGTATATCAACAACCTTACCAATCAAACTTGGCAAAACTGATGAATATGAAGTGCAAAACGACGGGGTTTCAATAAGCTTTTATCTTAACTCAAGTAAGCCGCAACCAACTTGGCCTGAAACTTGTCAAACATGGGTGTTATCCATGAGAAGGCTTGAAAAATTTGATGCTTTCTCAAACTCATAAAATCTCACATTTGTTTGTCAATTCGAAAAAAACAAGTCGTCATTCATTCGAAAAACAACTGACGACAGTTTCAGTTCTTCAGTTTCTTCTTCACATAGCCTAAGTAAGTAGCGTGTGCTGGTTCAGTTGTTACTGCACCGTCTGGTTGAAAGCCAGGTCTTCAACCGATAACCGCTTTTTTCTCGTTACTCCAAACGCAAAGACTCACGTAGAACTTTACAAATGAAACTATCAGCCTGATCATCCGATCGTCAGTGTTCGGAATCATTTAAAAAATCTATATGTGTACTGAATCATTTGAGCAACCCCCCCAAAAAAACTAAATAATCGTGGCAATTATCAAAAACCAAAAAAAACTCTATGCTATGAAGCAGAAAATTAACTAAAACCTTTCGGAACGTACTAAATACTGAAATAATTTGGCTGCACATCATGCTTGGTAATAGCTCAAAACAGTTCACTTGCCTGCAACTTGCAGATGGCTCCATTTCTAGTTTAAAATAATCTGTCTCGCAGTTTGAATGGAACTACATCAGAGAACAGTGAAGATCCTGTTGGTAAAATTTGGCACACCGTGGAAAACCAAAAAGAATGGTCATAAAATGAGCGGTGAAGTAATTAATCCTGAATATTTATCGAGTGCAAACTCTCAGATGTAGACCTACAGTCGCTTTTATGCGCAGCGCAGTTGTACTGTTACCCACACATTTAAAGCCTTTCAGCAATGGAGCGAAAAGAAGTTCCTCTTTTGGCCTTTTCCGGTCCAGTGAACTCGCACAAAAACACGATGTAATTGGTTTAAGACATGGTTTGCGGAAAACTGTGTTGGTGAAGACTTCATCAAATTTCAAAGGTTTGTGCTTCGTTTTAGTCATATGCGAACGTAGGTTCAAAGACAGAAAAATTGACAGAAAAAAACTTATTTTGGAACACTGTAGTTTGAAGATGTTGAGAAGCTGCGTCATCAACTACCGCAAAGTTATGTACATCAAAAAACATTTATGAAACAAACACAGGATTTTAAAAACTTACCACGTTCCTGTCCGGGATGTTGAACACTTGTAAAAATTAATCTTGCAGATGAGGAGGTTGACAAGGCAAGTGTTCCCGAGGCTTGTTTGCGCTTAATTATCTCTGCAATTTTCTACAAAATTTGCTTGTAGTGTGTTGTCCATAAACTTGCTTGTTGACTGCCGTAATAATATCACAAGACACTTGTGTTGAAACAGCTATTCTACTTTACTTCTGCCTCAGCTCTTAATTTCATCTAGCCCTACCTCGTTAAAATTTCTTCATTTTATGTTCTGATCATCCCAAAGAGACGAGAGTTCTGCTTGCAGCTGATATTAGGAAACGTTTTATTCCCAACATCAATATCTACTTCACAATATATAGAGAACAATCTGAACTGAAACAAGTTCAACAAAGAGGGAACCATGGAGAATTCCATGACATTTGGAACAATTTAAAGAACTACAACAACGAAGAGCGAAGCTGTGGTCTTATCTTTTACATGACATTAATTCTTTTTCAGGAGTTTGCAGTCAAACAAACAAGCATGAACATTATAATTATTGCACTATAATTTGTTTATGAGTTTGTTATTTGTACTATTATACAAGTTGAAGTGCGTTATTCAACTTGGTGATGAAGTGCAAGTCGTTTTTGTACTGTACAACCGTGATCGATTCACAATATTTATCGCTTGAATAACTTCAATACGTCATGTATACGCGCTATCAGTGAGATTGAGACACCTGGAAATATTGCGCCATTACCTACGTATTGTTGCGCCATGCCCTGTGTACTCTTGCCGGACGTAAAGATCAACTTAATTTCGCTTTGAAAAATATCTTATCTAAAATGTATACGTTCACCAAGTTTACTCATTCTTGTACATAGTTTTTGTAATGACATTATTCTCTTATCTATGTTGTTCCAGTCATACTGCTTCAACGTAAATAAGATTTTGCGCACACCCAATTGCTTCGCGTCTTGTTCTCATCGAAGGACGATCTCTAGACTCTAGATCAGGGGTTCTCAATCTGGGGTACATGTACTCTTAGGGGTACATTTGCCTATCTGATGGGGTACATATAAAGTTAACAGAAGAGGGAAAAATATATTGATATATTATTTTTTCCAAATATTGTGAAATATAAAAGTTCTCTTAAAAATTCAAAGGCTTTTTGTTCTTTTACTCAGCCGTTCCGCCATAAGAAATTTCAGTGGTACATCCTTATCTGTCGAAACGCAGAAGGGGTATATGACCGGAGGAAGGTTGGGACCCCTGCTCTAGATTCTGGAGTCTAGTAGAACAAGGAAGTGCATGAGTTTTCCACGTAATTAATTGGCGTATAAATAGCTGTGCATTTTCGGCCTCAGTGTCTGGTCATATAAATCCAACACACGTAACCCTGGAACTCATGCACTGGCGGATCCTACTTTGCTGAGAAAGATTAAAATTTGAGCCTTCCTGCTTAAACAGTTTAAGACGTTGTATCGGTGTAATGGTTGTCTGGTTGAATTGTTTACGACATTTCTGTTTACAAGGCGTAATCGGTTGGTCTGAATGTTGGAGTGCAAAAACTACATCTAAATGAAGAACAAAATTCAAGCACTCTTTGATAAGCAAAGCTGTGTCAATAGTTAGAATGATGAGTACTGTTAAAAGGAAAAGTAGCCAGATGTTTTCAAAGTAATGAAAGTGATAAGTGTACAATTGTGAAACGGGGATAAAAGTTTAAGATGGAAGTTTTTTATGGGGCGCTGTTCGTAAAAATATCATATCTGACAGATTTAGCACAAAAACTGCTATCTCTGTGCATATTTAGCTATCTCTGCGCAGAGCGCGCATTTAGCTAGCGCATTTAGCTATCTCGGCGCAGAGATAGCTATCTCTATGCGCATTTACCGTTCTCTGCGCAGAGATAGCTATATCTGCACGCATTTAGCTATCTCTGTGTAGAGATAGCTATCTCTGCGTGCTTTGAGCGATCTCTGCGCAGAGATAGCTATCTTTGTGCGCATTTAGCTATCTCTGCACATATATAGCTAAATCTGCATGCATATATAGTGCTGAAGCGTGTCGGAGGAAAACATGGTACCCTGTCTGAAGAAAAACTTGGTGTTTTGTTTCAGTAATCCAGACAAAAGCTGGGCTACTGCAAGGCATGAATTCCCTGGCGTCATATAAAGCTAGGTGGTTTCAAGTCTGAAATATACTGGTTTGATAATAACTTTGGTTTGTGCAGACGATGGGCTACAGTAAACTTGTGGTGGTGGTATCAGTGTTAGTGCCATTTTTTGCTTAAAGTTTCAAAGAGGATCTCGTCAAGTCTGACCATTCCAACTGCTCTCACCAGGCGCAGCTCACCGCCTCTCAGCGCCTTTAGGTTCACAAAGAGAATGCTCTCACAGAAAGAGCACGTTGAAAGCGAAGTGCTCGCTTGGAGATGAGCACCGTTTTGTAAAGATAATAACGCTTTCATAGAAAAAGTGCGTAAAGGAACTGCTCAGTTAGGCGTTCTTGCCCGAAAATAACGTTGGTAACACACATCACTTTAGTAGCTTTATCACAGTAAGCCCTACTGCTTAAAGAATCAAAGATACGAAGGATGCATACAGTAGCCTAGCTTTTGCCAGGATCACTGAAAGAGAAGACCAAATTTTTCTTTAAACAGGACGCATTGCACCTTATGTTTGCAGCTTGAGTTGCTTTAAATCTCTCACCTCAATTTCGCATTTCAGTGCAGGAATGCTGTTATGTTAAGTAATAAGTAGGTATTGCAGCTTATTACATATACGAACGTATGCATCCTTCGTTTCTTTGATTCTCGAAGCAGTAGGGCTTACTGTGATAATGCTACTAAAGCGATGTGTGTTGCCAACGTTATTTTCGGGCAAGAACGCCTAACCGAGCAGTTCCTTTCGATGCACTTTTTCTATGACAGTGTTATTGTCTTTACAAAACGGTGCTCATCTCCAAGCGAGCACTTCACTTTCATTGCGCTCTTTCTGTGAGAGCATTCTCTCTCTTTCTGAGCTGTGCCTGGTGAGAACAGTTGGAATGGTCAGACTTGACGAGATCCTCTGAAATTTTAAGCAAAAAATGGCACTAAAACTGAGACCACCACCACAAGTTTACTGTAGCCCATCGTCTGCACAAACCAATGTTTTTAACAAACCAGTATAATTTAGACCTGAAACTACCTAGCTTTATATGACGCCAGGCAATTCATGCCTTGCAGTAGCCTAGCTTTTATCTGGATTTCTGAAACAGAATACTAAGTTTTTCTTCAGACAGGATACCATGTTTTCCTCCGACATGCTTCAGCGTTATATATGCATGCAGATTTAGCTATATATGTGCAGAGATAGCTAAATGCTCACAGAGATAGCTATCTCTGCACAGAGATAGCTAAATGCGCGCAGAGATAGCTAATTGCACGCAGAGATAGCTATCTCTGCACAGAAATAGCTATCTCTGCACAGAGATGGCTAAATGCACGCAGAGATAGCTAAATGCGCGCAGAGATAGTTATCTCTGAGAAAGCTAAATATGCGCAGAGATAGCAGTTTTTGTGCTAAATCTGTCAGATATAATGTTTTTACGAACGGCGCCCCATATTCTTTCAGGAACTGCTTTGTGTATAAGCAGAAGTTTGTACTTTAAGTACACTCAAGGTTACCGATCAGGGACGGGACGACGGCCACGGGCAACAGGGGGACATCCAAGGAGTGAAATTACAAAATTTCCGTAACTAGATGCTTCTTCGTATTGTAAAACTTCTAACACATGCTGCATGGATCTGATGGAAACTTACCTTAGAGCATGCAAATGTATGTTAAGTAACCGGAGAGATGATGCACTGCCATCGTTATCTTAAAGCCTTACACCTTATCTCTCCTCCTTCCATTATAGGCTGACCAATTCCTGCTAGCCCATTGTTAATGTGCGACTTGTGGTGTTCAATATATCTCTCGATTCTCTCTAGGCTAGAGCCTGCGTTCCTAAACTGGGGGTGTGAAGAGTTTGCTAAGGGGGTGCGAGTATGGCAACGACTAGTTGTTGAAAAGTATTAAATGGACTATTTTTATCATTCGTAAATGTATTATCATTTTACTAGAAACGCAATAATCAAAGCGGACAGAACAGTGAACAAAAACCGAGACCTCTTGAAGTTGCTTGTTTAAAGTTTAATCAGTAAAGAATGCTTCTTGTTACGAGGGTGTCATGCCTGCTTGCTTTTATTTAGTGGCAATGCGAATTGTGTCACAGTGCTATACCATGCGTGACGATTTGGCGATAGGCTCTTAGCTTTTAATTGTTGTGAAAAAGATCAAAGTAATATACTAAATTTATCAGAAAGAATATTGTTCGGAGTTGTTAAAACTCTTTCGGCGCCAAGTACGATACGTTCATAGACGTACTACATTTCTTTGTGAGCAGAGCGGTAACGTACTTTCTGAAACGTACTTCACTCTCTTTTCTCACCAAAAGTGCCATTCAAAATTTTGTGCCCTTGCACGTACGTTTTGCAACGTTCAAGTCCCTTGCTATTGTTGCGTAACGTGGTACAGGATTCGTACAGCTTTTTCTCTTCTTTATTCTCACTTGAGGCGATGTTTTTGTGGTGTAATCCTTTTGCACGTGGCAAGGGTCTGGACAGGTAGTTTTACTGTGCCTGTATTTGTCACATTCCTCAATCCTAGAAGTTGGTTGGAGGCATACAATCAAGTATTTGCCCTGGGCATCACAAGACCTCTGCACACCCCTGTTACCGATCTTGTGGCCAGATATGCTAAATTGTAGCAACACGTGTGTGAACACCTTAAACTTCACATGGTTGGGTTCAGAGTGAAGGACGGACTGGATTTGTGCTGCAGTAGATCTCTCCGCTACTTTTGATCTTAGACATGAGTTTCTGTTCTACTTTTTATTAATTTATCAAGGTGAACCGCATTAAATAGGAATATTAAACGAAAGCGACTACTCTCAGATTTCAAGCCACGTTAGAACTTGGCAGTACTTCGAAAGTCCGAATAAACCTTTGTGTTTGGAACGGTTGGCTGACTTTTTGGCGAGACTTTTTCCGGTACGTTACCTTGAAAGAAACTAAATCTTGAAGCACTGTCGAAGCTACACTTCGCTTTGTGAGTGTTGACCTCGGCCGTTCTGTTAGTTTGCTTCCCGTTTACTGCTGTTTGGTATATCAACTACTCTGTTTTTTCTTTCGTTTGTTTTGAATAATTGTTTATAAAAACAATTACATATTGAAGCAGTGGCGTAGGCAGAAATTTTTTATTGAGAGGGGTTCATTCAGTGGCATATAGTGGACATTTGTATTTGGTGTGCTCTGTTTGTGACATCACCATTTGACGTCATAATCGTGTTTCCAAAGCAACGTTTTGCAGTAGTTTGTTGACAGAATATGCATATTTTCTACATCCACTCCCCTTATTTCATTGCACTGAATACAAACTTTTAGCGCTCCATGTTAGACTAGGAGTACAATAAACTGAACGCTAAGACACAGCAGTTCACAACTGCAAAAATAACAGGCTACGCATTAAAACGGGGGAGTAAAACACACTCATCAACGTGTCAGAGCAATTTATAACTGCAAAAGGAGGCTGCGCTAATGTCTTGTCGAATACGTGCAGTCGAGCATAGAAAAAGTGCGGGTGGACTGGCTGGCGCACACCCGTTTGAAAGATCGAATCTTGCTAGTTGCTAAAGTGCAAAAGAATTGAGAACCAGCATAAAGTGCGCAAGAAAACTTTCGATTTTTTTTTATTTACAGAAGACCAGCAAAATTTTAGTTGTCGTTTTTCCCTGCTGAGACATTATTAAATGCCTGAATGCTTCTATGTTAACAACTGCTGTATTAGAGCTCGTGCAACAGTTCTACCCTACTACAGAAATTGGTAATGTAGCCAATAGGTCAGCGCGTGCGCTGATCAACCTTTGCAGACAAAATAAATGCAATTGTTTCGGATAAAGTGAACTATCGTGGAACACAATCTTAAACATGAGTAGTGGAGGAAAGGTCTGCAAAAAGTGGTGAGATTGTTTCTGGACGCAGGCCACAACCCAGATTCCCACCGAAACCTAATAATTACTTTCTGGCCCATTTACAATGTTCCTTGAAGTTTGCATGCAAATTCATTCCGTGGTATTTGCATTAAGGCGACAAATAACAAGCAAAAGTGGGCGAAAACAATTAATCTCCTTTGCGCGATTAATAAAGTTTTTGTAAAATGTCAAGCTGAAGGGGAGTTTCAACCCCAACCCCCCTTGCGTAGGCCCTTGTATTAAGGGTTATAGTCGTAATGGCCACCAAAGTACACAACTTTAGAGACACCTTGTAAAGATAATAATCTTCGGGTTTTTCGGTGTCCCAGCTCCACGTTGTTTTTTTGGTGGTGTTCTTGTGTATTTATCATGTTGATGCTAGCGGCTAAACTTGAATACAATCTACCATTACAGGTCTGCCTCCCGTTTAAGTTCTTCCTTCGGTTGGTAGCTATTGCAGTCATAATACGCAAATGTGACCAATGCACCACAGGAATGACGTACAAACCAAAGTTACTGAAGGAAAATAGGTTGCGTTGTCAGAATAATGTTTCTTGAGTTTCAGTCAGCCTGTGACGTCAAGTTCCATGAGGTCACGGTCTGGACAACTGCAGCCAATGAGAAGAGGAATGGAAAAACATGGAATAGTGTTTTACATAAATCGTTGGTTTTAGATTAGCTTTTCAAAGTTCGTTGTTTAGATAAAGTTGAAATAAAAAGCATGATAAATCTTTTTCTAAACGTGTGCTTTGTCCACCACTTATTCCAAAATTTTTATTTACTCCTTTCTTACTGCAATTGTTCTGTAAAGGCTTTTGACATTCCCCAACTACCTTGAAACAAATACGGTACGTTTTGTCAATAAATTCGTGTAATTTTGATACGTTTGCGGTTCTTGTAAGAATTCCGAACACAAGCATTACATTTCAGACACTTAATTTAATAAATGTTAGTTGAAATGTTTTCTGCAGTGGTGAGAAAAACTAATGCTTAGAAAATTTTTGTTGCAATTTGCAATTTTGCCTATATTTTAGCTTATAGCAGTGGTTTTCAACCTGGGGGTCGTGAATCATTTTCGGAGGGGTCGTGACTCGCGAGTTGATATTTCATGTACACAGCTGTATTACATTTGCTTTATTTTCGAGTTTTAGATGGGGGTCGTTGGGTTATAGTGGATTTCTGTAATGGATCGCGGTACAAAAATGTTGAAAACCACTAGCTTAGAGAAATACCTCGCATCAAAATTAAACGCATTTGGTGCAATATATATTCGGAACGGAATTTTCGATTGTGACTTCAACAATGAGTCAAATAAGATTGCGTGAATTGATCGCTTGTTAAAAAAACGATCTGCTCAAGGTTTACAGCAGCTGCCCTGGAAGAGATAATTGTGCTGTAAACTCGTAACTTGCATGGCATTGGGGAAATGTAGCTCAACAGTAGACCAGTTAGCCACGTCAATATTCGATAAACAAAACCGCTGGCAAGGTTGTTACCAATTTAGCTGAAAATGTTTATACACATACTGTATATAGGTAACTCTTCGGTATGAAAAGGTTCCAAAGTGAAACGCAGAGGAAATAGTCGTTAATTCACCTAAGCCTCAAGACTTTTCAATATTTTGTCAGTAAGTACGTGATCAATCCGTTTCTGGCATTAATAGTACTCAAGGTGATAGTCATAGGCATAGGCGTACGAGTCGGGGGGACGGGGGGGGGGGGCGGCCGCCCCCCGGGTTTGAAAAATTTCAGGGCAAACTCTGTTTTCAGAGCAATCGCTAGTTGTTTACAAATCCTGGATGATAAAAAAATATTTCAGTACAGTGAAAAATTCCAGGGCAACTCTGTTTTTCAGGGCAAGCGCAAGTTGCTCAAAAATCCTGAATGAAGAAAAATACATATCTAATACAGTGAAAAATTCCAGGGCAATTCTGTTTTTCAGAGCAAGCGCTAGTTGCTCAAAAATCCTGAATGCAAAAAGTATATTGAATATCAATACAGTGAAAAATTCCAGGGCAACTCTGTTTTTCAGGGCAAGCGCTAGTTGCTCAAAAATCCTGAATGCAAAAAGTATATTGAATATCAATACAGTGAAAAATTCCAGGGCAACTCTGTTTTTCAGGGCAAGCGCGAGTTGCTCAAAAATCCTGAATCTAAAAAGTATATTCCATACAGTGAAAATTTTCAGGGCAAGCGCAAGTTGTTCAAAACTCCTGAGTGTAAAAAGTGTATTCAATCCAGTGAAAAATTTCAGGGGAAAGGGAAACTCCGTTTTCAGGGTAAGCGCAAGTTGTTACAAATCCTGAATATGAAAAGTATATTCACTACAGTGAAACTTTTCAGGGCAAGCGCAAGTTGCTCAAAAATCGTGAACAGTGAAAACATTTTCAAAATGGTGTATATTCACTTGGGGACGATCCGTGTAATTTGGGCTAGTGTAGTTTGTAATTAGGAGCAACGTCGTGATTGGCTATAGTGATTTTGATCTGGGCCAAGCCCTCGTTTTCTGTAAAAATCGAACAATCGGATGTCGATAGTTCAACAGCTTGATATAAGAATTCGGTAACTCTTTCTTTGTTCGTTTTCGCTAAGTAGAGCTGCAGGATGTCAAGATGATAGATTTTTTGGATTGAGTTTTAGAAGCGGACAGCACGGACGTGCAGATTGCTTGGATCTTTTGAGTGCGCTCAAGCGCACAGCAGCGATAACACCGGCAGGTTTATGGAGTCAGACCATACGATACGGAACAGTCGCTTTTAAAACATTTTCATCGAAGTCGCGTATATTTTTGCATCAGTAAAGGCAATTACCGTAAAATTGATTGTCTGGGAGAACACAATACGCAAAGAACTTCACCCCTTTGAGTTAGCAAGCATGGTAGCTACAGAATTTGCCTGTAACGGCACCTCTAGAGGATTGCATAAAGAACGTTATTGCTGAATTGACATTATAAGCGAAATGAAATGCATATAAAAGATGTCATCAAGACCAAACAAAATGTAACGTTATGGGCTAATTGACGTTACACAGGAGGCGGTTACAAACGAACTCAACTGTATAGAACAGATTTACATATGGTTTCAGGCCTCATTCGGATTCGATTGTCTCAACATCCAGAACCGTCAGCAGCCATTCGATTGTCTCAACATCCAGAACCATCAGGCTGTGCTCTCCATGGCAAGGTCGATGGATTGGACATTGGAGGACGACATGGTCGGCAGTTTGCTCTTTTGCGCCACACTCACAAGCCGCAGAGGGCCATACGCCATTTGTACCAGCAGGAACGGAAACGTCCGACACCAGTCCAGAGGCGGTTAAGCCGGACCCCTGCTGCCCTTGAAAAGGCCATTCCAGG
>Ga0210059_1001646_pt1 | contig 34060 bp, 19 predicted proteins | sample Ectturendosymbi2_FD_188042 | JGI IMG/M metagenome (GOLD analysis project Ga0210059, IMG submission 188042) | Ecteinascidia turbinata endosymbiont from Florida, USA - Sample 2 (SPAdes) (version 2) | ecosystem: Host-associated > Tunicates > Ascidians > Unclassified | place: Key West, Florida... | reverse complement strand
TTTGCTCTAATGTTCGCTAATGGTTGGTTTACTGCATGCGATGGCTTTTATGGTGCTTCTGCTTATTGGCTGAGTCATATGAAACAATAAACCATTACCATTACCATTACCATTACCATTACCACCAGTGACCATGGGCACCACAGGTTTTAGTTTTACCGTTTAGGGAGTTTTTGTGTGAAATAGGTTTTGTCTGTGCTGTTCTTGGTATTTTTGGAGTTGCATTTGTGAGGTGCTTAGTAATCATCCATTGCTTGCCCACCATCATGGATCATCATCTGTCCTACTACTCACCTTCTCTCTTATGCTTATGCCTTGTTTCTTGCATATTTTTTGTTTGTTTTTGTTCTGTGTTTGTTCTATCAATTTCTACCTAATTTTGAATCTTAAATTGCAGAAGACAATTAGGTTTTGAGTTAAACCACTGCGAATTCACTTAGTGATTTGGTAAAAGTTTCAGTGACCTGTGTAACTGTGTTGCAACCTTTTCGCTGACGTTGCGTTGAATGCGCAGTTCACCACTAATCAATATGGTATGTGTGTGAAGAACAACACTATATATGTCGTCAAACAAGCAATAATAGAGTGATCTCGTCAAGTGAATTCCATGCTTGATTGATTTAAATCATGATTTCATCAAGCAAAGAAAATCGAAAAAGTCATGTTGTTTCAGAGTTTTGTGTTATGATTATGACACATTTAATTAGCATTCTAATAGGTTTTCACCAGTGTTGCCAGATGGTTGTCACCTAAACCTGCCAAATCGTATCACGAAAAGCTGCTAGATCCTGCTAAAAAACATGTCATAAATTTAAGCTAAAAACTGCTAAAAAGAGTGAAATCCTGCTAAAAAAATGCTATTTTTGAGGTGTTTAAAACAGACTTCTAAAGCTATGCATCAATTTTTGTTCTTGCGCTGACTGTCAATGGACCAGACGTTAGGCCTACGACTTCTGGTGTAACTGAACCACTTGGATAAATCATTTGTCGTGGGATAAAAATATATTCTGCCAATGTAGTCCTTTGAACCCAATGCGCACAAGAGCAAATCATTTAGGCTTCGACAAGCCATCTAAGTTGCTTGTTATTATGATGCAATACTCTTCTTGAAGCAGCTTTGCTGTGTCATAATAAAAACTCCATTGGTAATAGCAATGGTATATTTTATTTATGTATCCAAATGGTTAAAAGAGCTAGTTGTGCCTGATGGTCTTTGTGCTGCCCAATATTTTGAATATAAAGCATCAGAAAGAGTTTAAATAATTTTTTGATGAAGAAGGTGTAAAAGTTTTCATCTATAAAAATTGTTAGAACAAATATTTGGCCAATAATTTTTTACCTGCTAAACGGTTTTCAAAATCAGCTAGCTGCTAGATTGGAAAATTTTCAGCTAACAGTAAGAAAAACGTACTAGATCTAGCAGCAAAACAGATGAAATGGCAACACTGGTTTTCACATAGCCCATTCAGTTTTAGCATTGAAGGTAAAGGAGTTCTTGTTAAGATACAAGGTAAAACCATTTGAAGTTTTATCGATCATGCATTATTATCATGTAGGTTTTTTACATTTTATTCATGTATGCCATGAGCGTCAATGAAATTACTGAACTGGCAGTTCCAGCATTGGCATTTGAATAAATAGTTCATTTACTGGCGTTATGAACTGATTTGCATTAAGAGATATTGCATAAGTGCAAAAAAGTTTGAATGAAAGTTCACCTTTTTCTAGTCAGGGTTAATTGATTTAAATCATTTCATCAGTGATAAAATCAAGCAAAAAATCATATGCAGTTTTGAAGCTTTCTGTGATTTGTATGACACATTAATCGGTTTCGCTTATTAGGAAGGCAGAGACTTCTTATGACAACATAAGTTATTTAACCCTTTAACGATTGCGCGCGCCAACATATTGGCGCACCCTTTTTTGGCCATAAATCGCCAGCTGCTAGAGCTAGAGAGCTGTTCAAACCCTCCAGGGATTCAGCAAGTCTTCTGGTTGACATAAAAAAAAACGTTTTTTGGGTTTGAGGTTTTCTGGGGAGAACGTCACAGGTAGGGTGTTTTTATGTTATTTTGGCCATCTTCACCTGGCCCTGGGCGCTGTCCCAATGGGCCATTTTTTGGACTCAACGTTTAGTTGAAAACTAGGTCAAAATCTGCGTCTATAGAGCCCCTGATTGACTTCCTAGCATATCGGGAGCAGAAATTATGGCTCATAAACCAATAATTGGCCAAAATTTTGCTCCTTCAAAAGCCACTCTGAAGGGCATTTCTCCCCAGACAATAACTCACGTCAGATTGAGCCAGAGAGCTGTTCACATCCTCTAATGACTCGTGAAGGTATGTAGTTTGCAATAAAAAAAAAAACTTTTCAGTTTAAGATGTCTGTTTTTTTTAATGCTTATATGATGATAGGATGTTTGTATTATTTTTTGCTGTCATGAGCATTTTTGCCTAACCTCCCTTTAAGACCCGCAGGAGCCATTTAAATGACATTAATTTTTTTTTGAGTTTAGCTGTTTTTTGGTTAAATTTCAGGTCTTTGAAGGGTCCGAATAAGTTTTTAGCATTCCTGGTTCCGAGATTAGGGCCAAAAAACATGTATGTCAACTGATTACAAAAATATTATGTGAACTGAAATCACTATTGGCAAACTTGAACTGTCAGAATGCCACAAGTTTGAAAGTGTAGGCTGGCATAAAGCAGGCCTGTTGCTAGGTTTTGAGGTTTGGAGGGCAAAATAAACTGTTAGGTGGGAAGATTTTTATTTTTATTATGGTGTGTGTTTAAAACAAACTTTTCTCGGCACAAAAAAATTTTGGACATTGCTCCTGAATGCCCCCATGGCTACAGGCCTGGAACAAAGTAAAAGTTACATCTAAATTCCAGCAAACATGTAGGCTGTTAACTGTAGAAATAGTAGTTTCAGAACATGTTTTTGATTCAAATTCATAATAACACTTATATTAGAGGTTTTTACCATTTTATGCATGCAAGTTATACTTTTGCAGAAGCGGAACTAGTGAAAGCTGCATTACAGTAATCAATTTTAGCAATAGACTTTGCACCAAAAAGGCTGGCAAGCTTGTATTTTTGTACAAGCTTCTCAACATGCCATAAGTGTTTTATGAAGTTGATGAACTGATGGTTTGAGTCATTTCAATAAATATTTCATTTTGTACACCAGTACTGGTGTTATGAATTGATTTCTTCTAAGCGTGATGTATAAGTGCAAACTGAATTTGAAAGTTTAGCTGAATTCTAGTTGCTGTACTAGAAGAAACAAAGCACAAAAAGTGATATTAAAACAAACTCTTTAAAATTAAAAGTTTTTACTTGTTAGGTGGCCACTCTCTGCACATTAAATAAAAAAAATCATAAAAATAAAAAAAAATTGATTTAAATAATGAAATCAGATTTTTTTAATTTAAAAAAAATCAAGATATTTGTCATCCCTGGTGAACTCTTTTGTTGCTTGCTGCCACAATGTGAAGCTTTGCGCGCATGCTGCTTGGGCTTTCTGATTGCAACACCTATACCAACAAACACAAGCGTTGCTGCTATCTCCCGTTTTCTTTGTCTGTGGTTTACAATGAGTTGCACAATGTGTATGGTTGGCATTGCAACACATTTTCTGGGCATTTTCACTGTGTGTTAGTTTGCTTTTGTAATCTAATGTTTTTGTCATGAAATCTAGTACTTTTCCGTAACAACAGAGTTGCAACGCTGATTTTGCAAAGTCGTAGTTAAAACGGAAAACACAAATGAAATGTAAAAATTAAAGTGTATGTCATGCAGAATAATTGCCATTTTGCCACACTGTTTTGCAAATGCAAAAACAAAATGTTCACACATTGATTGTATGAAAAATAGAGCCATTCTTTGAAAGCAGAATTTGTTAAAAATAGACAAACATTGTAACAAGAAAATGGTAGTGTGTAAATGACCAAATCTGGTGTTTACTTTCAAGGGCTGAAAAACTGTATCCAGCTTTAAAAACCCTATCCAGTTTTGTTCCAGATATAAGATTGAGTTGGTGACTAAGCAGCACAATTTAGTCAAATGGGAAGTATTTGTTCCTGCTATGCACAGGTCATCGGTTTAGCTCTTGACATGTTTGCTTTGGTAATAGTATACAGATGCCACTTTTGATGTTCTGAGATGAGTGTATATGTTTTTACAATTTTTTTGGGGGAGCGTTTCTGATGTACTTTGATAACACAATTTGAAAACCAGACATGGGTTTAGAATTAGGTAGTGACTAGTCAACTGCCTTGCATGACGTTGTTCAAACAAAACGCTGAGTTTGTCATTCAAACTGCACCAATGTCATAGCAGATGCGTTTCAGGTCTGCTGCGCCAAAGGTTTTTGGTTTGGCTCTTATCTTGGCAACTTTCGTTTTGGTAATAGTGCTTGCACGTTTCAATTGATAATATCACTTTTTATTTTCTTTTTTCTAAACTTTCAGTTTAGGGGTTAGGTTGGCATTGCGTTAGGTTTAGGGTTTGCCTATTATGTTCACTATGTTTCTACCAAGTCCACTGCATTCTTGTCGTGCGTTACCGTCATGCTGCATGAGGTGGTCGAATAATGTTTCAAATTTAAAAATCCGCAGGCAATTCTGTAGCCACTGCCTAAGATTTAGGGTTAAGAATTGAAATTAGGGTATATGTTTAGGGTTATGGTTTAAGTTTAGGTTTAGAGTTAGGGTTAAGCTTTAGGGTCATAAAAATTAACCGCAGGTTATTATGACCTTCATGTATTCAACTTTCTTGTAACTAGAAAAACAATTAAACCAGCTTGCATAGTTCATGTTAATATTATAAGTTTGAAAAGAACTTGGATAAACTTGAAAACTTTATCTCTGACATAAAAGAGTCTCCAGTTGTAATCTCTGAAACAAAAATTAACAAAAAATATATATACCCTTTTTTTAAAACAAAAATCTGGATATAACTTGGTACGTGGTGATTCTGACCAAAAAGCTGGTGGTGCTGGAATATATATAGAAGATAACATATAATTTCAAAGGCAAAGTGATACATACATGTAATGATTTGAAAGATGCTGAAACCTTGTGGGTTGAAACTAATATTGGTTGCAGGCAATGTATTTTTGGGGTCATTTATAGACATCTGAAATGTGATTGCAAACGTTTTACTGATGATGTTATTACTATTCTGCACTATCTAAGTGACAAGAGGCTGCCGTATATTATTTGTGGAGACATTGGCATAAATGTATTGCAACGCACAAGCTCATCAAGTAGACATAACTACATTGCAACATATGAAACTTATAATTGTCAACAACTAATAACCAGGCCAACTAGTGCATCACTCATTGATCATTTCTGCACTACTTTTTATGTGGAAAAAGTTATCCCTGGAAGACTTATCAATGACTTGTCACGTCATTTACCAATTTTCATGTTAATCAATTCAAATACTATTAAAACAAATGACAAGAAACCAATCATGTAGTGACTTTATTAACTTTGATTTTGAAATGACAATTACCATATTTTTCAGACTAATAGGTGCACTGGATTATAATGCACAATAACAAAATTTTAATGCTAGCTGTTCTTTTTTCATACATAAGGCACACTGGATTATAAGGTGCATTAAATGAAGCAAAACTCAGATAACATACCAGTGAGTTTAAATGGACAGATTAAATACCGCACATATGAGGGAGTTTAACCTGTCACGTATGCCTAATACAATAGACACAAATAGAATAAAATAAAAGTTGTGTGTAGGTTTGATTTGGTGTGCGCCAATGTAGTCAGGAGCCTCATGGAGTAATATGATCTCTGGTATGTGCTAGCTGCTCATTGCAATTGTTGTTGGTTTATTACATAACAAAATGGCCTGTTTACAATAAAATCGTATATAGCTATTAAATAATTAGCACAGTCTATCACATAAAATTGGTTTTATATGAAAAAGCACAACCAGATCTACACATCAGGCACACCACATTATGAGGCGCACTTGCGATTTGAGAAAATTAAAGGATTTTAGATGCGCCTTATGGTCTGAAAAAAAGCAGTAATCACAATTTTTAACATTTACCTCCAACTGAGGATGACCCCAGTAAGGACTTTAATCAAGCCTTAAAAGTTTTAGGTGACTGCCTCAACCAACAGGCTCCACTAAAACACCTTTCTAGATCAAAAAAAAAACTGGCTAAATATCCATGGATAACAACTGGTCTATACAAATCAATCAAGAATAAAAATAAAATGTATTAAACTCTGGTTCAAACCTAATCATAAGAAATATACAAATAAGCTTAATCATATCATGGACACGAGTAAAAGAAACAACTACCAATCACAATTATCTTCCAATAGTCATGATCCCCAAGAACGTGGCAACTAATAATATAATTTCTCTTATCAAAGGCAAAGAAAAAGGTTTAGCTTCAACAGATGAACTGATAAATCACTGTAAATCAACAACCTTTCAGTGACCCTAAAGACATGGCAAATATCTTTGATGATTATTTTGTATCTATTGGCAATCAGTTGGCAGCTGCTATATTTTCACCCACTTTTAAACAATACCCTGTTTCATGCCATGGACCCCAGAAATCATTTGCACTTCATCAGGCAACCAGTGAAGAAGTGAAATAATTGTTGATAATCTATTAATATCTAAAAGTGTAAGAATGTATGACATCCCTATATACATTCTCAAAATATGTAAGCAGATTTTATAACACTTGGACCTCTGTGATTTGCGGTATAATTAATGATTTGCCCAAAGTTTCAAGATACCCTCTTAACTATCTCAAGCACCAACCCACAACAATTGAACACATTATCAAATGCTGAACTGCTAAAGATGATAACTGGATGTGATTCAACAAACTCTCCAAACTATATAGAAACACCTTCATGTTCACAAAATGTGACCCAAAACCAATAACATCAAATTCAGTTAAAATTGGCAGCAATCAAATCGCTCACACCATTTGTACTGTTGCGATTGGAAAGCCTGAGCAGCATGTACGCAAAGCTTCGCACTGTGGCAACAAGCAACAATAGAGATCACGTGCCGTGGTCACTCTTTGCGCATGCTAGTCGTTACGTTCAATCGTTTGCAAGTTGATATTGGCAGAGCTTACATGCCACGTTCACTCTATCGGGATCACTCTTTTATTGCTTGCTCGCGCCACATATATATGGGTGTTATTCTTCGCGCACATTGTTTTCGTGGTGAATCTCACATTCAGCACGACACCAATGGAGAGGTTGCAATAGTACGAAGTATTTGGGAGAAATTCTAGATGATAAATTGTCTTGGTCACAAGACATAACCAACCTAGAGGATAAATTAGTACAAAGTCTTGGAACTTTCTACATTATAAGACACTATCTGACTTCTGGACTGAAGTCCGTTTACTTTTGTTTAGTTTATAGCCATAATCAAGACGCAATTGGTGCATGGGGATCAGTGCCAAAAACTGCTCAAAATCATTTAACACTTTGAGAGCGGGCGTACGATATATTCGTACCTAGATTTCGGCCTAAAAACAGCAGTTTTTGGTTGCCTTACCAACGCCATAGCTCCACTGCCGATTGCGCTAAAGAGCTGTTCAGTGGCTCAAACGGATTGGCCAGTCTTCTAGATTGCACTCGAAAAAAATTTTTTGGTTGGGGGTTGAGGATTTTTTGTGAGTGATGTCATAAGTGAAGTAGCTTTGGGGTCATTTTGGCTCATGTTGCCTGACCTAGGGCCCAACCGCTAGGCCAAAGTATTTCACTGAAATTTTCATTGGAAACTAGGCTCGAGTCCAGGTCTTTTGAGCCTTTGGTTGACTTTCTAGCACTTCTGGTCCAAAGTTATGATCTAAAATAAACAAATTGATTACATAATTAACTAATTATTCAAATATTTTTATTACTTTATATCATACCTTTTGGACCTGAAACCACAGCAGGTCATCCAAAGTATCAAAAGACTTTGATTGTAGCCTAGTTTCCAATAAAAACTTGAGCAAAATACTATCATCTAATGGTATGGACCTAGGGCCAGGTGAAGTGGGCCAAGTGGCCTAAAAGTCCTCTACGTATGACGTCACTCACAAACAATCCGCACCCCCCAACTAATAAATGTTTTCAGAGGGCTTGTTGGGTCTTTTGACACTTCGACCAGGTCCATAACCTGTACAGGAGCGGAGTAATTCCCACGCAAAGCCACGTGCGTTTCGGTGTTTTTTTCAAAAATCCCCTTTCTGGTCGAACGCCAAAGTGTTAAATGTCCTACATAAAAAACTTATCTGAACCTTGAATTTTGCCTCTACAGATCACATGCAATTCTCCACTTTGCCATCAATCAAATCTGTTGAAAATATATCATATTTTTCATCTTGCAATTGGTAAACTGATACACAGTGTACACAATGGCAAGCTGCCACAAACCTTCGATGATTACTTTGTTCCAGTTGCTTCAGTTTACATTCATTTAACTAGGACGGACACCCATGGCAAACATTTCTTGCACTGATTTTCAAACAAGCATGGCAAAGATCGATCAGGCATCATCGACCTAAGATTTGGGATTCAGTTGATAATTCATTACAGCAGTTGTCTTCTATTTAGAAAATGTTATCAAGCCCACCTTATCTCTCAGTATGTGGAAGAAGATGCACCATTTTAGATATCCTTTCCACGGTTGTTGAAATTATAATTATTTTGCAGTTTAACTAAATGTCCATTTTTTTGTCAAATGTATCATTAATGCACAAAAAAGTAAAAAGAAAAAGTTATACCTTTGGGCCATCATACAATGTTTGTAACGAAATCATGCATATCACTCTACTTTGCTTGTATTCATTCTGTGTTGCTGCTGTTTTATTTTCATGCAGTTTCAGAGCACTAAATATGAGCAACCCCTACCTTTGACTCATCAGTGGCAATACCATACCCAAGAAATCACACAGATGATCGTATGGATATCCAACCAGTTTTGATTCTGTATAACTTGCCCCATACAAACTGCTTTTGAGTGTATTTTTGCATGGATGTGAAAAGGTTATGTTAACCCAGACAGAGTTTCATTTTGGCTGGGTTTACATTTTCTCCGTCCAGCTCAGTTCCTTGTGGAACTGGTGCACCCTAATGAGAGAAACCAGTTGGGATCCAGCACTCCCTTCGCAACTGCGTGAATCGTCCTGCAAACACCCTTCTTTGACTGCGTTGCTAGTTATCTTTTACACATGGCCTTTTCATTAACTGAAAACTGTTTTAATGTTAGCTTTTCTAGGGACACCTGATATGATAACCATTCTGGTTTTTTTTCGATGTCTTTGCAGACTGTTTATTTTGGAAACGTAAATGCATTACCTCTCTTGTCGCCGATAAACTGACTTACTTAATCCTTTACGTTGGCCCAAAAGTGTGGTCTTCAATACCAAATTATATTAAGTCTTCAACCACGTTTACCTTTAAATGGAAACTGAAGAAACACCTCCTGCATGATAAAGATATACAATTATGAACTTTTGCAACATTTCACTTATCCAGAACCAAATTCTGTAAATTTTGAATTCTGTGTATTTTGTGTGTATATTTACTTTTTGCATTTTTTATTCCCTGTGCACATCCCATTCTTTTCAACATGAAAGCACACTCCATAGTTTTTTTTCTGGTTTGCTTTGTTTTTTTCTTCTGTACCTCATTAATCTATTTTTGTTACTTTTTTCATTTTATATTTTGTTTAAACATATTCTTAGCCACACCAAATTCTTTTAATTAAAATTGATCCACTCATCTGTGTACATAGGCATGCACTTTCATCTGTACATTTTCTTCGCCATGTTCTGAGTTTGTTTGTTTTCCTAATTGTGCTTATTTCACTCAGATGTTGTTTTTCAACACTTCTGAAAAACTGAAAAACAGGGTTGGTTGACTAGATGACTGCCGTGGTCCCTCACCAATCCTATATGACACAGCACCCTTCTTTGTTTACACTGATCAACCATTGCGTCATTGCATTTTCATTTGCACTAATGTTCACTATTGTGGCTTGTTTGCATAGTGCAATGGTTTCTTGTATTGCTACTGTTTGTTGACTGAGTCATATGAAACAATAAACCATTGTCCATTACATTGAATGTGCGATTCACCATGAATGGGATGTGCGCGAAGAACAACACCCATATACATGTGGTACGAACAAGCAATAATAGAGTGATCTTGTTGGGTAAACTCTATTGATGCTTGCTGCCGCAGTGCGAAGCTTTGCACACATGCGACTCATGCTTTCCAATCGCAACAAATTGGTACTGTGACCAGGATGTGAAGGTCATGCTGTGTGAAACCTTCACAAAAAGAATGTGCGATCGGTGCGGTTCATTGTAAAAAGGAAGGGATGTTGTTGCAACCTCTCGGTTGGTATTGCACGAAGAACAACACCCATATATATGTGGTGCGAACAAGCAATAACAGAGTGATCTTGTCGGGTGAACTCTATTGTTGCTTTCTGCCACAGTGCAAAGCTTTGCACACATACCGCTCGGGCTTTCCAATTGCAACACACCCACAAAAAAATCCAAAACTTTCTATTTTTTTCAAAATCTAAACTAGAATCCTTTCCACATCTTTAGAGGGTTTTAACAACTATCTAGCTCAATCAGTTGGTGAGTTATGGTGGTGCAAAGTGGCACAAATAGCAAGTACAAATATATTGTGCACTGGCACCAAAGGTGTTAACAAAATAATGCAAAAACTAAGTGTGAAACTCTAAAGGGGTTTCAGTGCATCCCTGGTCAAGGGAGAACCTGAGGTGACGGCCTCGTTCGTCTCCCCTAGCATCTTGAAAGAGACCTTGAGCATGTGAAATCGCCCAACATATGTCTTGTTGTGATGGCCACTGAAAGTGTTTATTTGGACCATGTGGGAACATAAATTTATCTTTGACTTCACTTATCAGTTCACCTACTTCTATGATGCTGCCAACACTCCCAACTGAATCATATACATTTTTTACATTTTATATAGTCATTGTTTTTAACTTTGATCACAGAACGTTAGAGATATTCTTTAAACATGGGCTCGCCAGAAAATATAGATCTCCACTTGGTCGTGGAATTTATATATACCATTGAAAAAATTGGTTCGAAATAATGAAAAGATCTAGTTCCATGCATTGTTGTTGACATTTTGTACCTGCTTTATAGAGCAAGTTGCACCTCCTCTGTAGCACATCGCGGCATAAAAAAGCATTTTATGTTTGGGATACGAGTTTGACAAAAATCAACAAATGTTTTGGATTAATATTTGGGTATTTTGCAAACTTCATTTTTTTGCTAGACTAGTGTTCTTCAACGTTTTTGTTATTGTGGAACCCTTGATATACTTTTGCGTTTGTCATGGAACCCCCATTAACAAAAATTAAAAAAGCATGAATTATTTATAAGAAAACCAAATAATTAGTTATTAGATACTTTAAACAGTTATTACAGAAGTTCAAAAACCAAGAAATTTAATGACCCAGTTGTTCTTGCATTTCTTGAGTGTAACTATTACATTCAGAATTTGATCATCCAGCAAAAAGAACCCGTATCTCAAATCTGTGTCATCATTTTGTAACTTTAGCAATTGAATCACATTTGGTCTGCTTCAGAGGTACTTCTTTCGCATTTGAACAACATTGCTCATTATCATCCACACCTTCGCTTTTGTTATTATTTCACTTCACATAAAAAATCTGCTGTTTTGCTTCATCTGGCTTATCTAGATAGTAAAGCGTTTGGGTTTCACACTATTTTTACCCACAAAGGCTGAACAGCAGCTCTAGTGTGTAGTCTACTCTCAGTGTACTCTACTGTGAACTCTACATTGGCAACACCGTATAACTGTGATGCAACAATAGTGTTCTTAGCAACTATCTTCATAACAAAACAATTTTTTTTTCAGCTATTAACTGCACTCAACTTCTTTTTAAACTAACTGGCCTACTTGGAGTCTGAATGCAGCATGGTGATCTAAAAAATTTCATAATGATGCATCAACATACTGAAGCAAGAAATCATTTCCCCTGAAATACAAGGAACCCTTGCAGAAACCCACCACATGCTTTGCTGAACACTCGGGTTCTACGGAACCCCTGTTGAAGAACACTGTGCTAGATGCTTCTTTACAGTTTCACTGATGCCACCACAGCCACATTTTCTGTGTCTTGTCAAAAAAAGTGACCAAGATGTATCTAGGTTGATGTTGGCATAAGTTTAACAAATTCTTAAATTTTATATTGCTTGCATAAACAACTGAAAAGTATAGATTATTTTTACATGCTTGCGGCTTTGCTAACATAGAATATGGCTTCTAGCAACCAACTACCGTATTCATCATCATGATAGAAAGTGTTTATTTTCTATCATCATGATAGAAATTTTGGTTGCAGTGGTGCTTCCTGGAATAACCTTGCCAGTTTTTTATTGGGCCGTTTCCAACAGTTTACTCTCATGTTTGAACATAATAGATTTTCAAAATAAGTAATCTGAAACTTGGAAAAAATCAGTAGTGGCTTTAGGGTCAAGTGTTGTACTTTTTTAGAGTACATGGATGCTGCCTTAATTTTGCTCTTTAAATCTGCCATTAGTGCATCAAGGTAATCAGGATTTTGCGTCAGCTCACTGATTTTATCTACTTATGAATTAAACACAATTGAAGTTTTTTGTTTAAATTAGACTGCAACGTATCTGAAGCACATCAACTTCCACACCAATGACAGAAGCAAAGAATGTTTCCAAATTTTTAACAACATTGCAGAGTTTTTCTCCTGATTTTATTGTGTGCTGGAATTTGGCATATGAACTGTGTCCAAAGGAGACAAAACCAATGCCGAAAGGCTGTCATCTAGCTTACATTGAACTATTGCTTTTTCAACTATTACGCAAGTCCAACCTCAAACCAAGATACTGAAATATTCATTCAACAAATTTAACTGTGCAATGAAAGGCTGAGGCTAATAACAGTGGTTTCATAAACTATATTATAAAAGCTAGTTTTATGCCTTAGTCGGCACACTAAAATCAAAACAAAAGCTGAACAATGTTGTAACAAATTTAGATACATCTTTTGCTTCTATTACTGGTGTGGATGTTGATGTGCTTCAACAAACTTCAGCTTCATCAGTGGGTAAAATCAACGCACACTGAACCCTGTGGTCCAAGTAGGAAGCACAAAGTTTTAGGGGTGCTCCTTTTATTTCACAGTAAAACAATTTTTGAAATAGGGTCAACACAAAAGTTTTACTCAAGTCAAGGAACAGATTTTGTGTTATTAGTAGGGATATTTGAAGTCATATTTTTTCTGTGCTTCAGGAAGCTATGAAATGAATTTCAAAACAAAAATCAAACCCCTATGAAATCTACAACAAAAGTTATAAAGTCCTGTTTTCCACGTTAGGTCACAAAGTCATATTTTGCATATTTTCAACCTCTTCAGTAAGGAAACCATTGAAACAATCTCAAAATATCAGGTGAAACTAGTATATAGCTAGACCTAAGCTGCATACTGAACCTACTTGGACACCTTGCAAATGCTGGGAAAGACATAGGTTAACCATATTATTTGGATAAAATGTAATGCACCGCCAAAAATGCAAGTTCTTGCTACCCCAAAGAAATAAACCAGTGTCTATGCTTGTTTTCAATATACTTCAAACCAAACATGTTTTGAGCTGTTTATCTTAGTGGGCTTCCAAAGCATGGGCTCCCATCTTGTATCCCTATTTTCGCTGGTAATGCTTCTTTGTACAGTAGTTGCATGTTCTAACTCAGTCATTTTTGTTTGGTCATATCAAGTCATATTTTCTGAAGTATGAATTCATATTATCAAGATATTTTAAGTAATAAAAAATTGGCCCTAGTTACAGTTTGTAATTTTTGTTTCAAACTATGTCTTCGCAGATGGCAGCAATTGATTGTTCAGTGGATTGATTTGGGAAAAAAACATATTGCTGTGGGCTTACATTACAATTAATTGAAAAGAAAGAGTACAATTTGCAGTAAATCATTTATCAAATACATACAGAAGGTTCGAAGCTTAGATGTTCTTCTATGATCAACTTGGAATGGTTGTTTAAAGGATGGATATAATTTACTGCAAATTGTATAACTGAATTTGATGATAGCAGACAGTCTCAGCCATGTCAAATTGTCTTGCATAAGGTTACTGCCCAGGAAAGAGAAGATTGCTACCATGAAAGTTAAAACCTACTCGATCACTTGCGATTGCCCACAGAGGTTGTGCACTGTCAAAATTTTAATTGTATGATGGAAAACATCTGGAAGATATAGAGAACTTGTATACGGAGCTGACCAGTTTTCTGCTTACTGATACTTCCTTTGCCATTAAACAACATGTGGAAGAAAAGCAGGTAAATTTAACATCCCTGGCCAAGGTTGATAAAAACCTGTTTTTTGAGAAAAAAACAGCTCACGCTGGTTTTTTGAAAAAAAAATTAATTTTAGGTTTTTGTTCTTTTTTTAAGAAAAACACAAAAACCCCATTCTGAATTGTTTTTATTGCATCATGCAATAGCACCATTTTTAAAATTACATAATAATAACTTGTGGTGCAAATTATGGCATTCCAAATTACGGGTAAAGAAATTTATCCCGTCTTTGTTTTCGCAAAATATTGTTGGTCAGTTCACTCAAAGATGGTAAAGCTTGGCCAGCATGCGCACAGCAGAGAAAAGCCACTCCCACACAACCTCTGCAATTTCATGTCAAATTTATGTGCACACCCTGCTAGTTAAGCAACTACAGAGTGGGTGTTTTCAACATATGATATGAAATTGTCCAACATCTGAAACAGTTTCGATGCAGAGAAGGCAGAAAAATTAGTGAAAATATACCGATTTTACAGAGCTGAAGAAGATAACCAGTAGAATTTATTCAAACTGTTTTAAAAATATTTTCTTTTATTTCAAGTTTCATTGCTGTTCATTTTGTTTAATCAAAGAAAATTACAGTTACCTGTGCAAGTGTGCTGCTTATTTTACTTTCACTTCACAGTAGATTTTTCAGAGGAAAAATAAAGAGTGGGTTTTATTCGTTGTCTTTTGGTGCGCTTTTTAAAAATACCCATGTGGGTTTTTTGGGTTGGGTCCAATTACATCAACCCTGTTCCTGGCTGGAACTCAGCATTCAAATCAAAACATCAAATTACCAAGGCAGCCTTCTGGGTATGAGTAAACTGCAATAGGTCCAAACCTTAAATCTCATTAATATAACGGCATCTTACCATTAGGCTAGTGGGGGACCTAACTAGAAAACCACCTGGTTGGGTCTATACTAGATGTGTGTCAGGCTTGTGCAGAATGACATGCAGTTATTTTCAACTACCACAAAACTGTGTGCATGACATTTACGACTAAGAGAAAAAAGCACGGTCATCCTGTTACTGACACTGAGTGGACGATGTAAAATCTGCAAACAACAGCAAATGTTTGGGGATTGTACTAGATCAGCTATGTCCAGGCCATGGGCTGCCTGCAGCCAGTCAAGGGTTTTGTGCAGCCCAGTTTAGGTTTTCGCTGTAGTAAAAGTATCCTACATACTGACAACCTGTCCTCATCTCAATAACCTTGGACTTGACATTTTTGATGCAGGTGATCCTCATTGACACTTTGTCATGTCTGTTACCATTGCAGTTAGGATTGGAACACTTTCAATATATTAGTTTAAACTAAATGTAGTTTACTAAGATCAAAGTAAGCCATTCAATGTGTGGCCCACAATAATATGTCATGCAATGTGCAGCCCTGGTCAAGACAGTGACATACTTTTTGGCTGAGTAAGCTATTTAGGTTGGACATAGCTGTAGTAGATACTGCGCTATCAGATGACAAAGACATTACAGAGACAACTGCAATATCAATATTGTGCAGCAAACAAACTGCAAGCTTCTTTTTCCTGATGTTCAAATGCAGTAAAAATGTAGCTTTTTGTTCCTTCTGTACATCCATGTCTGCATCAGAATTATGGTATAATTTCAGGAAGGCATGCATGCAGATATTGCGTGTGGCCTATAATTTTGGGTGCAGAGCTCTATACAACCTGCTGTGGCGAGCAAGTGTTAGTAATCATTGGGTTCAATGCAACATTCCTACCTTTGAGGCCTTATTGATAAAAAATGTGTACCTTTTTGTTAAATGATGCAGAAAGTCTAACAACATACGGTTGCATGCTTTGGTGCAGTTAGATTGTTTATATTCGTCCTTACTCTTTGAACACTACAACTGCATTTTGCTTCGTGAGTGAGTGCTCAAACGTTACGGTGTTTGTTTGAGAGTGTGTGCATGCCACAATACTTTTGTACATCACCTGGCCTTGACCAGGATTGGACTCAGTGTATAAGGACTTTTTATGCAGGTTAAATGGTTATGTTGACAGTGTGTTTGTGTTATGATTTCATCAAGCAATATCATTCAAAATATATTGAGTAATAAAGAATGCCTCCAAAATGCCTTCTCATGTATTGTCATAAAAGCACTGAAGTACTTGCTGAAAAAATTGCAGCTGTTACCAGTAAGTAACATTGTTAGTGTTCATGTTCCAGATATGATTAATTTATCATGTAATGGCCCATGAGCTGTTGTTGTTATACTGGCATGCATATGATGCTAACGGAATGTGAATATTGCCTATTTGTCATATTCCTTTTTTTGTTTCCTGAGCAATGATCCCAGCATGTTGAAGTTGTCAGTTTGCCACCTACTGGACATAATCTTCCACATAATTGGCTTGTTGATTTCAATTTCAGTCAAAGACAAGAATTGGCAACTCAATTCTCCCATTATCATACAATAGTACCCTAGCAGTGGTAAAACTAATCGAAAACTTACTATCTCTTTGAAAACTGCATAGAGTCCTTTTCACTCTGTGGTTAATTGTTAGTAAAACGATTAACAATAAACTTTGTTTATGAGCTATTGCTTTTTAAACAGTAGGAAATTATTGCCAGTTTGCATATACGCAAAACACTCTTAAATGTTGCAGACATTTCCTTCATGTCGTATCAAGGCTTGCTTTAAACAGATGTGAACAATTTGCTGTTTCTGTATGGAGCATTTCTGCCTGGAAAATCCCTCCAAAAATTTTCGATTTTCAACAACTGATTTTGTCATGAAATAGGCCGCTACAATCTTGATCCTCTTCTGCATGGGATATATTTCTTCTTGATCCAATGAAGCTGGGAAATAAAAATTTGGAGCTCCAACTATGATTTTCCTCCTGGATAACAGAAATCTGGCTTATTTTGATATAACACGATAGTGACAATAAAATGGATACATCTTTTTGGACCCTGTTAAAACAAATTAGTTTCTTTTTTCATCCATCAGACATACATTTCTTGTCCATTTGGCGTCGCAATGAATTGTTTTCATTGTGCTTTTTGGTAAGGCAGTCAGACATTTGGGAAAAAGGCAACAAGTTTCAGCAATTGACATATATGCTACAATTAAAACTTTTTGCTTCAACCCTCAGTTTTTTGTTTGTCAATTAAACAATACTAGGCTTTGCCGATGAGACTTCTCTGCATTACTTTTGCAACAAAACTTTTCTTTTATGATGATTTTTGTAGGAAACAAGGACCAAGTATTAAAGCTAGAGCTCAAGAAAGATATTGAATGGAATAAATTCCCAGATGGCTTCCCAAATTTATTTGTGCAAGTAAGTAATCTTTGATTGTAAAACATGCTGCGTATGCTAAGATGGTTCAAGGGTGTTGTAAGCAGAACTTATTTGAGTACATAATGTAAAATTTCAGTTTGTTCAAATATGTAAGTCATTGGGAGAAATCCATGATACATTAGAGTGCAGCTTGTTGCACCATGAACATACCCTATGCCATTTCCAGTTTGTTGTTTTCATAGCATGGTTAACAGTACATTGAAATACAACTCACTGTTTGCACGTGTTTTCCGTTGTAATAAAATCAGCGGAAAGCATGTAAATTGTAAGCAAAAAGAAACGTGTCGAGTTACAATCTTTAGTGCCCTAAGTTTGACTTTTTCTTAACTGGTTGCATTTTTTCATGCTACTAGAACAGCAACTACTGCGTTGGAAGGCATGTAATTCTGCTGGGAAGTTTCCATTCTCCTGAGCTTATTTTTGAGCAGATTTCATTGCTGTACGTTCTGCCACGTCTTTCTATCAAGTGAGGCATGTGTGCATGGTGTTCATTAGCGGAGGCTAGTGTAAAGGAGCTGATATTCCAGTACTCCTCTGGGTTTGGGTGTTTTTATGTTTTACCAAAGTCTCTGCTATCAGTGACAAAGTCATAGCAAGAATTAACAAGCATTGTGGTTGCCAAAAGGGTGGCACATACAGTACTTGGCGTATCTAAATTAACAAAGACGTATTTATCAGACGTGGCACCAAATAACCAATGGTTGTACTTGTTGACATTGCAAAGATCTGTTGTTTGTCACAGGTCCTTAACGCTACTACTTCCCTACTTTCCTACTGGTACAATGGAAAGGGTTGACACAGAAGGTCAAGTGGCCACCGCAGCAACAATGGCACGAATGCTGTCGTCCATTCCGCTGTCAGCAATGGGGCCCGCTCGCGTGATGATCTTTGACATACACGCCCTGCAGGTTAGCAGACGTCTGTATTTTTTCCTCATAACGGGGGGTTGCTTGATGCATATTTCTGTACTTTTCGATCACATTGCAAGTTACTGTCAACAGTAGCAGTGATGACATTGGTGAACTGTAAGAAGTTACCTTTTCATTGTTTTGTTGCTGTGGAGTATTTACAATGTACAGTGTATATTAAGTGAACATTGTAACACCCCATCGCCTAAATAACAAGTACCTCATTTTGAGACAAAAATCTTATATTCCTACAGGAAAGATTTTTCTTCACTGATAATGTTCTCCCCAACCTCTGTACGGCAATCCCACATTTTTTGAAGCATCTCGACCAACTCAAGGCGCAAAACGAACCGATTACTATCGCTTTTCCTGATGAGGGAGCGCACAAACGGTTCAGTCCTCACTTTGCGGAGTACCCGATTGTTCGATGTATAAAGCGTCGAAACGGAAAAGAAAGGTTATGCTTTTCACAGAACGTTTCATACCTTGTTGTTTTCAATAGTTGCTTGCAAAAAGAAATATGAAATACGACGGAGTTTTCACTTCGAGGCGCTGGTTGTTTTTGCACAATTCCGCATCTTTCTTATCTATTTGACGTAGGAAAACTATTTAAAATGGCTTTGGACTCATCGTGCAAATGTGAAGAGAATCGCACCAGCTTAGGGTTACCATATCTGAAGAGGCAAAATTCCTGGCAGTCTCAATGGCTACTTTGCGTGAGAACAAACAAGCGCTATCGGCATTTTCAGTATGTTCTAGCAACTAGGCCTACCAATCCATCGAATACCGGATCACTTTACGTAAAATTATTGTGGACCTGGAAGCGTCCAAAGAAGTAAAAGTTGAAGTTCTTATCTTCACATTACATACACACTGTTTCAAGTTAAATGTAATTTACTAATCGTCAAATTCTGGACATTGTAGCATTTTTTTTAATTATTTCCGGACACAAATTTTAACACCGAAATTCCGGACGTATGGCAACCCCACACTAGCTTTTCTGCGGTAGTGCAATGGGTCTCCTGAAGAACGTTGACGAGTGCCTTGTTTTTGTAGACTAGCTGGTCGATGACGTTGGTCTTGCTTGTGAGCCCCTCAGTGTTCAGCTTCCGTATGCTGGTTCTTCAGTCATCTTCGGCAGCATCGCGCCTTGTAAAGGACGTATTCCTACCCAGCTCGTGCCGAACACATCGAGCAGTGGTTGCCTTCGTATCAGAGGTGATCACGGAGCCGAAGTGTTCTCCGGCCGGAGTCTGCGATTTTTGCCGGAGTAGGAGTTGGAATTTCGAGTAAAAAGCGGAGCAGCAGTGAAATTTTCAGTTTTTACAGGAGCCGGATAATAACTTTTATTAAATTTAAATATTCTCCAACAGGCTAAATGTTAGATTAACATGCTGGCTTTATTATCTCTCTCGAATTAGGACAGTGAAAATTCATTGCAGGCTGGTCAGGATGAACGAGGGTGGCAGACTGGCGGACCCTGTCCTGCCTGGCACATAACCAATGCTCAGCTACTGTACCATAGGAATATTTTTTGTATTTGTGGATATGTCAGTTACTGGACGTTTTGATCTCTGCGCTGTGTCAAGTTTGAGGCGGTATTCACAATTTGTTATTTCAGTGAAAAGCACAAGACAACAGTGTATGACCTTTACAATGCAACAACAGCAGTGCAGTTTCAGCCAAGCCAGTAGAAATGCAGTTTAATTTTATGGTATTCCTAAACATGCCATTATTATTTTGCAGTTATGTTCACAATGTAACAAGCGAGATAATTTAATTGTGTGAATAAGGTGGCGCGAAGTGTTTTCGATGTAGCCTATGTGGCTTTACTTGTGGAGGCTGTAAGTGAAAAGGTAACAGTGGTTCTTGTTTCATTGTCCTTGTGCCTAAAACACAAACAGTTAAATGAAAAATTTAAACAAGCTTCGGTTCATGTTAGAATTGAAAGAGTTGGACGAGATTTGGTTCATGTGACAACAAGATTTGATTCTATTTCTTGGTTTCGAGGTTGGTGGTGTCTATTTTGCCTTCAGTTGAACACGATTGGTTGAAGTGGTCACATGACAATGCGACACACTAAGACACAACGAGTTAGGGTTAGAGTTCAACCAGAGGTGTAGTGGGGTGGGAACACCTTTTTTTGGTGCGCATTAGTAACGTTACTTTAATATTTAAATATTTCATTTCAATTTCTACGTGTGGCGCCTGGAGCATTATACATGAATAAATGACAGGTTATCTCGTGTATGGCACCGTAACAGATTTGTGTAATTACTGTTTGTGACATCAACAATGGTATTTGCGTACTCCGCTTTTTTCTGATTGTTTGCATTTATCGTAACTCTGCTGTCTTCGTTTTAGAGGAATAATTAGCCTTGAAGTTTTCAGGCCGTTGCGGACTAGGTAACAGCTTGCTTGAGCGGATTGCGAAAACTGAAGGAGCTCTTTGCGTGTAAGGACATCTGAGCGACATGTGGTGTTGGAGTTTGGCTTTAACCTAAATCAGGGATGTAGTGTGGTGGGAACGGCGTTCCCACACCTTTTTTAGCACTACACCCCCAAGTTTAACCTACAGTTCATGCAATACAGACAAGAAGCCACTAACTGCTTTCCAGCACTAAAACCATGGTATGACTTGTCCATATTGGGTAAGCAAAATAGCTCCAGCAGTGCTTTTGCATCATGAGGTAAAATAGACACTGGTCCAAGCTTTCGGAGCGCAAACATGAGTCGGGCTGAAAAATTCCAATGAGCTCCGGAGCAGGAGCTGGAGACACTATTTTGGAGCAAGAGTAAAAAAGCGACTTCGATCACCTTCTGTTTCGTATCGATAGGTCTAGTAAGCATTTAGGAAATGTCGCAACAGAGAGCAGGCCCGTAGCCACGAGGGGCATACTGAGGCAATACCCCCCAAACAATTTTTGTAACCCCTAAATTTCGTTGTACCCAGAGATTTTTCTTAAATATATAGTAAAAACAAAAATCCTGCCCTCTAAAAATGTATTTTGACCCCTCCAAACTGTAAAACCTGTCTACGGGCCTGACAGGGAGGCCACTTGTAGACACGTGTCATCCTCTCCAAAGAGAGTCGCAAAGCGTTTGTGACATGTGCCTGCTCAATTGTCGATCGAAATGAATATATAGCTTGCTCTGAGCCAAAACAAGAGTTTTCAAATTGAGTTTTTGATTTTCAAAAATTGCCTAACCCTGAAGGCAAAAAGCTGAGTGAGACTATTCGCGCGGGAAAATCCTAGGCGTATGACGCAGCATGTGTCTTTCCGTGAGTTTGTGTTGATTTGCTCCAACAAATGAGTGATCAATTTACGGCTAGAAGCCTTAAATGTGCTCTGCAACAAAAAGAAAAGGTGATTAAATAAAGGCGTGAAATCTACGTAAAAATTAGTTGAACTTATATTTCGTCATGTTATTGCTTTGAAACTCTGTTTCGTTTGGTGTGATATGAGATTGGTTGCACATTTTACATAATCAAATACTTTTATCTTTACTACAATCTATATTGTGTGCTGAAACCTACACATGTGTTGAAGCGGAAACGTCGTGAAACCATATATTTTGGTGAAGAGTTGTGCGGTCGTTGGTTGAACTCGTAATTGACTGTAACTGCAGTACTTAAGCTTTGGTAAGATTTTTTGTCAGCCGTTCTGTCCTAATGATTCAGTACACATGATGTGCTTATTTGCCGTTGTGAAAACCTAGTTCCTTGCCAGTGTGCGGCATAGCTTGGGGACATTTTGTTTTATAGAGAAGTTACCATCGTAGATGGAGACCCTGACGGTCGTCATGTGGTCATTGTCGACGACTTGATCATGACAGGAGGTACAGTTCTGGAATGTGTAAATGTAATGAAGAAAAATGGTGCTGTTAAAGTCAGTGCTTACGTCACCCACGCGGTTTTCCCTCAGGAATCTTGGAGAAAGTTTGTCGGCGGTGAGTTAAGCACGTCTACAATCTGATTTAATTTTGTTTCGAATTCTTATAGAGTACAGTACGTCGAAAAAAGTTTACCTGCACTGAAACTGATTGACTGTCGCCACCGCAGTGTTCTCAGCTGTATTAGTTGAAGTGAGTGACTAAAGCTTTGTTTAGATAAGCTTCGAGAGCAAAAGCTGCCTCGTACACCAAAAAACAAAGATAAAAGGGATAGAGTTCTGTTTAGGTTCCACGGAATGTGTTCAACCTGAGGCGCATGTTTAGTGCATTGCCACGAAAATTGGCGTAGAGATAGTGTTTAGCAGGAAGATGTGTTGTATGAACTTTAATTTCTTACAATTGTTGCTTTCATTGTGCAGAAAAGCTTCGTATTAGTTGCATCGGCTGGGGTCTTTTTCTGATATAAACGTCGTTAGCTCGTTATCGAACATCGCGCAACAAGCTTACAATTATTTCATGCTGTTTGATCTCAATTTAACTTTTGCTGAAACAGATTGTTCGTGTTATAACTTTGCAAACATTAAAGCAAATGTTTGCGAGGTTTCTAAGTTAGTCATTTGTGCAAATTTTTGATTCGTTACTCGGTTGGTAGTTCTACCCGTGAGGTTCGTAAAACAGTCTTCTGCCGTCCTGGATCTAGAAATTTTAAGATTCGTATCCTTTAAATGATCTCCTGGTTCATTAAGTAGAAAATACATAGAAGCACAAACGAATATGTGGAAGCCGAGATTCGCCTTAGGCTTAGCCCACTGCTGCGCATGCCTTGCATTGTTTCTCTTCGCTGCCAAGCGGAAGTACTGGGAAGCTTGTGGAAACTGGTGCGTGCCTGCAGCCACGTCCAATGGAACCTGTTCATCTTGCTGGTGCCGTGTTGTGTTTTTCGCTTTTGTGTGTTTCCTAAAAAGCGGATTGGCTTTAGTGCTTATCTGCCCGACTGGACAACTGAACATTTGTTTTTCATTACTTTGAAGAGCAGATGTACAACTGTGACTACTTTCAGTCACCACAGCATATAACAAACACTGCTTAATATGTAGCCTAAACAAAACGTATTTGCTAAATTTGAGTAAGATATGACAGGATTGCAAGTTGTGGAGCTAGAAATAAAAATCGTTGACCTGTGAGATAGACGAGTTTTGGTATATCTAACGATTCTATGCCATTGTGACAAGCGCACCTGCTGTAAAACAGTGTCCCCTGCTTCTAAACAGCGCATTGTCCGCAAAGTCATTGTAAACCAGTAGACTGCCTGTATCAAAAGCGAACCCGCCCCCAAAAGGAGCTCAAATACATTCTTCTTGCTGATATTCTTTTTCTTCAGGTTTGTAGTGTGTTCTTTATAGGGGGAGAGAGGCGTTTGGTGCAAGGTGGTTCTTCGCAAGTTCTATTAAGCGCATACTGTCATAAAGCGATTTTGGGGTACTGGGATTGAAGAATGAGACAGTCAAAAAGCTTGTACTGGTTGCGTTTATCTAAATTATAGATAACTGTATTATAGATACGGATTATTATAAGCACGGCATTTCTTACTTAACGAGTCAGAGGGACGTTTTTGTAGTTCGTCACAGCATTTCATCACTACTCGTCGACCGTTTCCCTGATTAAAAACAACGAAGAATTGTTCAAGATTGAAAATGTGGTAATTTGCTTTGTATCTAGGAACCGTTGTCCGGGATTAGCATTGCAGCAGACTTCGAAACAAACTCGCCTGATTTAATTACGGGCATCAGTAGGACTTCCTCAAAGGGAGAAATATTACAGAAGTTCACGAGTCTCGTGTTAAATTATTAAGTAACGCATGGAACTGGAAAATCATTTTCCAGGTGTGTCGAGGAAATTTGAAGTATAGTTTTAAAAGCACGTATCTTTGGAAGATACAGTATGTTTAAAAACGCAAAATAAGTCATTGCGAAAAAGTGGTCCATTTTGTGACCTGATAACTCTTTGCCCGCTGTTGAAATTAATCTGAAAACGCAAATTTTGAAATAATAGTGTAGGAATACCTCAGACAATGTTTTGCAAGACAGTTGCTTCAGTGTTTGTCAATACACCACTGATTTTTTTAAATAACTAGCTCTGAGACAGACGCTTTCACGAATTGGGGAGATTTAATTCATTTGGTATTACGGCACTCCAGCCAAACAGTGCACTTCTCAAAGGAAAAAGTGTGTAATGAAAAAACTGCAGTTAGGAAAGGGACCTGCGGCACTACAATGGTATGATTTTGAGCTTCTTTGGTTCAGTAGTTGTGAGCTTCTGCGTAATGATATGTGGTCGTATACAATTCTTGATGGTGATAATGATATACCTGGGAGTAAAATGCCCTGAAAACTTTAACCGGTGTAGGGCTCGGTGTAACACATAGAGTTAGGTTGATGAGGGTTTAGGTGTGCCTCGAGTGTTCGCACAATTATCCGTTTTGCTTGGTTAAGTGTGTTCACAATTCTACGTTTCGGAATATAAATTACGGGTAGGCATCTGGCACAACTCTCACGATGGCTTACAAAAAATGAAAGCAGCAGAAAAACATAGCGTTCGCGATAATATTATTGCTGCCCACCAAGGCTGAAGGGCTAAAAGATCCTTGTGTAGCCGAGACCGGCAAATGCAAGCACACTGGGTAAAAGTTAAAGCTCACAAATTTCGACAAACTAGGGGTGAAGAGTGCTAATCAATAAACGAGGCGTTCAGTACTTCCGTGTAGAAATAGAATTATTGCTTCTATTTTTGTGATTTTTCTAGGCAGTTATTCATCGACCAATGCTGTGGTGATAGTAAATCACTTGCAACGTACCGAACGTTGCTTTGGTCACGTTCGCAAATTCAATTTAATTCCATGCGTTAGCCGTCGCTGATGCGAAAGCATTTGCGAGGTACTCATGGTTTGGACGGGACTGGCTTGATGCCAATTTTTAGTAAGACTTCTTTAGTCAATCACTCTTCAAAGTGTGCCATGCAATTATTATCTTTTAATGAAGGTAGTGAGCGAACATAGTAAGATACAATTATTTTACGTTGGTCCTCACGGTCGTGATTTGCCAGTTTCACCATTGGGGCAAGTGTATCCTCTGAGGCGCGTAAATGCGCAGTACCACCAGAACACCTGCGCAGTAAAGTCTCATTCTCGCGCACTTGCAACATTCCGAAACATGGGACAAGCACAAAAACAGGTTGACGCTATTTGAATCAAACGCGTGCTTTGTTCATATTTAGATAAGACTTTATACTTATTCTTCATTTAGCACTCTGCCAACTCAGCCTTAACATATTCATGCTCGCTGACAAGCATTTGCTCAGTGTAAAATTTTCTAAGAGAGAACACTGATTGGGGCTAATTTGATACTGCGTTTTAGGCAAAAGTAAATATTTTTTCGTTAGACCTAAACTTTGATATTGTATTGGAGTTGTGCCGACATTCTTGAAATTTCACAGCACACCATTCAGTGAAAAAGGTTTTGAGTAAGTTTATGCAAGGTAGGTAATAAAAAAGTTAGTTAACGCTTTTTGGAGTGTGGGTGATCAGTATTGAAATTTTGTTTCAAGTGAAGCCACGTATTTAGGGTCTAAAATTTGGAACTATATATCAATAACCACTAAAAACAAAACATTTATCCAATTTCAAAAGCTTTACTATGATTACCTATTAGAGAATTACACTTAGTTTTGTTCTCACACATGCACTGATATTGGCTTAGGAAACTGGTTGAAAACAAAATACTGTGTATATGTGCTAGATGGATTTTGAAGTAGACAATGACTGATAATTATTGTCTGATCTTATATTGCTTTGACATTGACACTTTGTTTTTGTTTATATCTGAACGATGACGTCCAGTCTAGGTTTATGTACACTGAAGCTTGTTGGACGTGTGTCTCATTTTTCATTTGTTTGGTTGTATGTCGACTTCGGGTTACTGAAATGAGTTGACTAGGCTTAGGTACTGTGTTATGTTGTCAAGGCCTTGTAAGACTTGCATGTGTGGAAACAGTGTTTCCAAAGACAATTGGGAATGGACTTTTAACAGTGAAAGTGTTTCCAAAATATATTTATGTGAAGACCGTTGACAGCCTAATAAATAACTGTCTTTACTATGTCAAATATTTGTTGTGGTAATGAGCTTGGCTGTGAGCTACCGTTGTTTTCCTGGGCGGCGCTGGGTCGCGATTTTGATTCTTTTGAGAAGTACCACGTATTTTTGATTGATGACCCTGCTGTGGGAGTGGCTGATTCATAGGCTGAGGGTTGCGGATTGCTGCAGTTATAAACTGGTTTTAATTTGGTTGGACTCAGTGTAATTTTTTCAACTGTTGAATATGTGGTGTTGTTAACTTAGTGCAACGTCTCTAATAATATTTGCATATATTTGTTTTTCGCTGTGGTGTTTTATTTGTATTTTATTGTTTTGCATGAACTTGTGGGGCAGTGACTTAAGTGACAGCTACAGCCGTCTCTTCCTGTCCCTGTATTCCTGATGAAGTATTCTGTGCTTGGTAGGGATGCAGAAATAAACTGAACAGAACAACTGAACTGAAGCCACTTAACGTGTCAACATGACCAACGCCCACAGTACTTCAAACGGTCAAATATGGATTACAGTGATGCTTGTAGTCTTGCATCATTGTAATCCATATTTGACTGTTTGAAGTACTCACCTGTCGTATAAGCACTTGTCATCCACTCATTCTTGTATTTCGTTTCCTGTTAAAAATGATTTACGCAACTTTGTTTTTATCCGAACATACTGCAACGCAACCACGATGTGTTTGTCTGCAGAGGACGACCGTAGTAGTTCCTTGGACACGTTTTGGATCACTGATTCTCTTCCCCATGCGTCGGAGCTGTCTAAGCACAAGCCGTTCAAACTTCTATCCCTTGCTGAGAGCATAGTTGAAGCGCTTGAAAGAGTAATTGTTATGGACTGAATATACATTAACACGTGACCGTTGTGCAATTCATCAAAGTTCTACTCCCTGTTATATATTCGGTCAAAATCCTGGTATTTCAACGTTTGCCATCGGCTTTAGGCCCATTTTAGAAATTGATATCAAAATTTTCGTCTCTTGATGTACCTTGAAAAAACCTTACGTTCGCTTTTCGAAACACTTCTTTGTTAATTACTCTAGCTTCCTATACATTATGCAGCTCATTCGTGTTCTTTCTTTTTTCGTATTTTTTGCTATTCACAACAAGACTGTGGCGCGACTGGCAACACTAAAACTGTATAATTTGCGCTTTCGTTATGTTGGTCACTTTGCAATAGTTAAATCGGGTGTCGTGTGCAGGGCCAGGGTTATCTGACAGACCTTTTTGGTGAGTTTCCGGTGTCACTGTCGTTTTTGCTATTGGGTTGGCGTATTATAACTTTCTTACCTGGTTATGTTTTAGGAATGCCTCAAGTTATCTTTAAAACTTTAAAAACAAATCGACGCGCCCACTTTCTGCCAGAGGCGGAGCCACGAATGTTGATTGGGATGTGAAATTTAGGGATCAGAAACTTGAGTCGAGTAATACGCAAGCCATTCCCAATTCTACTATTTGTTAGTCTTATTCCAGCTTGATTTTTCCGCAAAAATAGTTTTTCATTGAAAGGGCAGTGAAGAACAAAAAATTGAAAAAACACGTCAGCGTTTGAGGTTAACAAAATCATATAATTGTTTTTGTGGTTTCGTTTCAGGGGGAAATTTCGTGTACTCGCCCTCTCAACCAGCAGCGGTGCTTTACACAGCTGCCCCTAAAAATACATGACCTGTTTTTATTCGGAACTTTCTTTCGTTTGTTTTTAGCGACTTTTTCTCAGAGAACCCCTCCACCGGTGTCTGGTACGTTCTTATCACAGCCCAAGCCCCCCGACTGCGCCTATGCTACCAACCATTGTGCTAGAAGTGCATCCACCCTCTCGATCAAACGTGCAGGTCGTTTTACTTTATGCGCAAAAATCATTTATTTGTGTTAACGTCGGTAGAGGATAGTTGTTTAAATAAGAAAGCTGGTTATGTGTACTTGACGCGCTCAGTAGGCTAACTGTATCGTGTACCATCGTTGCGACGTCTGCTGTGACCGATCTCTTGCTGGCAAAGGTGTGATATCGATGCAGAACAAGACGGACTCAATCGCAAGCCTTTCTGCCAACTTAGTTGAGGGTTGAGAATTATGCTATCCCGAGTTTCTCAATACTTTGCTAGACCCCAGCAAGATTTCCAACACCTCCCTATAAATTTCCATTACTGATTGGTAATAGCTCATTCATGCATTTTTGTGACTCATCACGAAAGAACACAAATGCAACCAGAGGAAAAAGAATAACATCGACGAGCAGAAATTAATTGCCTGCGATTGAAAATATAAAACATCAAAAACTTCAGGCAACAACCTGACGTGTTCTAACATTTGAATCAAAAAGGGTTGGCGAAAGACTATCGGACAACTGTTCAGCCAGCTCTAGCTTTTCGGTGGGTGGAGGTCTGAGTGTCAACGTTACGTTTCGGACATTTGCTGCTCGAGTCATGGGTAGTGAGCTGTGAATTGCAGAATTTGTTTTCTGCCTTACGACCTCGATCTGTAAGTAGTATTAATCTGAATCCTGCCCTGTAGCTTCGCACTCCTATGAAGCACTCGCAGTTACACAAGGTCCAGTTGGTATTAATGGAACGAGAGCTTGCAGTAAACGCATGTTGCTTGACATAAATCGAGGACCACGAATTCTTCAGCTGCACAGTACGTGCGTCGAAAAGCGAAAAAGGTAGACGACTACCGGTGAAACCAAAACAGCATGTTACCGGCATCGGCTGGTATCCGGTCCTAACCGCTACACAGCCCCATGATCGTCCGCAGCGGGGAGGCAAAATGGGTATTCCCCCCTGGAAATTTGGAACCAAAATTTTCTAGTGAAGCGGAAGTCAGCAGCTTCATTCCGATTGAGTGATTTAATTCTTGTAATTACAGTGTATTTGTCGGAATGATATTCATACTGCACAAGAGCCAGGTTGACTGTTCTGGTGTCATGCAGTGATCAGCTTGTAGTTCATTCATGTCCTTTCCTTTGCCAGATCTACAGTCAACTTCGGTTAATCCGAATCTTCGCCAATACCGGATAAACTATGCACTTTTCACATCTCGTAATCCGGATTTTTATCCACTTGCACGTTGTTGTGTTCTTAAAGTGCATTCACTGGTCTCTAGGAAAGATTCGGCAGCTTCAGGCGCAACGCAAGAGTGCGCACGCTCACCAACGAACGTTTAGAATTATCATTACATTGACCGCAACTGCGTGCAAATTCGACTAATCGTAGAGATGACTCTAACGTCACACACTGGCATAGCATATCACGTTGAACGTAACGCTCTTCGCCTAAACCGGATAAAATCGTCGGTCAAATCGAATCCGAATTAACCGAGGTTTACTGTACTTTTTGCCAAGGGGCCAAATCTAGTCCAGAAAAGCGCCAAATTCTAAGACAAGAGGCTAAAAAAAGAGCCAGCCATCAGTGGCGTAGCAAGGCAAAGTGCCGCCCGGGGCCGACCATAAAAGTGCCGCCCTTTTCACCCCTCAAATTTGCTTACAAAAATTTTAAATGGAAGTTCATGTTTCATGCTAATTTAAAGATATAAGGATTAATAAAGCATCTTCAAAATCGCAATCAAACACTAACAAACAGCAATGTGTCTTGTTTTTGATTGTCGATTATGGTTCTTGCTTTTTCTGCTCGTCGCCATCTTTCCAGGGGCGTCGCCAGGGGGGGCAGTGTTGCCCGTCCCTCCCCATTTGAAATCGGTTCCCCCCCATTTCACGTTTGGCCCACCGGTTGTTGCACACATCCAATACGGTATTTTGAAAATGTTGGCCCCCCTGCTGCTAAATCCTGGCGACTGGCCTGCATCTTTCCCATCATTAATTTTTCTATTTTTTGCTTTCTTTGCATAGGCATATACGAACCACAAATGTTTCGTCAAACTTTCCTCCCTGTTGGTTTTTAAATCTCCGGTAAGCTCACTTCATGACATTTTAATAGTTTACTCATTCCAGGGGATCAAAGGGAAAAATTAAGGGATGTGATGGCGGCATACGTACCTGACAAATGGAAACATTCATGTATGTTAAATTTCGTGTAATATCCCCGTCTTTAACTAAAAATAGTATATATATACCGCGTATAGCAGGCTATAAATCAATCTGAATATGATCGTAGTGGTCTAAAGAACGTTTCATTGTACACTTCACGTTTAAGTAGTGGTTTAATCCTCTTTAGAATATATGGAACACTTCGAACGTTGACTCTGTGGGCACTTGCGCAGAGCCCTCTGAAGGTGCAGGGACCCATTTTGAAAAAATATTTTAAACACGTTTAAAAAATGCTATGGTTGAGAAGCGCCTGCTTGCAGTCTTCATCGTGACCTGCGCACTTGACCTAGCTGTTGTGTTGGACCTCTTCCAATTACACGTGCATAGTGTTATTCCTTGCCTTTGTTTGTTACCAACAGAACCATCACCAGAAGGACTCCAATTGGGAGACTACGTTTGTGCAGGTAAAACTGACATTCAAAAATTTGACAAAAAATCCACTGATTTATAGTGTTTCATATTTCAATTTTGGGGGACTTGTAGGTTTTTGGGGGGACTAATCCAACCAAAGCCCCGTGGCGACGGGACTGGTTACCAACAGACGTCTATTTCGAAAACTGTATTACCAAACCATGCCAGCTGGGACATAGGCCTTTTGGATGTTCAGCAGTGATAACAACGTCTTGCGTTTTGACGGTTTATTGCGATGAACAAGTTTATTCAGAAGACACATTGCCAAGCTGTACAACCATTTCGATTAACGCTCTTTTCAATAAAAGCGTTAACAACAGTCATATCTAAACATATCGTTTACCCTTGCGTTAGGTTTTCAGACTAAGGTTCTTGCCTCAAATTCATCAAAATGAGAGCAACATATTTTTTAAACTTTTCTTGTTGAAATAAGTTTTTCTATGACTGCCAATGTTTAAAGTGTACCGTTGAACAAAGGCGTCTTCACGAAAACCACATTGCCCATCGTCTGGCTCTTATTCACTCTACTTCAGGATTTTTTTTTAAGAAAAATGTTAGGAACCCGGTTTGGATTTGTAGGGACCCGATATTTTCTCATTTTAGGGACCCGAATCGGGTCCCCAAAACGTCTTACAAAACCTGCTCTACTTGCAGTTGAAACCTACAATCTGAGCTCAAAGTTACCCACGAAAAAACCCCAATTGCACTACCCCGCTTCAAGAACGTCATTTTCGGCACCATTACGTCATGCAGAAAAATAGCAGTTGTATTGAAACTGAGAAAAGTTATCTTTGCAAAGTTCTTCACTTCAACCGCCAAAACTTAATGTTGGTAGGTCCACCTAATGAATGGGCTACAGCTTATGGCAGTTATTGAAAATACCCCACTGGACATTAGAAAATAGCATGAGATGTGCCAAGAAATGTTTTTTTATAATTTTGGCGACGGCAATTAGCGGCATGCCAACCAATCCCGTCGCCACGGGGGGCCTTGGTGGGCTTAGCCCCCCCAAATTGAAAGTGAAACACTAGACATAAGTGGAATTTTGGTTAATTTTATAATGTCAAGACCCCCGCACAAACACAAAGACCCGCTATTGAAAACTTTCTGGCGACGGTTCTGATGTCAACGCCTGAAATATGCTACTTAAGAGGGCAGTTTAGGTTAACGATCTTGCCCAAGAAGCAACACGTCGAGTCTCTTAGTGTTGTGAATTGGACACACAACCTTCCAATTGAGAGGCGGACACTCTACCACTGGGCTATCGCCACCGCAACGAAATCTTCGTCGCCAATGCCTAGGTGTCAGGAGGTGTTATGACGTGCAGTTGGGGCGTTACTGAGAAACCAAAGATACAAGAAACAGGCTTAAGCTAGCCTTGATTATTTACCGTGATTTCATGCAAAAAAATTTATCAGACTCTGAGAGAAGGGGCAATATAAACCGGAAACAACTGGAGCCCTAACGTTTTTAGTCTGCGGTCGAATGTCATCTCTTTCCTTTGCGCAAAGGACTTTTGACTAAGATGGCTGAAATGACTTTGTCTGGCGAGGAAGGTGCAGGGTCTGGGGCACAATTGGCCCCCAAGTAAACATGCCCGTAAATGGGGACGCAGAAAAACTTTTCGGTCCTCTTGGAAAAATGTTTTGGACGTAGTTCAAAACAATTGGACATAGTTTAAAAAATTTGGGCCCCTTTAAGAAAACTCTTCGCCCCCAAACATTTTATCAATCCAAAGCCACATGTGTTCTTTTGGCTAGCCTACCAGTCTAGAGCTTCTAAACATGAAATTTGAAAAGCGGTAAACATTTAAAAATGTTTAAAATAATAACGAAAAATTAGAACTTTTAAATACATTTCAAAACGTAATTTTTGGTCAGCGAAGTGCCGCCCGTGGCCCCCAGCCCCCCTCCTTGCTACGCCACTGTCAACCATTTTCCAAATGTATCAGCAGTTACAAAGTCATACGAACCCGTGCTTCGCAATTTATTAAATGGCAATATTCCTCAATCACAATTGTAGCGCAGCAGCAAAACAAGTAAATGATGAAAGATTACATAAGAACAACTTAATTTCCATGTGTAGCCTGAGAATAAATTTCCCACCCTCGATAAGTCCTAAAGCTATCAACAACAATCTGAACAAAACCAACAAGCACGTGCACCACTTAAATAACAGTAAGTTAGGTAACGTAAGAGTTCTCACTGCTACCTCTACAATTGTAGCAAGTAATAAGTATTCTGATGAACTTGCTTTCACATTAACTCAGAAACTCTATGCATCCTAACAAATTTGTGTAATCAAAACTCTTCAAAATACAGGAATTTGGTGAATATCTGCAATTAGTCAAAAAAGTGAAAAAATATGGTTTTTCAGACAGGACCCAGGGTGGTCAGATCTAATTCTTGTAAGGGGCCGGTCTATCCTGGAAAAGGGCAAAAAAAGCCAAAGGGCCAAACGAAAATTTTGGGGCCAGCAAGTTTTGTTTGGGACCAAATTTCTGAATTTTGGCCCCAAAAGGGCCAACCCTGCTGCACCACCACAGATTTAGGGATTTTTGGAGTTGCATTTGTGAGATCTCTGGTTCACTTCGAGGAATGGTAGTAGGCGTTTGGTGCATGTGACTGTCGAACACAGACGTCTTGGCAGGAAATGCAGCGAGACAGTGACTGCTGATGGCGGCAATCCACATAGTTTTGCACTTTGTGAAAAGAAGCATGAGTGAATCTGTAGCAAGGCTTTCACACGTTTGAAAAATACATTGCTAGTGTGACAGATGCGCCTTCGAGGTGAATAGTTTAATCTAACTACGCTTCTGCAGGTGTTGTGGTTAAAAATAACCCCAACATACTGAAATATGAAAGACAATGATGTATGGCAAGAAAAATATTCCTCCGTCACTTCCAGACGAACTGAAGAAAATAATTGTTTGGACCATTAACA